>PVMK01116533.1_pt1 | contig 152021 bp, 187 predicted proteins | sample 1853481 | NCBI WGS metagenome assembly PVMK01 (sample SAMN08533507, study PRJNA380276) | Marine sediment metagenome, whole genome shotgun sequencing project.
GATTCATCTAACATAGTCTTAATCAGATTAGAGTAATCTCCACTTCGATCAACATTTGCAATTTGATCTAACGCTTTTGAAAAGACCTTGCCAACTCCTTCTTCTAATAACAAAAGTTGTTTGTTTCTAACTTCTAAATCAGAACTACCAATAATCTGTTTTTCGATTTTGTCGGCTTCTTTTTTTCCATCTGAAATAACTTTATCATATTCCTGTTCTAGTTTAGTAAGTGAGTCATCTAGTGTTTGTTTAGAATCTGAACCTGAATTTTTGAGATCTAAGAGAATTTCTTTCTCTGTTTTCTTAAGAATTTTGTCAATAGATTGTTCTAATGATGAATTAGATGCCAATACGAGGTGGTCATTCAATAATAGATTTTAATGTTTGGGCGGAAACTGGGAATAATTCAAAAAAAATCATATTTTCTAATTCGGACTTAGAAAGATATTATAATGTAATAATCGTCGTTGGAAGTGTGACTGTTGCAGATCTTTTGATTGGCAGTGTTATACTTCCAAGAACTGAATCTCCAAAAGCAATATCACGTCTTGCTGAGTTTGAATGGTTTCATAAAATGGAGATGGAAAATGAATTAGTTACTCCTGAAATTGATGATCTTCTTTTACGGGCACAAAAAACACATCAATTTGTTGAAGATGTGATTAAGGGATTGAATATTCCTCTACGAGTTGGCATCATGGAGATTCTTTTCAAAGGTACTGTAATTAAAAAGAAAAATTATGACATTGATGAGATTGAAGGTATGATTGCAGATCTGGAGAAAGTTCCAGATAGTATCACTAAAGCAGCTAAAGTATTAGAAGAAAATTCAAAGATTAATCACTCTCTAGAAGAATTCAAATCATTAAAAGAAACATTACAAGTTGCAAACAAGCTAAAAGTTGATCTAAGTGGTTTTGGATCCATGAATTATTTTTATACAAATCTATTTGTCATTAATTCCTCAGATTATGGAGAGATTGAACGATCATTAGAAGGCATACCAATTTTCAAATATGATTTAGAGTCTAAAGAAAAATCAGCTGTTATAATAATTTGCTGATATTGATGACTCTGATAAAATTCTCAAAAGTTATGCGAGCACTTAATTCTAATCCATTTAGCATACCCAAAGATTTTCCCTCAGATTCCAAGTGAAGCATATTCTTTAGCAGAAGAAAAGATTAAAGGAGTTAACAGGAAAACAAAAATCAATTTCAAAAGAATTAGCATCTATAACAAAAAAAATTCGTAGTGAAGTTCTAACAATGCATGAAAATGCGTTTGTAGCAAAAGAAGTTCTTGAAACATTACGTAAACCAGGAGGTACTAAAGAATTTTGCAGTTATTCAAGGATATATTCCCAAAGAAAATGGAAAAAAAATTCAAACAAGTTACAAGTCAATGGACGTCAATTACTGAAGAAAGTTAAAGATGAAGAGAGCACTTTCAAATCTTCCTGTTTATTTGGATAATCCCTAGATGGGTCAGAACATATGAAGTAATTACTAACAGTCAAGGAATTCCCAAGCGAGGAGAATTTGATCCCACATGGATGATTGCACTCATGTGGCCTATATTTTACGGATTAATGTTTGCAGACTATAGGTCATGGACTTTTGTTAATGTGTTTAGGACTCTTGTTCAAATTCAAAGGACAAGGTAATCTATCTAGATGGGGAATGTTACTTGCAATGTCTGGTGGAGCAGGTGCGCTTGCGGGAATTTTTCAAGGTGAAGCGTTTGGTTTTCATATAGAACACTTTGGCAGGTATGGAAGCACTGTTACATGAAGGTGGGTCCCACTTCATTCAATATCGTGGTTGATAGGTGCTATTAGTGTAGCAGAATTAACATTTGATCAAGTCATCATGATTCTAAAAGTGTCATTATTCTTGGGAGTCATTCATTTATCATGGGCTTTCCTTTTACGAATTCGTAACTTTTGGAAAAGTGGTAATAGAGATGGACTGATCTTTGAAGCTATTCCCAACTTGTTCATGTGGTTAGGAGTTTTTGGAGTAATGATGGGAGCAATAGGTTCTGGATATGATGTAATGAATATGTATTCTAAAATTCACACAGAAGCTGTACCGTGGGTTTCTGTACTTGTTGGAGAGTGGGCAGTTGTATGGATAGTAGTTAGAGTTTCAATAATTATCATACTTGCATGTGTTGTACTGATGATTATTGGTGGAATAAAACATAACAAAAAACATCCAGAGGATGGTGGAGATATGGTAAGTGTCATGATGGAGGTTTTACTTGGAAAAACTATTGAATGTTTGGCGCACTCTATCAGTTATGCGCGATTAGGAATTATGCTTTCTAGTACATGCAGCTCTTTTGCTTACAGTTAACCAGGCCTTTGAAAGCTTGGGAGGAATTAGTAGTCCAATGGCTCTTGTGCTTATCATAGGAGGACAAATAGGAATCATGATGATTGAAGGTTTGATTGTGTACATACAGTCACTAAGGCTTCACCTCTATGAGTTCTTTACAAAATGGTATGATGGAGGTTCCCAACCATTCCAACAATTAGTTCCAGAAAGAGTTTACAATACATATTCTTGGAAGAATAATAAAAAATAGGAGTAGGAGATAGAAAAGTTATGTCAAAAGAATTCATAATTACTTTGATTCCAGCACTTGTAATGCTTGGATTTGCTATTTTTGCGCATCAGTAGTTGCTCCACAGTAAGATTATCCAAAATAATACTAGGGTCAAATTATGAATTATTTTTCCACAGGTAAATCTAGTTTATTTCCCCATTCTCCCCAAGAGCCTAGATATACACGAACATTCTCAAATCCAAGTTTCTTTAATGCAAGAAATGAGTTAGCAGCACGATAGGCTCCTTGACAGTAAGTCACTATTTCAGAATCTTTTGGGATTTGGTAAAGTTTGGATAGTTCATCATCTGATTTGAAAGTTCCATCATCATTGATATTGAGATTCCAATCAATGTTGACAGATTTTGGAATATGTCCTACTTGAGCTGCTCTCACAACAGATCCATTAAACTCCCCATCAGATCTAGCATCAATAATTTTTAGCGTGTCAATATTGTCTAAAATGTATTCATATCCAGAAATGATTTCAGGATTTATTTTTCCAGAAAATTTTGAGGGTTGAAATGGATTGGGTTTTGTCTCAATTGATAAATTTTCTTTTTTCCATTTTTTCATCCCACCATCTAACATAGATACATCAGGATGTGAAAAATATTGAAGCATCCAAACACCTCTTGCAGCTAGCATGCCAGAGACATTATCATAAAAAACAATTTTCTTTTTTGAGCTTATACCAACAAATGAAAAAATCATTTCTGCTTGTGAGTTAAAATTTTGTATTCCTTCTTTTGTTGTATCTATCCAGTGAAATGCAAAGAGATCTAAATTGACAGCCCCTGGAATATGCCCCTCTGAATATTCCCCAAAAGAGCGAGTGTCAATAATCAAAATATCAGAATCGTTTAGAATAGAATTAAGTTTAGTTGTAGAAATTAACATGATTTTGGTGGATTGATCAAATCTAAATTGATTTGTATTGAAAAAATAAAAAGAAAAGAAAAGGGTTTTTTCTATTCGTTAACGTATGCTCTTTCGCCGTGCTGTGCTAAATCGATGCCAATCTCCTCTTCTTTAGGAGTGACTCTGATTCCGCCAGGCCAGATGGCATCCATTACTTTGAAGATTACAAGGGTAACACCAAAGGCATAGCCTACTGATATTGCAGCACCAATGATGCTGATTGCTTGCTGTTCCATTCCTTCTGGAGTACCAGTCCATGCGCCAATACCGTCTCCAGTATCCCATACGTGTGGACTAGCTAATGTTCCAGTCAAAATTGCGCCTGTAAGACCACCCATTCCGTGTACTCCCCATACATCTAATGCGTCGTCCCATTTGCGTGCATTCTTGAATGATATGCATGCATAACAAACGGTTCCAGCAGCAATGCCGATTATAATCGAAGCCATTGGACCTACCCAACCTGAAGCTGGAGTGATTGCTACCAATCCTGCTACTGCACCTGATGCAGCTCCAACAATACTTGGTTTTCCGGTATGTGCCCATGACACTAAGACCCATGTAATTGACAGCCATACCTGTTGCGGTATTAGTTACAGTCCATGCGCTTACGGTAATGCCGTCTACCATTACTTCACTTCCTGCATTGAAACCAAACCAACCAAACCATAGAATGGGATGCACCAAGTACAACCATTGGAATGTTGTGTGGTTCCATTGGCACTTTACCATATCCAAGTCTTCTACCAAGGACTAAGGGCTCCTGCCAATGCAGCGAATCCTGAAGTAATGTGTACTACAGTACCACCAGCAAAGTCTAATGCATATGATGGCGATAGTTCTGGATCAAGGTCTAATGCACCTCCTCCTATGTAGCCACCTCCCCAAACCCAATGTGCAATTGGATCATAGACGAAGGTACCCCATAAGAGTACGAATATGATTAATGCGCTGAATTTGATTCTGTCAATCAAACCACCAACAATTAGTGCTGGGGTGATAATTGCGAATGTTGCTTGGAACATTGCAAATAGTTGGTGAGGTACTGTACCTGGCCAACCTTGACTACAAACATCTCCTTCTTTGAACGCGTGCATTTGGTACGCATGCTAGACCATGTGTCTCCACATGTCCTGCTTCACCTAACGGTGCCCATGCTGATACCATGTTGAAACCTGCATAATCAAGACTTCCCATAAACATATTGGCGTTTTCATCTGCGTTTGGAGCAAAGGCTAACGAGTATCCCCATAAAACCCATTGTACTGACATTAGTCCCATAACTACTAGGGTCATGCCGAGTACATTGACGATATTCTTTGATCTGGCTAAACCGCCATAAAAGAATCCGACTCCGGGAGACATGAGAAGTACCATTGAGGTTGCTGCTAGCATCCATGCCATATCACCTGTATCTACCATACAAGGGTAACATGCCACCGTCACCATCATCAAACCAACATTCGTTAGGATTACCTGTGTAAATTCCACTAGTTCCTAAAACATATCCGTCCATACCATCGTCAACACTTTGTGCATATGCTTGTGACATTGCACCTATTGCTGTAATGGCTACTGCGGCCACAAGTAATAGAGCATACTTGTGGTTTCTAGAATTCATTGTTTTAATCGAAATTGAACTTTATTTAAGGGTTAAGACCACAAAATTGGAAAAATAATAAATTATTATATTTTAGTTTATTTTGATACTATCATAGAAGTTAAAAATTATGTTATGGAGTAATAGATGAAGGTAAAATCAAGCACAAAATTATCAATATTTGACACGTTCAAGACTAAGGACAATAGTCTTACAGGTGAGGCCAAAAGACAGAGATCAATCATAGGAATTTTATCTAGTAATGCAAACCCAGCAGAAAGGACCAGAACAGGAATATCTCGAATAATTGCTAAAGGTCAAGGAACAGTTTGGAAGAATATCTATTCAGGAATTTTTAGGGATCTTGATGAGATTTTACTTCCTATGAAGATTGCAGAGGAGGATGGAAGATTGCCTCTAAAAAGAGGTCCAAAGGCTCTTCAAGAAATAGGGAATTCCATATTATCACTTAACCAGAAAGGGTATTTTGATAGCACTATCAATAAGTGAAATTGAAAACAGAGAAAATTTACTAAAGGAATTTTTCTCAAAGTCCGAATCTATGAAAGAGAATTTGAGAAAATTATCTCTAGTCTTTTAAAGACTAGTCCAAATTTTACATATTCAATTTTTCAAAAATATGTCAAGGCTTTTTGTAATAATAAAATTAAGATCTTCTTCCATTTGATCTATCAAAACTTCAGGGAAATTTCAGATGAATCTTTAGGTATTCAAAAGGAGTTTTTAGAGGCGTTTTTAAACTATCAAAACAAGAAAAGGATGAGCTATCAGATTCCTCAATAAGATAACCTAACCACAAGTACCTTAACGCCAAACATTAAAATCAGTTACCAAACAAGATCATTGAAATGGGCGCAAATAATGTCTATGCCTCAGTCAAAACATACAGCAAAAAAGGTAAATTGCTAAAAAAAGCTGATTTTCAAACATTAGCTGAATCAAGAGACTTGGATGAATTGATTACAAGGATTAAAAATACAATTTATGGAGATGCAGTTTCAGAGGTTCAAAAACCATACACTTCTCAAAAAATTGAAAATGCGTTAAGGGAACATCTAGCAGATGTTCATTATTCTATTGCCAAAACATCAGGGGATAAAAGTATCTTTAATGCATATTACATGAAATTCATTATTTCAAATTTAAAATCAATACTAAAGGGAAAAGTTCTAGGTAAATCTCAAGAGGAAATTGAAGCACATGTCAATCTTCATGCAGAAGAACTGATCAAGAAAAGAGATATTGTCATTAAAGCACTTGTTGCAAAAGATTTGGAAGAGACGGTAGCAAATTTAAGCTCAGGACCATTTGGAGAAGAAATTGCAAAAGCTGCTACTCTTTATAATGATAAAAAGAACATTCAAATTTTTGACCTTTACTTTGATAAAATTTTGTATCAGCACTTAGGTCGTGCAATGAAAAATAGTAGAGAACCAGAAGTTGCCAGATTAATTGGTAGGGATATTGATTTTTACAACTTGCTAAGTGTAATACGTGGAAAATTCTGGGGTCTAGAGGAAGATCAAATTCAAGATTTGATTGTTTCAGTTTCTGCTAGTGCATCTAGAGAATTACTTGGACGAATGATAAGTGCAGTATCTATTAGAGATGCATTTAATGAATTAACTAGTACAAAGTACAAGGATCTAGTTCCAGAATCTGAAAATGAATTAGATATGATAGCTGAATTTGAACGAGCATTTGAATTAGAAATTTATCAATCTGCATTGAGATCTTTTTCAAAGATGTTCAGTTTCGCAACAATTATTGGCATTACCAAATTGACTGCATATGAGGTAAGGAATTTGGCAGCTGTTGCTTATGCTGTAGAACAAAAAATCTCACCAGAAATTACAATGTCTAAGTTAATTCTCGAACAAAATTAAGCCTAAAAATGGTACACTTTACCTCTAAAAAAAAGAAAGTTCCTACCGGAGTTGTAGTTAATATGATATGGATTAGCACTTTTTTAGCAATGATTTTCACACTCCCTTCTTTAGGAATATTTCTTGGAATCTATTATGGTACAGGGAACCTTGTCTTGGGAGCAGTACTAGGATTTGGTGTACATGTTGTGGCCTTGGCTTTCTCTGGTCGACTCTCAAAATTCCTCATTAAGATTATGAATTAACCTATTAAGACGTCCTTTCTAGTTGTTTTATCATGATGGGTGATACAGACTATAGAAGCATAATTAAAAATGCAATTGATTCAATCGGTAGAGAATTAGAAATTGAAATTAATGTTAATGATAAAAAGACTATTCATCTACTAGAGGTAGTTCAATGTTTGAGACGATCTTATTATGATAGGACAGATTCAAAAGAAATTGAAAGGAGAGGATTCAATGATCTTCTTAGTGGATTACTTCGAAAATTGGAGTATGGTAGTGAACCAAAAGAATTTGCTATTGATGATATAAAATTAAAGGGTCAGGCAGACATGTTGGTAGACAATAATATTATCTTATTTAGGCCTGCTCTAACCACTCCAGAATCACCTCACGCAAATGATCTGCTTTACCTAAATGCCTGTTTGTGGATTTATGATAAAACCGATGGAATGATAATCTACATTACAAGCGATAAAGAAGAATTTACTTTTTCAATAATTCGTGATAAAAAAATGTTTGAGGAAGTAATTAGACGAGTACGGGTCTTAAGCGATCTTCTAAATGAACAAAAAACTCCAATTCTAGAGCCCTCCTTGAATTGTATTGACTGTCAATATTATTCCAGATGTTACATTAGCAAAAAGAACTCAAAACAGCTCTCACTAGCTGAAATGCTTGGATTTTCAAAGGAAAATTAAATTAAAAATATTGTAAAGGATTTTTTTCCTTTGTTTATTCTAGTGGTTCTGGATGTCCTTTACCACGTAATGCAAAGCACACAACTGCTAATGCAATTGCAACTCCTATTGTCGCACCATATGCTGCTATACCTGCTTCTGCCATTTGATAAAAAACTGGGTAACGGGCTTTTATAACTTTGCCAATATTTTTGGTCTAAAAACAATATATCATAATTTTCAAATATTATGATACATTAGTAATTTGACTCATATTCTTGATTCAAAGTGTAGTTGATTTTCTTGGCCACTAGTCATTGAACTAAGATTAAAGAAAACATCACCCTCTACTCTCCAACTTGGATTACTACTTTCTAGAATGGACATCAACTCCGGGGAATTTCCTGGAAAGTCAAGAACTAGCCTATCTTTCAATACAATGGAATTATTGCTAAGTATGGTATAGTAATCTGATCCATCTACCATTCCTTCTGGTCTACTTCCAATTCCACCAGAGTCTATTTTGTATTCTTCAGAGTCAGTTGATGCATATAATGAATATGTTAAAAGATTAGCAATCACGGAACGGGAATTCGGATTATCAAGCTTGAATTTTATTTCTATAATAGCTACTCTTTCAGAAACTTGTAGAATGGAAATGTCTTCTAATTCAACAGTGATGAGCTGGACTTGGTTTTTAATTTCTTGAGTAGAGCCATCATCCGAGGTATCAATATTGGAAGTTGTTATAGAAATAACTCCCAAGACTCCCACCAAAACGGCAATTGTTATAATGACAAATATCTTAGAATTCAATAAAATCACTTACCTTTATGATGTCTTAAATGTTGAGATAGTTATTATACCATTATTAAGAAAAATTATTATGCAATATTTTCAGGCAGTACAACAAGGAAAAATCATAGCTAACAAATCGCAAATGAAAATATTTGAAATTGCGGGATTTGGGATGCTTACTCTAACCACAAAAAAAATTGATGGAAAATTCTTTCCTGTTGGGGAAGAAGAATTTACAGCAGTTATTCAATCTGAAGATGGATATGTTGCAGTAATTGTAGATAAAGATGGATATACAAAGGCTCAATCAAAGAGGGTAGAAAAAAATGAAGCACTAGAAATTTATAAAAAATTAAGAGAATCAGATATTCCTGAATATCCTGAACCAATTATCAAAATATGGACTGAAGATTGTCCAACTATTCAAAATGAATTAACAGAATAATTAATTTTAAGGTAAAACTATTTTTGTTCCCACATTCGCACCTTTAATGGCTTTTTCAATAATTTTGGGGTCGGCCTTTAAAATTCTTGTTTTAATCTTAGATCGCTCAATAATTTTCAAAGCAACAATATCCATCAAATCATATCCTCCTGCAAAAGAATCTTCATGAACTAACATTTTTTTAAGATCCTTTAATTCAATTTGTGTAAACTTTTTTGCTTTTTTGTATTTATTGGGATCCATATCATATACTCCATCAACATCTGTTGCATTAAGAAATTGTTCTGCTTGGATTTTTTCAGCAATTAATGCAGCTGTTCCATTTGTGCTCTGTCCTGGATGTAAACCTCCTGTTACAACAATCAAACCATCATCAACTGCATGTTTGACTTCTTGTAAAGTGGTAGGTGGATGTGAATATGCTCTGTTTTTCAAAGCATAAATCAAAAGTTTAGCATTTAATCTAGAAATTTCTATTCCAAGCTCATCTAATGTAGATTCATCAGCTCCGGAGGATCTTGCATGAGAAATGTAATGTCTTGCAATATTTCCACCGCCGGCAATTACAATAGGTTGACAAATCTTAGAAATCTTGACTAGAAATGAAGCATACTCTTTTAACACTTTTACATTATCTATTCCAAAAATACGTCCAGAAAGCTTGATTACAATTCTTTTTTTCATTATTTTAGATCACCCAAGATTGATTTTGCGGCAATTTCAACTTTTTTTCTATTTTTTTGAGGCGTGTATACCCTCAAAATATTCATAAATCCAGATATTGCAGAGACAACAGGGATTTTCGAGATAGGCAATTCTTGAGCCTGTGCTTTTCCGTTTTCATGTGTAATTAGAATAATTTGTTTTGATTCCTTTTTAGTTGGGGCAAAAGGAATTGATGGAGTAACTGAACTATCAACAAAAATCTTATTTTCATCGACTTTGGATTTTTTAGAAATGGAATATCTAATCTCGTTTGTTTTAATTTGTTCTAATAATGTTTTACTCGTTAAAATTCTCTCATAAACACATTTTAACAATTTTCTATTTTGATAGTCTTCGGCAAGTTGTCTTGCTTTTCTCAGCTTCGATGATTTTGAAGAAAGAAGTAGAGATAAAACATATTCGTCGGTAAGTTTGACAAATTCTTTTATGTTAAAGGAAGTAAAACCATACTCATCATCAGATAATCTTAATGCTTCAATCAACATCACTTCTGCAGCTCTAACTGTTTTATGAAAATAAACTGCTTTGAACATTTGATATCTAGAATGCATCATAGACTCAAATGAGTAAAGTGCAGATCTTTCTAAAGCGAGTTTTTTTTTGTGAACATCTAGTGATTGTGTTAATCTTTTATGATCAATTTTTGCGTGTTCTGCTCCAGTGAAATATCCATCACGTAACAGATAATCCATCATGTCAGCACTTAGAGTACCTGAGATAATTTCATTTAGGTACTGATATTTTGATTCGCCGAAAGCTACTTTGGTAATGAATTGTTTATCAAATCCATTTTTTGATAAAGTATCACCAATCTCAGATTTGAGAATAATAGCCTTTCCAAAATCTTCATGGGAAATTTTTTTTTGTTGTATTATTTCTTCAAAAAGATGTGAAAATGGTCCATGACCTATATCATGTAAAAGCCCTGCAAGTCTTAGAATTTTTATATCATCTGATTTCAAAATTCCTTTTTCTTTAAGTGCATATCCAGCCTGACTTGCTATATGCATCACACCTAGGGAATGCTCAAATCTTGTATGTTGAGCTGCTGGGTAAGTTAGGTGAGCTCCAGAAAGTTGTTTAATTCTTCTTAACCTTTGAAAAATTGGATTATCAATAATTTCAAGTTCATGATCATAAACACGAATAAAATCGTGAATAGGATCTATGATATCTAAATAATTCTTTTTCATAGCCCTATTTTTTTAGAAAAGACTTTCAATATTTCTTGATGCACTTTTTCTTTTGATTGAAAGGCGTTAATGATGGTCCATCGTTTTTTCTTTGCAGTATCTCTATAAATTTTTGAGATCTTCTTAAGAAATTTTTCATTTTTTTCAAACTTGTCTCGATTGGTTTTCTTTCTGTGAAAAGATTCCTTTTGAGATATATCAAGTAAAATGACAAGATCAGCCTTTGGAAGACCTGCATCCAAATTTTCTAACCAACCTTGTTTCAGTCCATTTGCTAGGCCATAAACCAGATTTGATTGATAGTATCTGTTCATTATTAAAACAGAGTTTTCTGATTGTGCTTTCAAAATTTGGTTTAATTTTTCCCATCTATTCGCAGCTAACAGACAGTGAATGGTTTGTGGAAGGAACTTTCTGTTCCCACTAAGATACTTTGCAATCTCCTTGCCTACAGGTGTGGTATAATCAGGGAAACTAAAGGTTGTAGCCTTAATTTTTCTTTTTTTCAAAGCTTTGAATAGTAACTCAGTCTGAGTTTTTTTCCCAGCTTGATCACCACCTTCAATTACAACAATCATAACTTACAATTTAGAGAAATTAATTGATTAAAAATCTATCAATATTTTCAACTAATTGGGAAATAAAGTATTTTTTAAAAATTTTTAAACATATTGATGATACTTCAAAATGGCTTTGAATAGATTTACTTTACCTTTGTTATTTTTGATAGTTTTAGTTCCAAACTCTGTTTTTGGTGTTGCAGATATTGAAAATAAAGACATCATAGCAGAATCAAAAGATGGAGAAATTGTTTTGTCTTTAAAATTTGGCGAAAATCAATACTCTAGATTTGATAGAATAATTCCTACCCTACAATCAGGTTTGCTTGTATTGGGTGATATTATAATGGAAATTCAAGATGCTAGAACCAAAATCATGGGAAATTCTTTTGTAGTGCACTCTGAAAATATTTTAATTTACGCAAATGGAATAGGAAATGAACATTATTTAATTAATAGCTATTTTCTTGGAAGCAATCAATTAGATCCAATAAGATTAGAAACTGTTCCAACTCCAGAGGATGCTAATGGAATAAAAGAAGATACAAAACCTATAGAGATGATTGTTTTGGTTAAACAAAACTTCAAAACTTTTTGGAAAGAAAATTACAACATAGCAATAAAGGTATTTGATAAAGACATAAATCAAAATCCACAGTTCCATCAAAGTTTTGGGGCAGTCAATCAGGCTGAGATTGTTGTAACATTAAAAGAATTGAACGGAGAAAGATCTGTAAAACTTACAGGTCAAACAAATTCTAAAGGGTTTTGGAATGGAAGTCTCTTTGTAAATCAAAATCTAATACCAGGTGGTAAGTATATTGTAGAAGTAGATGTCACATATTTGGATTCAAATAATTTTCAAAAATTTGAAACTTTTGTAGTTTCAGATACAAGAAGTTCAAAATGATGAGATTGAAAGTAAAAAAAGTTTAGTTAATTTAAAAATAATTGTTTTAAAAAAATTCTTGATAATTTGAGTTCAAATCATTCAAACAAAATTCGAAAATTCCCGTCAAGATTTATAACCAAAAATTTAGTATATATTTCAAAATGGGACTTGTAAAATATATGGCAAAAGAAATGATGAAAGAAATTGGGAATAAATCAAGAGAATTCTATGAATTCGTTTTGCCTCCTGTGGAAATGCAGCTGGATGAAGACAAGTTAACCTTATTGATTGACATACCTGGGTTTGAGAAAAAAGACATCAAACTATCACTTGATGGAAATATTCTATCTATTCAAGCATGCAAGGAAATCAAGGATGAGAAAAATCATAAGATAATTTGTAATCAAAGACCCAACATAATTGATAAAAAAATAAGATTACCCATTTATGTTAAAGATGAAGAGGATGCTGTAAGCTCTGCAAAATATTCACAAGGGGTTTTAACAATTACTATTCCTGTTCAAAAACACGGTAAAAATATCAAAATAGAATAATCACCTTCTGCTAAAAATAGTAAAAATTCCCATTATTATTAGAGAACCTATGATTCCAGTAATACCAATTGCTTCATTTGAAGAATACAAAACTGCAGATCCCACAAAGATTGCAGCAGAAAGAATACTACCAGAAAGTAAGATATTTGATTTGGGTTTGGCATTTAAAAGCTGAATTGATCTACTATCATCAATCAATTTTTTTAGTTCAGGTGCTATAGAGATAGTTGCATCAATTGATTTTGCAAACCTTTGAAAAGAATATTTTAGTTCTTGAATATAGGCATCTTTGATTAGACTTTCCTCTTCTAAAATTTCTCTTAATACTTTGACAAATTTAAAATCAACTTTGTGTTGTTTGTAAATTCCTTCAATTATTGATGCCATCCTCATATACAAAGCAAGATTCTTGGGGAGAACAAAGGGAAATTTACTCATTGTTTTATTTGCCAGTTCCATCAAACTTTGTACTTCCATTTCATCAGGTTTTTTTCCATGCATAGCCTGAACGGTAAGCTCAATTCCCTTTTCAATTACTGAGCGATTAAAATCAGGGGTGAGCATTCCAAGGTCACTCATTGCATTAACTGTTCTTGGGGGATCCTTCTCAACTAAAGCCAGATAAAGTCGAATTAGTCGTAATCTTGTTTCATGATCTAGTCTTCCAACCATGCCATAGTCATAAAGAATTAGTCTTCCATCATCAGTAACCGAAATGTTTCCAGGATGAGGGTCTGCATGAAACAATGAATGACGAAGCAACATTGTGAAAAATACCTTATGAACATCAATTACTAATTGTCGTCTATCAATTCCTTTCTCATTTAGAGCCTCAATATTGGTAATCTTGATTCCCGGTAGATACTCCATGGTCAATACATTTTTTGAGGAATAATCATCATATACTGAAGGAATAACGACTTTGTTGTTTTTTTCTAAATCATGTTTAATTTTTTTAAGATTTGAGGATTCAATTGTATAATCCATTTCCTCATGAATTGTTTCAATAAATTGTGAAAGCATGGCTTTTGCAGAATAACGTAAGTTTGGGTCTACAAACCTTAATGCAAGTGGAAGGATTTTTTTTAAAACCTCAAGGTCTTCTGCGACTACTTTTTCGATCCCGGGTCTTTTTACTTTAACTACGATTTGCTGACCAGAAATAGATCCTCGATAAACTTGACCTAATGATGCACCAGAAATAGGGTTGGGATCAATTTCATCAAATTTTTCATTAATTGGTCCAAGATCATTTTCAATTATTGGTTTAATTTGTTCAAATGGGGCGGCTGGAACTTCATCTTGCAGTTTAGATAGTTCTTCCAAATAGGGTTGTGGTAAAATATCAGCTCTTGATGAAAGCCATTGCCCAAGTTTTATGTAAACTGGTCCTAAAGTAATGAAAGTGTTTAAAACTTTACGAGCATTTTTGCGATATCTTTCAGTATCAATATCTTTTCCCTCTTGTTTTACCCAAGTTCTTCTATCTTTACGTAATGCTAGAATTGAGGGAAGAAGTTTGATTAGAACTTTTAAAGTTCGCCTAGTTGACATGAGAATTACTCCAAATAATTTTTTATCTTCTTTGTAGTGGTATATCCTAAATATCCAGTAATTATAGAAGACAATAAACCAGATGATATCGCGGATTTTTTTGATTTGTTGTTCTTGAGTAATAATTTTCCAATCTGCCATCCTCCAAATAATGCAAATGCCAATCCAACTAAGACTTCTGGTGCGTCAAAAAGTAGATGTCCTAAAGGATCTTTTCTAGGGTCAATCTTATCAGTATGAACTAAAAATTTATCATCATATTCTCTAATGTGTAAGTTACCATATCGATATTGTTTTTTAGCACCATTTTTCTGTCCAAGGAATGTTTCTTTTGCTCCTTCAAGCATAAATTCTCGTAATTCCTTTGGGACCACAATCTCATCCCTAGGCATGATCGCAAGTTCCACTAATTGCTTATAATCTTAGTTATCGAGATTAGCCACAACTTGAATTTAGGTGGATAGAGTTGGAGATAAAAAATGTAGGTTCATTTTTTATTGGCGTAATAATTTTGATTGTTGGTACATTTATTGTAATTTTTGATTACCCTCAAATTCAATATTTGGAAAATTTTGAAGCCGAGTCATATTACTTGCTTGATGAAGAAAAAAAGAATATTCATCAGAGACTAAGAATAGAATTTTCAATAGGAATAATGATTCTAATAATTGGAATTGTACTGTGTATTTTTTCATCGGTTAAGAAAATAAAAAGATGAAAATTAGATACGATCATAAATTAAATTTTAAATTAAACAAAACTTTTAAAAATTAAATTTTGTAGACAATATTAAATAATGGATTATCATGTTATGGATTATAGGACTGTCATTAAGCGAATTGAGACCTACATGAGTAAATTTGAAGGGGATTATTCGGATTGGTATATAGGAATAACAAAAGATCTAGATGAGGAATTGTTCAACTTACATAAATTTGAGGAAACTGGTATTTGGATTTCCTTTGGAGCAGATACAGATGAAGTAGCTAAAAAAGTGGAAAAATACTTCCTTGATAAAAAAACAGAGGGAAATCCTACAAATTTAGAGGAAGACACTAGAATTGTATATGTATACAAGAAAAATTCCAATACAACACCCTGAATAAAATAATTAAAATTTAAAAATTCATCTAACTATTCTCAATTTCTTCTTTTTTACGCCTACGCATTACAAAAATTCCCACTGCAATAGCAATAACAATTGGAATCACAATCATTATGGTATTATCTTCAGATTCATCATTATTTGATGGCTCCTCTACCAAGATTGTAGTTTCATATGGGAGAAAAATTTCATCTCTTACATCATCTTTGTATCTTACGGTAATTTTAATTTCATGTTCTCCATATTTTGGTTCTCCGTCAAATTCCAGTGGTATGTTAAATGGAACAGGCGCATCTATTTCTATTTCATCAATAAATTGTCTTTGTTTTTTTATGTTTGAATCACCCAAAGGCTCTAGGGTAACAAAACCAAATAATGCATCTTGATTTCCTTCGTTGATAATTTCACCAATAACCATTTGAGTATCGGATAATTCAATTACATTTATTCCATAAATTGAAAGATCTATGAATCCTTTAATGTAAAAATCAACAATCCTGTCTACTGAATGCTGATCACCATGTGCATTATAGTATGTAATGGTCAATGGAATACGTAAAGTGTCACCCTTTAGATTCTCAGGTATATAGATAGATGCAGTAAGTTGTCTAGAAGAATTTGGTTCAATATTTCCAACATCCCAATTAGATTCTAAAATAACAACATTTTCTATATTGGTGGTAGAAGAAGCAGTTGATGCCCTCTCTGTTTGAGTATTAGTTGCAACAATATCTACACTAGACATTGGTGCTGTTCCATCATTTGAAATTATAATTATCACATCATTATTTTTTAGCGATGTTAGAAATGGTTCTAATGCTCTGACATTGATTAGACTATCTCCAGTAACTTTGAAAGAAAATTCAGAAAATGATGTTCTTACTCCAGTCTCTCTTAGTCTTGAATAATCAACCTTAACGGTACCTGGATATTGTTGAATTTTTGCATTTTGGTCAATATTGACAAAAAATGTCAAGTGGAAATTATCTCCTGCAATAGAATTTGAATCACTATCTGCACGGATTATGGATCTTGGACCATCTGAGCCTGAAAAGCCCATTGGTAAAGATAGTTGGCCACTGATTCCTGTGATGTCTTGCGAACCTACATTAGCAAATACAACTGTAAATGGTACATTTGAATCACCGGGTTCAACCTCAACTTTTTGATTTAAAGTCCCAAAATATGCATCAAGAAATTTTGCGTCTCCAAAGTCTCGTTCAAATGGTGAATTCCCGAATCCACCAGAACTAATTTGAGCAAATGAATTATCAATTACAAATGGAGTCATTAGTAATACTGCCATTGAGAATAGAATTTTTGAATTAATCATGCAATTACCTCTAGTTCTGAAGGTTGTTCCCCCTCAAAGATTCGGCCATCTTTGATTGTAATTATTTTATCTACATTACCAAAATACTTTGGTTCGTGTGTAACAACAATGAAAGTTTGATTTAGTTTTTTTGCCATTGATTTCATTAGTTGGACTACCATTTCAGAAGTAACCGAATCCAAATTTCCAGTTGGTTCGTCTGCTAAAACAATTGTAGGATGGTTAATTAATCCTCTTGCTATTGCTGCCCTTTGAGCTTGTCCACCAGAAATTTTATTTGCTCTCTTGTTCATTTGAGATTCTAATCCCACTGATTTTATGAGTTCTCGAGCATCTCTTTCAGCAGAACCATTTGTTCCAGCAATTTGTCTTGGTAGTAATACATTTTCTAAAACAGTTAGATCACTAAGTAAATTTGAAAATTGAAAAATAAAGCCTAATTTTTTATTTCTAAAGGAAGATATATTATCATCACCAAGTTTGGTGGTGTCGTTCCCATCAATGAAGACTTTACCTTTTGTTGGATGATCCAAAAGTCCAATCATGTTAAGGAGTGTAGATTTTCCCGATCCAGAACTTCCCACAATTAATACAAATTCTCCTTTCTCAATAGTAAATGAAGCATCATCTAATGCCTTTACTCGATTTTCATCTGATCCGTAAATTTTAGTCAAATTATTGACTTCAAGAACACTAGCCAGTCCGTATCGCCTCTATCGGTAATAGTTTTGTTGCTCTGTAAGATGGATAAAGAGAAGCAATAATTGCTAATGCAAATGACATCAAAGCAGTTTGATAGATTTTCTCCCAGTTGTAAGTGACTTCTAAGGGAAGACTGTTATTGAATGTCATTTTGGTCTCCTTTGCGTAAAAGGTATATCCCAAGCCTGCAGCTGTGCCTACACCAGCACCAATTGAACCAATAATCATTCCTTGGAAGATAAAGATAACTAGGATATCCTTTCGTTTAGCGCCAATAGCTCTCATAACGCCAATTTCTTTTGTTTTTCCATTAACCAGCATCATCTGAATTGTAACAATTGCAAAAGCTGATGACATCATACCAAAGTATCCAATCATGCTTATCATTGCAATTCCTGATCTAAAACCTGCTAACTGTTCTTCTGCTGATTCTTCTATTGTTTCAGCAATAAAATCATCATTAGGAAATGCAGCTAGAAAGAATTCTTTAACTTCTAAAGCTTTACTTGGATCATTTAGCTTTACCATAAAAGAACTCGTTTCTCCTTGTCTATTCATCATATCACGTAGAGTATCAATGTGCATAACAACACTGTAATCCAATCCCTGACCGCCAGGAGATTTTACAATTCCCGAAACTGTAAATCTTCTAATTTGATCCTCGCCCCATCTGTCAACTATAAGTACCTTAATGCTATCTCCAACTTGGGCATTACCAAGATCTCTTGCAACATTGTTTCCTAAAACTATAGAATTTCGATTAAGAACATATTTTCCTTCAGCAACAGTTTCATGTACAGTAGATGTCTTTACATCTTGGAATGGGTCAACTCCCACGACGGGAACTCTAGTTTCTTCAATTAATTTTCCATTTTTTGTCATGTTTATTTCAGCTGAAGCAGAAAGCCTCGGTGCAGCCCCTTGAACGTAAGGTATTCTCTCAAACCAATTTACTAAAGCTAAATCAGATTTATCGATGTAATCATTCTCATCTGTTACAAGAACATCCCCATTTCGATAATTCGTAATGTCACGAACAATTGCGTCAAACAAACCCTGAAAAATTACAAAGTTAACATGAATTACTAATATGCCAATTGTTACAGCTAAAACTGCGCCAATGAGACTTCCTTTTTTATTAAATAACATTCGTTTTGCTAAACGAAGCCTATAATCCATAAGTAATCTAATTTTTGTCTAATATTTAATGTATTTGTAATAAATTAGTAGTATTATAGACAATTTTATATGGAAAAAGGGATCTCTATATTGTATAAGATAAGGAAAGGTGATAAATTGGACAATTTAGATATCAAAATATTAAGTAGATTATTGAACAATTGTAGAGAATCAGATAGACAAACTGGTAAAGAGTTAGGAATTTCTGGGGGTTCTGTTAAAGCGCGAATTCGTAAAATGGAAGATGCTCAAATTATTGAGAAATTTATCATTAAAGTTGATCCCCCAGTATTGGGACTAGGTGTTTTGTACATTGTTGTATCAGGTCAAAACATTAAAGAAATTTTAGAGCAAACAAGCCTAATAGGAAAACCATTTGTTGTTGTTCCATGTGTTGGTGGAGTTGTTGTTTGTGGTATTGTTGTAAAAGAAAATCTACAACAAAAAATTGAACTTGCAAAAAAATTAATGAAAGACCTGAAAGTATTATCAATTTTTGAGGCAGAAAACACTGGATTTAATTCAAAATTAACTAAAACTGATTTAGAAATTTTAAAACAATTGATGAAAGATCCGCAACAAAAAATTGAAAGTATTTCAAAAAAGACTAACCTATCAACAAAAACTATCACAAGATGTATTGAAAAATTAGATGAAAATGAGGGAATTCAATTTACTTTAGTTTATGATCCTACAAAAATTAAAGGGTTTATTCCTCATGCAGTACTTACTTGGATTGATGGTGACTTGAAAGAAACTTTGAAAAAAATGGAAAAGAAATTTTCAGATTCATTTCTACAAATTCCATTTATCGCAAAAAATCAAATTGTGTTATTTATGTATAGTAAAGATATTTACAATATGGATATCTTGACTCAAAAGGTTAGAAACATGGATAATGTTAAATCAGCTGACTTGTTTATTCCAAAAAAAATTATATTCTTTCATGAATGGTTAGAATTAGCAATCGATGAGTCAAAAAAATCACCCACACTTCATCTTGTTTATCAAACAAATTAAATAATATTAAAATTTTAATTTTAACATGAAAAAGAAAAAAATCTATGAAGGAAAAATTCTAGGTCTTAGTGTTTATGATGGAAAAATTGAAGGAAGAAAAGTAAGGAGGGAGATGATTGAACATAGGGGTGCAGCTGCAATGCTTGCCTTTGATGAAAATAACAAAGTAATTCTTGTAAAACAACATCGTTTTCCTCATGGATATGTTTTAGAAATACCTGCAGGAACTTTAGAAAGACATGAGGAGCCCCTAAAATGTGCTTTTAGAGAATTAGAGGAGGAAACTGGATACAGAGCAAAAAAAATGTCACCTCTAATCACGTATTATCCCTCTATTGGTTACAATACTGAGGTGATTCACTGTTTTTTAGCCTCCGGACTAAAAAAAATCGCTAACTTGAGCTTAGATGATGATGAGATATTATCGGTAGTCAAAATAGACTTGAAGAGGCTAATTGGAATGATAAAAGCAGGGAAAATTCAAGATTCAAAGACTATTTGTGCTGTTCTAACTTATGCTGCCAAGAAAAAATTATACTGATTATTCGTTGTAAATAGGCTTTACAAGATCTACAACATCAGCCCATGATTTGGCAATTCTTTCAAACATATACACAAGATCAAGAAAATCAATTGGAATTTGTTTTTTGTTTCCTACGGTAATTCTAAGTCTTGAAAGCTTTTTTTGGAATTCTTTGTGTGATGCTATTGCTTCTATAGCTAGTATCCTATCAGATTTTCTAAAGGCGTTAATTGATTTTTCTGCCAAACCATTAAAATTTTGGACTACTACAAATATTCTTTTTAAAAGCTCTTTTGGTAAAGAGGAGTTATAAATTAAATCTGCAAGTTCTACTATAGTGTCTCCTGCATTTTCCAAAAGATTTGCAGCAACTCTATAATCTAAAACATCAATATTTTCAAGATTAAATATATTAGCTAATCTTTTATCAACAAGAGTACTTCTAAGCAAGCGTACAAGAAGAAAATACTGACGATTGACTTCAACATCTCTTTTAGATAACGTTTGTAAATTTGATTTGTCATCAGAAATTAAACCATTTGATACATCATCATACATTCCAAGTGCAATGGAACTCATTCTTTTGAGAATCTTTTCGGGATTTAATGTGGTTGTATCTAAAAGAAATTGCATGTTAATTTTTGAAGCGTCTTCCTCGATGATTTCCATTCCAACTAATCGTCTCATGGAATTCCGAATTTTTTCTCTATCTTCTCCTGGGATAATAGATTTTGAATTAATTTGTATTATATCATATCCCAAAAGATAAGCTCCTGTAATGTCGGCAACTATGTTTTCCTCTTTAGGTAGGGGATATGAAATTACAAGTTCCTTTGTGGGACGATCTTCTTTATTTACAGAAATTGAAAGGCTATCTTGTCCAGTTTCAATTTCCACCTGACTCCTTTTAGCTAGATTATTAGCATCTACCCATTCTTTTGGAAGGGAAACTAGAATAGTACTTCCAATCTTCTGTAGTCGTCTAACAAATTTAGTCAATTTATACTAATTTAAATAATTTAAGCCATATTCTTATATTTTATGTAAAATTTAAATTTAGATCAGTGGAGGCTACGGCATTTTGTCCGGCACATGTTACTGGATTCTTTAAGGCACACTTTGAGGAAAATCAAGGAGTTCCAGAAAAATTTGGTTCGATGGGTGCAGGATTTTCAATCAAAGAAGGAGTTACAACAAAGGTAATAATTTCGGCTAAAAATAATCAACCTTCAAGATTTAGAATATCACTAAAGGGATTTCAATCTGACAAAACAGACGTTTCTGAGTTTGTATTAAATGAATTTCTTAAATTGGGAAATTTTGAAGATATTTTCTTTGATATAGAACATCAGATTTCAATTCCTGTTGGATATGGTTTAGGATCTAGTGGTGCTGTTGCTTTATCTCTTTCATATGCACTAGACCAAGTACTTGAAATAAAATTAGATAAAATTGAAATTGGTAAAATTGCACATATTGCTGAAATCAATTGCAAAACAGGACTAGGGGATGTCTTGGCATCCTATCATGGTGGGTTTGAAATAAGGGTAAAGCCAGGAGCACCTGGAATTGGAAAAGTTGAGAAAATTGATGTTGATAATATTTCAATTATTATGATATGTTTTTCACCAATATCCACAAATAAATTCATCCAAGAACATCTTTCTAAAATTAATGGTCTTGGAGGAAAAATGGTAAACAAATTACTTGAATCAAAAGATTATGATAATTTTCAAGATATGTCATTAGAATTTGCAAAGTATATCAATGTAATGACTCCAAGAATGCAAAAACTAATTGAAGAATTATCTCTCAATGGAATTAAAAGTGGAATTGCACTTTTTGGAGAAACTGTTTTTACTATGATACCAAAAATTTCTAAAAATAAAGTTTTAGATATTTTTAAAAAATATCCTGAAGGGAAAATTATCATATCCCAATTGGATGTTCAAGGAGCAAGAGTTCTTCATAATTAATTTAATCTTAATGTCGTTAATTCCAAAATCTCATCCGAGAGCAAAATCACTTTTAATTCGCGAAAAACTAGTATTTGGTTTTGATCATGGATTGGTTGCAAAAGAAGGTCTTCTTGCTCAAGGAAGAGGTGAGGCTTTTGATTATTTACTAGGAGAAAAAACAGGCAAGTCTGCAAAATCAGCAATTAAAGCAGCTGCTGCACAGATCCTGTTGGCTAAATTATCTGTAATTTCAGTAAATGGAAACATCGCTGCATTGTGCCCAAAGGAGATAGTAAAGCTTGCCAAACAAACGGGCTCAAAAATTGAGGTAAATCTCTTTTATTCTAATGAAAAAAGAAAGAACGCCATAGTTAAGACACTAAAAAAAAGTGGAGCCAAAGTAATTTTAGGCACAAATTTTTCCACAAGGGCTGCTCTTTCAGGCATAGATTCAGCAAGAAGAATTGTTGATAAAAATGGAATTTTTTCTGCAGATGTGGTTGTTGTTCCACTTGAAGATGGAGATAGAACTTTGGCTTTGAGAAAAGCGGGAAAAGTGGTGATTACTTTTGATCTAAATCCACTTTCGAGAACTTCACAAACTGCCAATATCACAATTGTTGATAATGTAACTCGTGGAATGGATTTGTTAATTAAAAATTGTAAAAAACTATCTAAAACAAATCAAAAAACTCTTGAAAAGATTTTAAAGAATTTTGATAATAAAAAAAATCTTTCAGATAACATTAATGAAATTAAAAACAATTTGACAAGGAGATCTCGTATTGCATAAAACTGTTCAAGATATAATAAAAATGAAAAAGGATGAAAAGAAAATATCTGTAATTACTAGTTATGATTATTCTCTGGCATCATTATGTGATAAAGCTGGAATAGACATACTTCTTGTAGGTGATAGTGCAGGAATGGTAATGCTTGGCTATGAAAATACCATCCCTGTAACGATGGATCAAATGTGTATGTTTACAGAAGCTGTAAGTAGAGCAAGACAAAATTCATTGCTTGTAGCTGATTTACCCTTTATGTCATATCAAGCAAGCATTGAGGATGCTATAACAAATTCTGGCAGATTAATTAAAGCTGGAGCAGATTCAGTAAAACTGGAAGGTGGTACTCCAATGGCTGAAACAATTAATGCAATTGTTGATGTTGGAATTCCAGTGATGGGACATATCGGGTTGCAGCCACAAACTACAATGCTGTCTCAGGGATACAAAGTACAAGGAAGAACAAAAGATACTGCATTAAAATTAATTGATGATGCAAAAGAGCTTGAAGAAGCTGGTGTATTTAGTATTGCATTAGAAATGGTAAGCCACGAGATAGCTGAAATAATTTCCGAAACCATTAGTGTTCCAACCATTGGGATCGGCTCAGGAGTTGGATGTAATGGACAAGTCCTTGTAGTCCAGGATTTACTTGGGATGTATGATAAGCTAAAACCAAAATTTGTAAGAAGATACATGAATTTGTCTGAAGATATTGTAAAAGCTCTTGAAAAATACAAAAATGATATTGAATCAGGCACATTTCCTGCCCAAGAAAACTGGTTTTCAATGAATGATGGTGAGTTGAAAAAATTACGAGAAGAAATTGGAAGATAAAAAGAAAATTAGAAAAAAAAGGGATCATCCATCTTTAGATATTGTGAGTTCCTATGGGGTTGAATTATCTGGGAAAAGGATTGTTCTCTGTGTTGCAGGAAGTGTTGCAGCATACAAGGCTATAGAATTAGCAAGATTGTTAATGCGACATGGAGCAAATGTAACTTGCGTTGCAAGTAATGCTGTTACCAAACTGGTACAACCAGACTATTTCAGATGGGCTACTGGAAACGAAGTAATTACAAAACTAACTGGAGAACTTGAGCATATTAGGTTAGCAGATTATAACAAGTCAGATTTGATAGTTGTTTATCCGGCAACTGCAAATACCCTTGGTAAATTAGCAAATGGGATTGATGATACTCCTGTGTCTACTGTTCTTACAGTAGGATTTGGATCAAAAATTCCTATTTTAATGTGTCCTGCCATGCATGCATCAATGTATGATAATTTAGCAGTAAAGAAAAATATAGAATTTTTAAAAAATAAGATTGAATTCCTGTCTCCACAAATGATTGAAGGAAAAGCCAAAGCGTCTGAACCTGAAGATGTTTTGGAATATGTCTTAAAAAAATTTGGATTCTCATCTATTTTAAAAAATAAAAAAATCCTAATGACTGCGGGACCCACAGTTGAATATATTGATCCTTTACGAGTTATTACAAACCAAAGCTCAGGAAAAACTGGAGTTTTATTAGCTTCAGAATTAATTTCAGCCGGATCCAAAGTGACTCTAGTTTATGGTCCAGGAGTTGAAAAACCACCGAAAGGAGCTAAAGTAATCAAAGTTCTCACAAGTAAAGAGATGTATGAGACAGTAAAAAAGCAAATGAAAAAAAAGTTTGATGTGATGATAATGGCAGCTGCTGTTGCTGATTATACCCCAGAAAACCCAAGTAAAAAAAAGATCAAAAGTACTCAAAATAAAATCAAAATTAGCCTCAAAAAAGTCCCAAAAATTATTGATCAGATTAAAAAATTCCAAAAAAATATAATTCTAGTTGGATTCAAAGCGGAAGTAAATCTCTCAAAAAAAGATTTGATAAGAGTTGCCCGAAAAAAATTACAAGAATCAAATGCAGATATAATTATAGCAAATAATATTGGCTCGTCACGATATAAAAAAAATCCTAATAATAATGAAGTTTTAATTATTGATTCAGGAAAAGTGAGATCATCAGGATGGAAAAAGAAACAAAAAATTGTAAAATTTATCAGAAAAGAGATTGAGAATAAATTAAAATGAAAAATTCAGAACTTCGAAGACTGGTTGCTGAGTATAAAGAAATTAAAATCAAATTAACAAAAACTCAAAACAATAAATTAATAGAACAGTTGAGAGAAATTGAACACAGATATTTTCATGAGACAGGAAGACCTCTTAAAACTGATATCAAAGAGATTACATAAAATATATCAAAAATAACAAAGAATTGAATATGAAATTTAATCATACAAAATACAAGCAAAGAAATATTACAATATGGAATGAAGTAGCTCCACGTTATCATAAAAGGTGGGCAAGTATTAGTCAAGGGCCATTTGCAAGTACTTCAAAATTGGTTCAATTATTAAATATCAATAAAGGAGACAAAGTACTTGATCTTGCCTGCGGTACAGGTGTAGTTACCAAAAAAATTAAGCAGAAGGTAGGTAGCTTAGGATATGTAGTAGGTGGTGATACATCAGTTACTGCAATAAAGATTGCAAAGAAATGGAATGGACACCAATCAAATTTGGGTTTTGTAAATATAGATGCTGAGAATTTTAACTTCTCAAAACCATTTGATATTATAACATGTCAGTATGCATTGTTCTTTTTTCCAAATGCTCAGAAAGCGCTAAAAAATATCAAAAAAAATCTCAAAAAAACAGGTAAAATAGGCATAACTGTACATGGGGCAGCAAAAAAAGTTCCTTTTTTTAGTAGTATTTTGGATGCAGTAACAGAAATGATTCCTGATTATTTTCCTCCAGGTTCTCCGGATTTAGATAGATTTGGAACAAAATCCTCTCTAAGAGAGGAAGTAAGAAAGGCAGGGTTTTCTAAAATTACAGTCAAAAATTTTATTTTTAAATTTAATCCTGGTACATTTGAAGACTATTGGAGAAATTATCTTAGGTATGTTGCAAAACCATTAAAAGAAAAACTAGATGCTCTTGATAGACCAAAGAGAAAAGAATTGAAAAATACAGTTAGAGAAAATGTAAAACCATACACTCTGAAGAATAAAACCGTAGAGTTTCCTTGGCAAGTTTTAATTTTAACTGCAAAAAAATAGGAATGAGGAAATATGGTAAGAGATTCAAAAAAGAAAAAAGAAAAACCAAAAGAGTCTCAATTTAAGAAATTTCTTATAAAACGTGCTCCAATTTACTTGGCAGCTATAGCAATAATGATCATCTTTATTGTTCCCGATTTAACAAAGGGGGATTTACAAAGTAGTCTTCCTCAAACTTTAACCCAAGAGGAACAACTGGTAGTGGATTTTTTAATGGCATACAATGGTCCTAATGAAAAGGGTCTAAGTCTCATTGATGCAATATCAAAAGAAATAAGTGAAGAATATCCAAATGAGAAAATTTATGATAATAAAAAAACCAAAGTAAATATTGTTGTGTCGAATCTAGAGAATGAAAAATATCAAGTTGTTTTTGATTTTGAATCACACAAGGATGATTTTCATTATAATTGGGATATTGACATGCAGACAGGAGATATTAAGGGAAATGATGAAGAATCAAAATACATTATTAATTTAGTTGATTTTTATGATTAGAATTTCTGAAAATTAGCCTCAAATTGTAACTAAATCTTTTGTAAATTTATGCATGACTATTGGTTTTTGTTTTACGATTAAAGAATCTTCAATCCTAATTCCAAATTTGTTTGGGATGTAAATTCCAGGTTCTACTGTGATTGCCATATTTTCTTCAAGTAGAGTTTCACTTCGAAGAGAGACAGTTGGTGCTTCGTGAACTTCTAATCCAATACCATGGCCTGTGGAGTGTATAAAATATTTCCCATAATTTTTATCTTCGATATACTTACGGCATGCAAAATCAACATCTTTACAATTTACATTAGGTTTTACAGCTTTCAATCCAATCTTTTGTGATTCTTTAACAATTTCATAAGCTTCAGTTGCTTGTTGGGAAATTTTTCCTATTGCAAATGTTCTTGTAGAGTCAGAAACATATCCTTTGTATCTTAAAGTTAGATCCACTACAACAAGATCACCTTTTCTAAATTTTCTTTGGGAAACTTGTGCATGGGGTAAAGCACCATTGGGACCTCCTGCTATGATAAGAGGGTTAAGAGTCGATTTGTAACCAGTATCAAACATTTGTTGTTCTATTGCATACGCCATCAAAATTGTTTGAAGTTCTGACTCTTTTTGGTCCACTTTCATCTTCTTTAAGCAAATATCAAATAATTCATCGATTATTTTAGAGCCTTTTTTGAGAATTTTGATCTCTTTTTCATCTTTTATTATTCTAGAGTTATAAAATGGCTCAGTAGATGATTTAATTTTAGGAATGGATTTTTTCAGAGACGTCATTAAGGAAAAATCATTGCAATCAGTACATACTTTATTTTTGTTGATTTTTGTAACTAGGGTGGAAATTAAGCCAACACCCCTTTCGCCAGTTATAACATTACAATTTTCTGATTCCTCTTTTGCTCGTCCTACTTCAAGCTCAGGAGCAATAATCATAGTATTTCCTCCTTTCTCCAAAATTCCTATTGCTTCGCCCCAAAATCCAGTCAAATAAAATAGATTCTCAGGCTCAAAGGTTACCAAAGTGTCACAGTCTATCTTTTGGGCAAATTTAAGAAGATTTTTCCTTCGATGCTTCACAAAAAATTATCTGCATTTCTCAATTTATGTATGATGCAAAGTTTGTATATACGATTTAGAGGTTGGAAAATTATGACAGATGAAAAGAAGAAAGTGGTTGCATTGCTTTCAGGAGGACTGGATAGTCAACTTGCTGTAAGAATGATGCAAGAACAAGGTTTTGAGGTTTCAGCTGTTGCAATAAAAACTCCCTTTTGTGATTTTGATTGTGGACGAGGATGTGGATTTGAAATTAGAGAAAGATCAGACGATCTAAATGTAAAACTAAAGACAGTATATCTTGGAGATGAATATATCGAAATGCTAAAACATCCCAAGTATGGTAGAGGTGCAGGTTTCAATCCTTGTGTGGATTGTAGATCTATGATGTTCGATGCAGCAAAAAAACATATGGAAGAAATTGGTGCCGAATTTATTATTTCAGGAGAGGTTCTTGGTCAAAGACCAATGAGTCAACATGCTCCTGCATTAAGGACTATTGAAAAAGAGTCAGGACTTGTAGGAAAAATTGTAAGACCTTTATCTGCGGCATTACTTCCTGAAACAGATCCTGAAAAGGATGGACTAATCAAAAGAGAAAATCTTGGAATGATTAGAGGAAGAACTAGAAAAGCACAATTAGAAATGGCAAAAAAATATGGAATTGAAAATCCTCCTAATGCTGGGGGTGGTTGTCTATTAACAGATCCAGCTTTTGGATTACGTGCAAAAGATTTGTTTGCCCATATAGAGACACCGACGATAAATGATATTGATTTGTTAAAAGTAGGAAGGCAATTTAGATTAGATAAGGAAACAAAGCTAGTAGTTGGAAGAAACAAAGATGAAAATGAAATGATAAAGGCAATTGCATTGCCCAATGATATTTTGTTAGAGTCACGTGACCATATGGGACCTGTATCAATTTTACGTGGGAAAAATGCAGATAAACATATTGAATTTGCATCTTCAGTTACTCTAAGATATTCAGATGCACCAAGGAAAGAGAAAGGTTACTTGATTATTAACAAGGATAAGAAAAAAGATGAGATAAGCGCAGAACCTGCAACAGAAGAGTCCTACCTTAAATTTAGAATCTAGGCGCGAAATTTTAATCAAATTAGTTAAAACTAAGGAAGAGTTTTTGAGGGAGTAGATCGCATTTTTATCAAGGATGCAAAAACAAGAAAATCCCATTTACTTGAAGGCAATTACTATACGCGATGTTAGTGATGTTCTTTCAATCAAAGAAGATATCAAAAAGGGAATGATTTTGATTTTAAGAGTAACTCCATTAGCTCAAAAAGATGTGGAACAACTTCGTACAGTTGTAGAGGATTTGTATTCAATTGCTAAAACTGCTGGCGCAGACATTGCAAGATTAGGAGAGGAAAGAATTATTGTTGCACCTTCTAACATTAAAATCTGGAAGCCTGAATACGATCTAAAATAATTTTATTGCTTCTTGTATTTGAGGATAATGTGCTGGAATTCTATACATTCTTCTTATATTCATTGCAAGATTTTCAGACTTTTTTCTTTCTCCGTGATTAACAAGGACTCTACGGAGTTTTGGTCTTAATCTTTGAACAAAGGACATTAATTGGTTATAATCACTGTGTCCACTAAATCCATCTAATTTTTCTACACCACAATTTATGGTTACTACTTCGATTTTACCTTCTTTTCCAAGCATAGAAACTTGTTTTGAACCATCCAAAACTCTTCTTCCTAAAGTACCGTTTACCTGATAAGAGACAAACAAGACTTTGTTCTTTTTGTCTGGAGCAATATTTTTGAAATATTCCAAAACAGGTCCTCCTTCTAACATTCCAGATGTTGCTAAAATTATACATGGAGAGTCTTCTCTTAGAGGTTCTTCTCTAGCGTCAGAATGTTCAACATTGGTGAAATATTCTGAATCAAATGGATTGTCGTCTGTCTCTAAGATTTTTTGTTTTAGTTCCCTTGCGAGGTATTCTGGAAATGACTCATGGATTGCTGAGGCTTCTGAAATCATTCCTTCTGTAAAAACAGGTGCTTCTACCATCTCTCCAGATTTCATATAATGATCGATTACCATCATTATTTCTTGAGCACGGCCTACAGCAGGAATGGGAATGAGGACCTTTCCTCCATCTGTCAGAGTATTATTTACTGCATTAATGAAAGCAGATTCGACTTCTTGTCTAGATGGTTGTATGTCTTCTTTTAGGCCATAGGTACTCTCGATTAACAAAGTTTCAACTCTAGGGAAATTCCAAACTGCAGCTTCAAACAATATGCTTTTTCCGAATTTAATATCACCAGAATAAACAAAGTTATGATCTCCATTTCCTATGTGGAAATGGCATAAAGAGGAGCCAAGAATATGTCCTGCATTTACAAGCACTAGTTTAATGTCAGGTGAGATATCAGTTACAGTTCCGTAAGGAAGAGTTATGGTTTGTTTCATTATTTGCTTAACATCTCTTTCTGAATAAATTGGATTTCTTCCTTGAGCAGTAGCTACTTTGATGGCATCTAATTGAATAAGATTCATCATAGGAAGAGTTGGTTCCGTACAATAAATTGGACCCTTGTAACCATACTTACAGAGTGTAGGTAAGAAACCGGTATGATCTAAATGAGCATGTCCTATTACCACTGCATCAAGGTCATCTAAGGTAATATTGAGGGAATCAAATCTAGGATAGGCATCCATTGGAGATTTGGCCCCAGGATTTATTCCACAATCAATTAAGATTTTACTCTCGGGTGTTGATAATAACATGGAAGACCTTCCTACTTGACCAAAACCTCCCAAGGTAAATAGAGTAACTTCTGATCTTTGCAATAATCTAGGTCTGAATATTTCATCGCCTATCTCCCTTAGTCGCCTACTTCTATCCGCTGAGGATTGTTTGAGAGTTGCTTTGATTGTTTGAATAGTCCGAGATGGAATAGTTGTTGATTTTCTAATACGTATTTTCCAACCTATCTTCTCGGTTATTTCGGCATGATTGAATTCTTTTGCATTTCTTTGAAGCAACCAAGGTCTTTTTGCTTCAATTGAAACCTCGCCAGTAGCAGTATCAAAAACAGTTCCTTGAAGATTAGCATCTTTAGGTACACATTCTGTTATTATTCTTCGAGCTTCATCTTCTGGTTTTCTTATTGATTCATCAGTTTTAATGACAATACGTTTTTTAATAATATTAACAAGATTTGAAATTATTTCATTGTGTTCTAAAAGATAGCGTGGTGAGTTTGTATAAAGAGCAATTCTAGGTCCTTCATACTCTATTTTTGTTAAATTTGCCTCTTTGGGAATACTTTGCAGTATGGTGGCCATTATATTTTGGCTAGCAGTTAATTCTTTTTCTTGAAGTTTCCTTTGCATTAAATCACTAAAGTTTGAGAGTTTTTAATTTCTTAAATTTCTAAATTTCGATTATTGCTTTCTTTTGCTCATCTGTTAAAAGACGGAATCCATCTTTATCCATAATGGCAATATTGATTCCATCACCAGTACCAATATTTCTTATAATTGCAGCCTTTACTGCTCTTAAAGCAATTTTTTTTGCTTCCTCTACTGTTAGATCATCACGATATTGTTCTTCTAGTACACCATATGCAACAGGAGAACCACTTCCCGTTGTGACGTAGGTTTTTTCTTCCACTGAACCAAACATGTCAACATTAAACAATGCTGGACCTTTTGAATCGTATCCGCCAATTAGAATATCTGCCATAAATGGATAACCACGATTTTGATGGAATATGAGTGAGCAGAGTCTACTTAGAGAGTGAATTGAAATTGGTCCATTTTTTTCAACTCTGTGAAGATTTGAATGATAACGTAAAATGTCTACAATATTTTGAGCATCAGCCACGCCTCCAGCTAAAGTCAAGCCTGCATGGATGTCAATTTTTTGTATTTTCATAGTGTTGTTATTTGCTATAAAGTAACCAGCACTAGCTCTCATATCTGCACACAATACAATACCATCTTTAGCTTTGATACCTACTGTGGTTGTTCCGCGTAGAATTTTTTCTTGAACATTATTTGACAAAAGATACACCTTTAGAGATAATGTTGGTTGCATTCACCCTTTTAAATAACTTTTTGATCTCTTGAAATGATAAATAGTGACAAAAAAGGAAAAACCCATGCCATCACACACCATGGAATTACCCAGGCTCATTGTGGTTGGTGAAAATAACATCAAGGAATTTGGAAAATTTCTGTTTTCTTTAAACAAGCCCAAAAAAATTTCATTGATTTCTGGAATTCATGTGAAAAAAATTCTTAAGAAAAAAATTGAAGATTCGTTGAAGTTAAATAAAATTAAATTTGTTTGGCATACATCAAAGGATAATCAAATTAGTACATTAAATCAGATTCAAAAAGACGTCAAAAAAGATCATAGTGATCTATTAGTCGGAATTGGAGGTGGTCGTTCTGTAGATACGGCTAAAATGATTTCCTTTAATCTAGATATACCCTTTGTTAGTGTTCCAACAGCTGCATCACATGATGGCATGGCTAGTCCATTTGTTTCTGTAAAAAGTGACAAACCTCATTCATTGGTTGCAACGGCTCCGTTGGGAGTTTTTGTAGATATAGATATAATTAAAAAAGCACCATCAAAGCTTTTGGCAAGTGGGTGCGGTGATCTAATTGCCAATTTTATTGCCGTAAAAGACTGGCAATTAGGACATAAAAAAACGGGTGAATATTATGGAATGTATTCTGCGGATCTGGCCCTGCTGAGTGCTAAAATGGTAATGGAGAATTCTCACAAGTATTCCAAAAAAGGATTAGATGCTAGAGTAATTGTTGAAGCTTTAATCAGTGCAGGTGTAGCATCATGTATTGCTGGTAGTAGCAGGCCTTGTTCAGGTTCAGAACATCTTTTTTCTCATGCTTTGGATAAAATTGCTCCAGGAAAAGGCCTTCATGGAGAAAAATGTGGTATTGGTTCTATAATGATGGCAAAGTTGCAGAATCAAGATTGGAAAAAAATTGTTAAAACATTAAATGAAGTTGGAGCTCCTACTACTGCTAAACAAATTGGTTTGAAAGAAAGTGAAATAATAGAGGCACTAATGATGGCACAAGATTTGAGACCTGAAAGATACACAATTCTAAAAGAAATAGAAATGACAGAACAAAAAGCTATGAATCTAGCAAAGAGAACTAAGGTAATTTGATTTAAGCTGCTTTTGGTTCAGGAGCTTTTTCTTCTTTTTGTTCAGGTTTCTTTGTTTGAGTTTGTTTTTTTTGATGAGTTTCAACAAAGTTGACTTTTTCTAATGATGGGACAAATTTGAAAATATCTACCTGAATGAAATGTTTTATTATTTGAAGACCATCTGCTCTAAATATTTCTTCAGGAATTGTAATGCTTGCCTGTTTTTCATTAATAGTGAATTCAATTTTTGAATTTTCTACTGGCATTCTGTTTTTTAGTATTCCATCAATTTTGTCATTTTCAGAATCAAGTGATTTAATGACATTTACATCGTAGAGTATTGTTTTACCTGCATATCTATGATTATAATCAATTTGAACTCGACCTGAACCAATAAATCGTATTATTCCCCTTTTGTCATCAATTTCAATTGAATCTCCGATAGAAACCTTATCAGCATCATCCCCGAGTTTTCTAATAGGAATCATTCTAACCTTTTTTGAATCTCGTTCCCCGAATCCTTTGTCTGGTGATACTTCGACTGTAAGTTTGTCACCTACTGCTGTTTTGGCTAGTGCTTCATCTAATCCTTTTAGAACTGGATAAGAAATTTCGCCTATGGACACCAGTTTTGGCTGGTATTTTACATCTGATTCATAAATGGAATATTTTTTTGCGTCCTCTTCTATAGTAGTATCAAAGACTTCATCAGTGTCTTTAACTTTGGCGACATAATCAATGAGTATCAATGAACTTTTATCGAAAGTCAATGTGTTCGATCTTGAAATTCCTTATATTAAGTTTAGAATTTCTTTCTAATTCCTATTACCACGATAGCAGGAAGGAATCTGTTTGTGGTATTAATTTTGTAAATTCTCCTTATATGATTTGAAATTATTTTTTGGGAAGGCTGAGAATTTTCATTAATTTTTCTTCGTTTTGCTAAAAGCGATTGATGCAATAACAATTCCTATAATTCCAAGTCCTACTCCTAGATACCCAATATTCGTTTGTTTATTTGATTCTTCGAGTTGAGAAACTGATTCATTTAGATCGTTTATTTCTCCAACGAGAGTGGTATGCCCATCAATTAGTTGATTTAGTGTCAAATCAGAAGGTTCTGGAAATTCAATGTAAGACCTTTCACTAACTTTAGGTGGATGCATTGATAAACTAACTATGGTGTCTCCAATATTACCAATAATGTTTGCTTGATAAGATCCCGACACTGTTGGATTAACAAAAGCATAGTATTTTCCCGCAATATTATGATCTGAATATAATGGAAAAGTGACTTTATCCTCTTTAAGGATCAATTGCATTTTTAAAAATTTTTCAAGTCCAGTTACTCCATTTTTGAATTCTTGTTCCTCTAAAGTCAATCCAGGCTCAAGAGGACTTACATAAAGTTCAATTCCGTTGGTTTCATCTGATACTACAGGTTCATTCATCCATCCAATCTCTAATCTATAATCTCCAACAGAATCTACAGTATGCCCAAATGCAGTACCAAAAAATCCTGGAATTATTAATGAGAATATTGCTAAAAGTTTGAAATTCAACAAGGAAAAAAACTAAACCTCATTTTAAAAGTGTTGTAGTATCTTTTTCAAATCTTCTAAACACAGCACAACTTTATGCGTAAAAGAGGGGCGTTCTCTTTTTACTGATAGTCGATAAACTCGTTAACACTTCAAATTTGAAAGATTTTACAATAACCAGTAATAAATAAGAAAAAGTCTCTAGTTTTGTCTATGATTCAATCCTATGTTAACAGGAAAGATTTCATTCGTGATATTAAGTTAACATGGACTAAAGATCGTTTAGTTTTTCTTCAGCAGCTTTGAGACCAGCTTTAGGATCAGTTTCATATCCCATTATTGCTAAGGTTGATGAAATTGCCGATATTGTTCTCGTTACATGATATGGACTAACTTCACCCATACATCCAACTCTGAATACTTTGCCTTTTAGATCTCCAAATCCACCAGCAACTAACACTTTGAATTTTTGAGCTAATGTATCTCTAAATATTTTATCTTGTAGACCATCTAAGTAGTTTAGAGCAACAATTGTAATGGAACGATCCTCTTCTTTTGCAAATGGTGTAAGACCAATTGCACTTAATCCAGAATAAAGAGCATCAGAACAAACTTTGTGCCGTTTATAGACAGTTTCTAATCCCTCTTCTAACATTATGGTTAATGCTTCTCTATACGCATAGAGTAAAGGTAATGCCGGAGTAAAAGGAGTATGTTTTGATTCTTCATAATATTTGAAGTATCTTGCCAAGTTGAAGTACATTGTTGATGGAGGATTTTCGATCATGTATTTTTTGGCTCTTGGACTAACAGATATTGGAGAAATTCCAGGTGGAGCAGCAATAGCCTTTTGTGAGCCTGTCATACAAATATCAATATTCCATTTGTCAACTGGAAGGTCTACAGCTCCTAGTATGGAAACTGAATCTACGACATAGAATGAATCATTTCGTGAAGTTAAATCTGAAATTTTTTCTAGATAATTCACCATGGTTCCTGTGGAAGTCTCATTGTGAACAACATAGAACGCTTTAACGTCTTTATTATTATCAAATGCTTCTTTTATTTGATCAAGGGTAGCATTTTGTCCAGGTGGAGTTTCAAGTTTTACTACCTCAGCTCCTTGACCAGCAATTAATTGTGAAAGTCTGTTACTAAATTCTCCATTTACGGGAATTATGACTTTATCTCCTTTTTTAATCAGATTGATTACACTGGCTTCTACTGCACCAGTTCCGGATGCAGATAAGGTTACGATGTCATTTTGAGTTTGAAAAACTTGTTGTGTTTTATCAACCACATCCGTGTATAATTCTACAAAGTCGTCACTTCGATGATTAATTATTGGAGCCAACATAGCTCGCATCACTCGATTAGGCACATTTGTTGGACCAGGAAGCATTGATAGATATTCCAAATCTTATCTCAAAGAAAACACCATTTGGGCTTTATTTATAATTAGAGATTTTTTAGTCGGTGTTTTGCATTAGTTTCATTTAAAAATTTTTTAGTTCCATCTGGAACAAGTTCTTCCCATTTTTGATCATTTAGTATTAAATCACGAATATTTGTTCCAGATAAAACATTTCGATTAGTAAAAGGAATGGGAAGAACTTTAGTCTCTAGTTTTGAATAAAGATGTTTTGTCATTTCATCATTTGTAAAAACAATGTCAAATTTTGGTATTATATTATCAATATGCTCTACCCATTTTTTATGATTTTCAAAATCTGGAATAAAGAAAATTTCAATTTTGTTTTTAATCGAGTCATCAATAGAAGACAAAATCATTTCTTTTCGCTCTTCAGCTGAAAATGGGTTATTTTTTTGCAGAGGTTTGTTAGAACTTCCTAGTCCTACCCATAATTTGTCCACTTTTGATAAAGCAAAACGTAAAGCTTCAAGATGACCCAAGTGAAATGGCTGAAATCTTCCAATTAAAAGACCATTCATACATTACGATAGAAAATTCTTTTTAAAAATACTATCGTAAACCATGTAATTTTTCAAAAAATAATGGAATTTCTGGAAATTGATGGATCATTTGGAGAGAGGGGTTTTCATACTCCTGCATCAAGTAATGCAGCAAAGAAAAGAATGGCTACTGATAATACTACTGTTATCTCACCCAGAATTATAATTTTTTTCCTTAATTTTTGAATTTGTTGAATTGGCATTTGTTTAGACATTACTTGTTCTTCTACGTCTTTTCGAATTACTCTAACATGTATTGCATATGTTATGATTAAGGCAATTACTAAAACTATCTTAATTGTAAGAAAGGTTCCATAACTAGTTGCCAGTAATAAATCTGGTCTGATAAATAGCATTTGAGAATTATACAATCCAGTAACCACTAGAATAATTAATGAGGGAATGGCAATCTTGTTGAATCTTTTACCAATTTTTATCATAATTTGAATTCTCTCCTCAATGGTAGGGGCCAGTGTTTTCAGTATTGGTGAAAATACAATTCCAATGAAAAGGGAACCTCCAACCCAAATTGCGGCGGCCATAAGATGAATCCATGTAAGAATCGCAATTTCTATTGACACAGAATTTGGTATGTTCAATCAAATATTATGTATTTGGATCTTGACAACCTTTTTTAATTGATTAAAATGTGCTATCATTGATTTGGCTCTTCAAAGTAAACTTGTAGTATATGCAGCAGTTGCAGGACTATTGGGTATGATGGTAGCAATTGTTTGGTATGCTAGTCTTGATAATTCAGCATTAGAGCAAGCTGAAATTGAATTAACAGATGTGGAAGTTATCAGTGTAAACAAAATAGAAAATACCGCAGAATTGAAAGTAACTTTCCTTATAAAAAATCCGAGTGAAAAAACATTTACAGTCCCATTGATAAATTACCAATTCTATGCAGATGGGGAATTGTTGGGATCTGGACAATACTCAACTGGAGATATTGTCATGACAGGAAGAGCAATATTTAGTTCTGGAGCAGAAATTCCATTGAGTAATACATTTGACCTAAGCAAGGTCGATGTAAAGGGTGAGATCTATCAAGCGGTTCTAGATGATGAAATTAGTAGTTTCAGAGCTGAAGGAATCCTTACAACAGAAACTGCTTGGAGTTTAATTGAAAAAGAATTTGTAACCTCTACATAAAAAAGTGGGCCGAGTGAGATTCGAACTCACGATCACCGCCGTGTCGAGGCGGTATCCTAACCGACTAGACTACCGGCCCATTGAAAGACAAAACTAGTTACAGTCATTATTAACGTTTAACAGATGAAGGATAGAATAAAGGGAAAGATGACTGAAGAATTCACTAGTGAAGAAAAAAATGGATTATACAAGGCAATTCATTCTAGAAGGGATGTTAGATCACATTTTACCCCTAGATTGATCGAAGCTGAAATTTTATCTAGAATCCTAAATGCTGCTCATCATGCACCCTCTGTTGGTTTCTCACAGCCATGGAATTTCATTTTAATTAAAGATCTTCAAACAAAAGCCAGAATCAAGAAATCCTTCGAAGAAGAAAAAGAAAGGTCTTCACAATTAATTGAAGAACCTAAAAAATCAAAATATCTTTCATTTAAACTGGAAGGAATTTTAGAATCTCCTGTAAATCTTTGTGTAACTTATGATCCATCAAAATTTGGTCCTTTTGTAATAGGAAGGTCAAGCATACCTGAGGCCGGATTATATAGTGTATGTTGTGCTATTCAAAATCTTTGGCTTGCAGCAAGAACCGAAGGTGTGGGACTTGGCTGGGTGAGTATTCTTTCAAATGACGTTTTAAAAGAAGTGTTAGATTTACCGAGTCATGTTATTCCTATAGCATACTTGTGTTTAGGATATGTTGACGAATTTGCATCAAAACCGGATCTTGAAACGGCTGGTTGGCTTCCAAGACTTGGTTTAAAGGATGTAATTTATTTTGAAAAATGGGACGATAAAGAAAATTTAAGCTGGAAAAACATACAAGATATTATCAAAACTAATCTTGATTACGCTTAAATAATTACAAGTATTTTTTTTGCTGGGCTTGTAGCGCAGAGTCAATTAGACGCGAAACATGGATAGCGCAGTAGCCTCCTAAGTTACAGGTCGAGGGATCGAAGCCCTCCAAGCCCGCTTTTAAAATTTAAAAAAAAGTAATCGCGGTTTAAATAGAGAGATTAATTTGGAAAGTTATGAAAGTAGTAGTAATCTCAGCTAGTCCTAGAAAAAATGCAAATACTCAATTAGCTATGAAATATGTTTTTGAATACACCAAAACTAAAGATGTAGATGTTAAATACATTAATCTTTCAGACGGCCAAGTTGAATGTTACAGAGGTCCCGCTGAAGAGTATAACGAAGCTACAAAAAATGCAACCAAAGACATTATGGATGCAGACGTATGGCTTATTGGATCTCCAATTTACAATTCCTTTTTTAGTTCAGCATTAAAAAATTTGTTTGAATATGTCAATTATAAAAAAACAGAGGGTAAGGTTGCGGGGATGGTAATAATGGCCTCAGGTAATATTGGATTTATTGATGTTCAGACTATGATAACTCAATTGTTATCATATTTTCGAGTGATTACTAATCCTAAAGCAGTGTTTTTGACAGTAGATTCGATCTCTGAAAATGTCTTATCTGATGATTCTGGAAAAGAAAGAGTAAGAGAGATGGTGGATGGAACTCTAAAAATGGCATCTAAACTACAAGAGTAGAAAAAAGATACACTATCTTAAAAAAATTTTACAGTATAATTATTATCAAAAAGACTTTCAGATAAATACAAATCAAAGACACTGAATTTGTATTCGTAAATTCAATCTTCATTTACTGTGGTTTGAGTAAATTCATTTACCTCAATATTGTTTCTCTAAATATTTCCATAACTATCATAAAATGGAATATTTTTCATTTGTGACTGAATTTGTTGAGCAAAAGCACTTGTTCTGACCAAGATTGAAGAAAAAATACACCTAAGATTAAACTTTTAAAAATAATATTATTATGGATTATTTTTTAATTTCTTTTAACGCATTAAAGATTTGTTTCAATTTGTATTATTAAAAAGTGGAAGAATCAAATATTGTACGATGAAGAAATTATGTCAATGAGTGTAAAAAAAGATCCCACCCAACTTTGTTCATGTAAATGTCATTTTGGTGGTGCTGTTAGTTGTCCTGGATGTAAAGATAACCATGGAATAGGTTGTTGCGATTGTAAAGAATAATACTATTTTTTTGATTTAGATGCTAACATCTTAAGATTTGCAAGTTCAGTCTTTAAGGATTCTATTTGAACCAAAGTTTGTAGATTCGAAATTTCGTGGTTCAATCTCTCAATTTCATCGTCTTTTATTTTTACAGTTTCTTTTAGAGAGTTTAGATCTTCAGTTAATTCTGTTTTTGCTTCTTTAATTTCACTTTGGCTTGCTTGTTTTCCATTTGCGGTATAAACTTGAGAAACTTGACTAGATTGATTCAAGCTTTTTTTTTCGTGCGTTGTATGAGATGTATGTTTATGTGTATAGTCAGTACTCTTTTGAGCAAGGAAGCACATGAGAGTTAAGAACCAAGTTATTGGGACTACAATGATAAATGTGAGTTCTAGAATTGGCGCATATTCAATAAAAGGAAATGATATACCAGTCAGTACTGCCGCAAAAATTCCTACTATCGCTGTAGCTAAATGGTTGCCTAAATAGCCCATTATTTAATCCAAAATATTTCATTGCTTATATTAGTAATGCTAGATCTCAATAGGTGAAAATAATTAAAAATAAAAAAGAGCCGAGTTTATTGGTCTTCAGGAGTATTTTTAGGCATGTCAGATTGCAAGATCTGTATTTTTTGTAATAATTCATTTCTAAGGTCTCTTGCTACTCTTCTAACAGTTGGTCGTGGAACTCCAAGTTCATCTACTACTTTGGTATAGATATCTTGTTTGTCAGTTACCCCCTTGTCTAGATAAGAATTAATTGCTTCCTTAATGATCGTGCTCTGATTTGTACGATTCAACGAATTTTAATTTTATTTGTTCTATATAACACTATAACTTTTAGAATTTGTTTTAATCTAATTGTGGTTATTTACGATATTACGAAATTCATTGTGGGAACTCAAACAAAATCAAAAATTATAATTTTATTAACGAATTGCGTATTAACATTTGAAAAATTTTCATTTTAAAATAATCATCTATAATAATTTTTAAAATTTTTTACACAAAAGACTCTTATGGTAAAACCCTAGAACCACTCCTATTGAGTAACATTATAATTAATACAAATTTTGGAAAAATCTCCTTTAAAACACTACCAGATTTGGCTCCTGAGACAGTTAGGAATTTTGAAAAATTAGCCAGTGAAGGATTCTACGATGGAACTTTTTTTCACAGGGTTATTCCTGGATTTATGATTCAGGGAGGAGATCCAAATACCAAAGGTGGAGAAAAAAGCACCTGGGGAACAGGAGGTCCTGGTTATTCTCTCAAGGCTGAATTTAGTTCAAGATCTCACTTGCGTGGTATTGTTTCAATGGCAAGGTCACAAGATCCAGATAGTGCGGGCTCACAATTTTTTATCGTAACGGCTGATTCTACTTTTTTGGATAGACAATACACTGTATTTGGCGAGGTAATTGAAGGAATGGAAGTTGCCGAAAAAATTGTTAATTTACAAAGGGACAGCAATGATTGTCCTTTAGAGGAAGCAAAAATGCTTCAAGTAGTAGTGGAATAGATGAATTGTCAATTTATTGTTTTTTCAATTATTGTTTCAATACTAATCATAATTCCTGCAGCCTACGCACAAGTTTTTGAGGAACAATCAAGACAAAAATCAATTGAAGTATTAATCAATTCCTCTGGAGAAGTTCATGTAAAACACGTAGTTGATGGTCTTGGTTTCCCCAATCAAATAAACTTGATTGAAGGTAAGATAGCTAACCTTACAGTAAAGGATCAAGAAGGAAATGAAAAACAGCATAGTGTGATGGGAGATAATGATGGTTTAATTATATTCCCATCAAAAGAAAGAGTAATTGTCGAATATGATCTTTTAGATGAATTAATTCTAAAAGATAACCTTTGGACTTTGGATTTTCTTTATCTTGAAAGTACATCTTTCTTATTTCCTGATGTAGATCTAATTTTTGTAAATGAACGCCCTGTATATCTCGGTGAAAAAAAAGGAATTATGTGCCATGGTTGTCAAATGTTATTGGAATATTCTTTGAATGAACCAAAATTATATGAGAATGTAAAAATACAAAATGATGAGTATTTGATTGAAATTAGAACCTGGGCTAAGATAAATCAATTTAATTTTGATCATGGATTGGGAGAAATAAGTTTTGAATTAATAGGAGAAAACGCATTTGTAACAACTATTATTCCTATAGATTTTTTGTCTGAACCATATCAAGTATTTTTAGATGGAGAACAGATATTGTTTCATGATTATATCAATAATGGAACTCATGTTTGGATAAATATGAGACCTCAAAATTCTGGGGACATTTCTATTACTGGTACAGTAATACCAAATTTAGTTGAAATTGAAATACCTGCCGAAGATAAATTTCCAGTTGAATATGTTATAGTCAGTTTAATAATTGGAATAGTTGTAATTGGTGTATTTTTCCTTAAAAGAAAAAAGGTAAGAGTTTAATCTCCGCTTGATCCACATGAACAAAAACCGTATTCATCAATTCTAATATTACACACTGGACATTTTTCTCCATATTCTACTTCCCAGGGTTCTTTTCCAAAGAGTTTAAAATGATCATCAATTTCGAGAGGGATTTCTCGTTTTTTTTCCAATAATTTCTATAGGTGATAGAACTATACATAGATTATCGGAGACAAGGTATTATGAAAATTGAATGTGGGTGTCATTGTATAAAATGTGGAACAACAGATCTTGAATCAAACCAAGTAGGAGAAATTGAAAAAGATGGGTATTTTGACTTGCATCATACTTGTAAAAATTGCAATGCCCATTTTGATCATCTAGAAGGAGAAGTTTTTGATTCCTGTAACAAATGTCACTATAAGTCTAGTTAGCTAAAATTGGTTCTTGTACAAAATAATGAGTTCTGTTCTCTGTAGAATTTTTTGAAATTTCTCTGTTTGAAGCCAGTTTTACTAAAGCTTTTGAAACATCGAATGGACTTGCAACCCAGCCATATTCCCGTAACTGCTGTACTGTATCAGTAGTTGTTCTTGGAACATTAAAAAATGTATTTTTCTCTAAAATTTTTAATTTGTCTTTAATTTCGTTTGATGATATTGGTTTTGGTTCATTGAACTCGGGTTCAAAAATTTCCACATCTTCTAGAGAATTCAAACTATCAAAATTTGATTTGCTAGGTACTGGATTACTTTGTAAATTTTCATAAATTGGCTTTGTTTGGTTTTCTCCCATAAGCTTTGCAAGATTTTCAATTACTTCACCTAAAGTTTGATTATCAACATAAAAATCTCTAGAATCTACTTCGATTTCATTTTCTCCAAATTTCAGTTTTATTTTTGCCATCTATTCCTAAATTAAGGAGTTTTAATTTATTCTGTTAACTCTAATGAGGTTAAAGACTAGATCAAACTTTTTACACATGATATTGGGATTTTTTCTCGTTTAGATTAAAAAGGAATTTTTTGAGCATTGTGCATGGAAAATTCTAGAAAGGGAATAATTATTGCCTTCGTTATAGGAATGAGTGTATTTGGATATACACAGTACGCTTTAGCCTCACAAATAGGAGTAGTAGTTATAGAAAGTGATCTTATTGAAAAAACCGACAAAGGATCAGCATATAATGTAGAGTTAGAATTTGAAAATCCTTCGTTACTGATATTGACAGCAGGGGACACTGATTTTTTTGTTATAGCAGATGGTAAAACAGTTGGTGAAGGAAAATTAGAACCATTTACCTTACCCGCATTAGGTAATAGTTCAGTTAAAGGTACATTCCAAACAGAATCTAATATAGAATCACAAGAAGTTCCTATAGTGATGATAAGTGGAATAACAAAGTATAATGTTTTATTTTCAACTATCGACGTTCCTTTTGTATTCTATCCAACTGAAGAGCAAGCAAGAGAATTTATACATCAAGATTAATTTTTTATAAAATGCTAACTGTTTTTGGATCTACTGCACTAGATACTATAAGAACTCCGAACAAAATTTTAAAAAATGTCTTAGGAGGAGCAGCAACATTTGCCGCAATATCTGCCAGTAATTTTGTTAATACTGGGTTAATTGCAGTTGTAGGAAAAGATTTTCCAAAAAAATATCAGAAAATTTTATCAAAACATCTAGATTTGAAAGGATTTACTATAAAAGAAGGTAAAACATTTCGTTATGACGGAAGATTTGACAATACTCTAAGTACTAGAGAAACTTTAAAGACAGAACTTAATGTGCTTGAGAATTTTAAACCCACTGTACCCGAAGAATATAAAAAATCACAATTTGTATACCTCGCAAATAACGATCCTGATCAAAATACCAATCTTATAAAGGAATTTGATAAAGTTAAATTTTCAATGTGTGATACTATTGATTTTTGGATTTCAACAAAACGAGAATCGGTGATTAAGATGATAAAAGCAGTAGATGCTGTTGTAATAAATGATCAAGAAGCTAAACTTCTAACCAAAGAATTCAACTTGATAAAATGTGCCAAAAAAATGATGGAATGGGGAGCAAAATATGTAATTATTAAAAAGGGAGAGCACGGATCTTTGATGTTTTTTGATGATGTAATTTTTCCATCAGCAGGATTCTCGTTAGAGGATGTTGTTGACCCCACAGGTGCAGGAGATTCCTTTGCTGGCGCCATGATTGGATATCTTGCTAGCAAGAGATCTACCAGTATATCAGAAATAAAAAAGGCTGTAGTTTATGGAAATGTTCTAGGTTCTTTTGCCGTAGAAAAGTATGGATTAGAGGGCTTACTTCAATTAAAAAAATCAGATATCACAAAACGAGTGAAAATATATGAAAAAATGATTCGTTTCTAAAAAGATTTAAGTTTAATAATTTATCCAAAGAAAACGTTCATTGTCTCAAGAAACATCTGAAAAAATAGCCGATAGACTTCAAACCATATTCAAATTACAAAAAGGTTTGGCAGAAATGATGAATTTGGATAGATATCCAAAAGATTCTGAAAGTAGAGTTTCGGCCTTGTGTACTGCAATTATACACGAAGCTGCGGAACTACAAAGGACTACCAATTGGAAGTGGTGGAAAACTCCAACTCCATTTAATGAGGCAGATGCCAGAGAAGAATTAATTGATATTTGGCATTTTGTGGTACAGGCTTCACTGGAACTTAATTTAACGCCAGATGACATTGTTGAAGAATATAAGAAAAAAAATGAGATCAATAGAGAAAGACAGAGAACTGGATATTAGATTATTTTTTGTTTAATTTTGCTGAAATTTGTTTCGTTAATCATGTTCACAAGAGTAATTTCATTTCGAAAATAAGTAATTTGTGATTTTGTAACTGTTAGAAAAGGATCTGGACTATTAGAATTAATTATTCTTCTGTTATTGTCAATCCCATTTTTGTATAATTTAAACAAAGAATGTCCAGCTTTATGTCCCCAAACCTCTTTACCACAAACAATTATTGTTTTGATTTTTTTATTCTGATTTACATGTCGAATTATTAGATCTATTCCTTTATTTTCTGAAAGTAATCTTCCCACGATGGAAATATGTTGTAACATGTCTGAATTTGGCCATTTCTTTAAGCAGGTCTAGGCTTGAAAGTGTACATACAGCGATGGTAGAACTAGGATTTCCTTGATACGATTCTTCAGGAATTGGTAATATTGCCTTACATAACACACCAATCATATTTTCTAAACTGTTCATTGAGCCTCACGCAAAGAATTTGAAACATGTTCAATATTCTTTAAAGTAACTTTGGGATGAATTAGCTCTTTTAGTATCAAAAAAACTGCAGAAATCTCTTCTTTTCCTACAATTGGAGCATTGATTGGGATTTTCAATAATATTTTACTCTCTAACTAGTCTTTAAGTCTCCTTTGTTATCAATGAATTTTTATATTTCAAAAATTTGCAAACGCATAATGAAACCACGCCATCTTGAAAAATCAGATTCTGCTTACAAAGTTTTTTTGTACATCTTTTACATATGTGGGTTCATTATGGCAGCTTCACTTGTCTTTGGAGTCTATGTTACCATGATTGAATGGATACAGAATGGAACATACGTAATGGGTGAAGCAATAAACAACACAGTAATTCCCTTTGAGAATTTTGCGAGAGTTTCTACATGGATATTTTTTTCTACAATTATTGGTTGGTATTGTGTTACAAGAATTGGTTGGAAAAGAACTGCTGGAAATAAAATTATTGGTTGGAAGATGGGATTACTTCAATTAATGTTGTTAGGATTTGCAATTATTTCTTTGTATGAAGTGATGTATAATTTTACAGTTTTAAATGCAAAGATTACTGCAGGAGTGATCGAGGGTCAAGTTCCAGATATTGACATGCTTTTTGTTGCATATCCTGATCCAGATAGACCATGGAATCTAATTTTTGCAACAAAGATTTTTCTGTCGGCATTTATCATTAGTGCTCATGCATTTTATCTTAGTACAAGACCAAGAAAAAGTTTAGATTTAGAATCTTAAATTTCATAAATAACAAAATTCTCAAATTCAAAAAAGATTAAACCATAGTTTCTACCATCTAACAATAGTCGATATGGGATTATTTGGATCTAGTAAAAATGAAATGAAATGTAAGAAATGTGGAACAGTACTTCCTGATAAAGAGCGGTTAAAAAAACATGAAGAAAAAGCCCATAGTAAGAAGAAAGAAAAATGCCGAGTTTGTGGTGCAGAATTTAGTTATTCTGAAGATTTAAGAAAGCATAAGAAAGGTTGCAAATAATATCTATTTTTTAAAGTTAGTTCCAAGTGTCAGTCATTAATTTTGTTTAGTTTCTTTTTTCTATACTTTGTAAGAATCTTTATAGGTTTACCGTTGAGTAGATGTTTTGATTTGGATATTACTGAAAAAGTTGAATTAATTGAAAGACCTCCAACTGAAGAAGTAGTTACGCGTGAGGAACTAGTTGAATTATTCAAAACAAATTCATCTCCTAAACATTACATTGGTTTAGAAATTTCTGGATTTTTACATTTAGGAAGTTTAATCAGCACAGGTTTCAAAATTAATGATTTTCTTAAAGCTGGTGTAAATTGTACAATATTTCTAGCAGATTGGCATACAATGATTAATGATAAACTTGGTGGCGATTGGGAAACAATTACTAAGGTTTCAAAATATTATGCAGATGCATTCAAACTAGTTTGCCCAGGAGCTAATATTGTACTTGGGTCTGATCTTTATGATTCTAGAAAAGAATATTGGAAAGAATTTATGGAATTTACAAAACATATGTCGCTCAAGAGGACCATGAGAACTCTAACAATAATGGGAAGATCAGAAGATGAATCCAAAATTGATCTTGCAAAATTACTCTATCCTCCGATGCAAGCAGTTGATATTCATTCTCTTGACTTAGATATTGTACATTCAGGAATGGATCAAAGAAAAATCCACATGTTAGTTAGAGAAATTTTCCCAAAAATGAACTGGAAGGTTCCAGTTGCTGTTCATCATAAACTATTACCAGGACTAACGAAACCAGGAGAACAAGAACCTACTTTTTTGAGCCTCAATAGCGGCGAAAATCTAACTCTAAATGATGGTGGAAAATTAATTCTTAATAAAATGAGCAAATCTGATCCAAATTCAGGCGTCTTTATTCATAATACAGATGATGAAATAAAGAAAAAGATTAGCAAAGCATGGTGTGAAGAAGCAAATACTCAGAATAATCCGTTATTAGAGATTGCAAAGACAATAATCTTTCATGAATTTAATGAAATGAATGTTGAAAGGCCTGAAAAATTTGGCGGGAATGTATCATATACAGATTATAATCAATTGGAAACAGATTTTGCTGCAAAGAAATTACATCCGGGAGATTTGAAACAAACCGTTGGAAGTTATTTGGTAAAAATAATTTCCCCAATTAGAGAAAAGCTAAATCTTAGTGAAGAACTACAGGAGATAATTAAGAAAAGCGATTAGACTTTTAGATCTGGGTTGGTCTGTTCTTCTAAATTGTATTTTGATTTATAACCTCTAGGATTTATCATTAAATCTTTGTAATTGTATGTTGAAGAATTTCCAACAATTACTGTAGTAATCATTCCCAATTTATCTGAATGATTGGGTAGGTCTTCTAAATTAGTCATGACAATGGTTTGTGAATTTCTAAATGCTCCTTTGATTATTGCTACTGGAGTTGTAGGTTTTCTATATTTGAGAAGAATTTTTCTTGTATCTAGGAGCTGATGTATTCGTTTTTTACTCGAGGGATTGTAAATTACAATTACGAAATCACCTTGTGCTGCAGCTTCAACTCTTTTTTGGATTATTTCCCATGGTACCAATAAATCACTCATACTTACAACTGCAAAATCCGTCATTAAAGGTGAGCCAATTATAGATGCACATGAGTTCAATGCAGATACTCCTGGCACTATTTCAACTTGCAATCCATCTTTAGGATTCCAGCCAGATTCTGCAAGTGTTTCATAGATCAATCCAGCCATACCATAAATTCCTGGATCACCACTTGAAACAAGGGACACTATCTTGCCTGATTTTGCCAAGTCAATACACTGATGGGCACGTTCTACCTCTTGTGTCATAGCATATCGATGTACTTCCTTGCCTTCAATAAGATCTGCAACTAGATTGACATAGGTTTCATATCCAACTATGGTATCGCTTTCAGCAACCACTTCTTTGGCTCTAAAGGTCATATGATCATGATGTCCGGGGCCAACCCCCACGATGTAGAGTTTACCAGTCATTTTCATAATAAAACTTCTTTCAAGTAATTTATCCCTTTAGTGAAATGAAGTATTATTGGAATGGATCTATGAAAGGGCAGTTTACAAGATGATCACTATTCATTGTACGAGCAATACTTACTGTCAATAGATCTTTTTTGTTAAAGGAATCGATATCATATTTTGTCTCTAGAATTTTCGCATTTTCTGGATTATTCCACTCTACATTATAGATTCGCCAAATGGGACTATAATTTTCATCTCCTAGTGCCGCAGAAGATATTCCAGGTTGGAATCCCATAGGACCTGAACCTTTAATTCCATTTTTAAATTGGAATAAATCTACTGCAGCAGGACTAATGAGTAGTTCTGCAGAAGTAGGTGAATATGTAATGCCCATCATTTCAGCGGGTCCACTAGGTGTAGCGTCTGTTACAATGTAATAGATGGTTCTTCCATCAGGACCCCATCCTCTATGTGCAATGAAAGTTACAATCATGTCCTCTTCATTGATTTCAATAATTTGCCCACCTGTGTATAATGAATCATCAGTAATTTCTTGGTCGTCTCTTACTGTCATCTGACCCTCAGGCCAGATTATTTGAGGAGCATTAATTACATTATCAGTCTCTTTGAATTCAATTCTACCTCCCTCATTGGCTTCTAAAATTTCTTCAGCTGATTCAAAAATTATTTTATTTTGTCCTTTTTTCCATGTAATCTCCACGACTGAATTTAATGAACTGTATTCTGATTCTTGAGCTGGTGTGCTAGAAAATACGTCAGCCTGATAGCCATAAATTCCCTCACCAGTTATCCCATTTGTGAAAACATACATTGGTTGAAGTGCAGTTTCGGGTGTATTGGCAAGGGGTGGAGCTAGTTCTACCTTCCAGCCTTGATTTTCAGTTATTACTTCTGCAAGTTCTTGATCACTGGAATCTGTAATAATATAGAAAACAGAACTAGAGTCAAAGATTCCCTTATGCATTGGTATTGCTGCTGGAACATTTGTATTTGATAACAACAAAGATGATTCTTCTTTTTCAAGATTAATTTGTTGAATTATAATTTCTGTAGGTTGTCCTCTTATCCAACCATCAACGCTAACAGTAGCTGTAAACTCTTGAGAGTTAGCTGAATGTAGCGCTAAAGCAGCTCCTGTAAATTCAAAGGAATCAGACTTTGTTTCTTTTTCAATTAATGATAAGGCATAGATTTTGGTCCCATCAATTGTCCATGTAGGCTGTCCTTTAGCATCATTTTCATTAATCTCATGTAAAACTACTTTCTGTACAGGTTCACTTGCAGTAAATGTTAATGAGCCATCATATATCGTTCCTTCACTTGGAGAAAGAATTAAAGCTAATTGATGACCTTCATGTCCTTGGCCTGGGTCCTGTAGGGAGGTTATGGTTTGAGTAAAATGTATTTTTTTTCTAGAGTTGGCATCAACAAATTGATCTGAGACGGATGAAATCAATAAAGTCCCCACCACAAAAATTCCTACAATAAAAATAATTATGTACTTGTTCAATGGAATTCTCTAATTTTTGTTCCCTTAAATTATTTTAGTTTATTTTAGAAAGTTCAAATTCATTATGTAATGCCTGAACAGCAGTGTTTGCATCAGAATTTTTTACCACAAAGGCGAGATTAAGCTCGGAGGAACCTTGAGTAATCATTGATACATTTACCTTATTTTTCGCCATTGCACCAAATACTTTTGATGCAACACCTACTGTTCCCCGCATGCCAGACCCAATAAGTGCAATTATTGCCATATTAGTAGTAACTTCAAGTTTTTTGATTATTTTTCCCAAAAGTTCCATCTCCAATGTACTTACGGCTTTATCAAGATCTGTATTTTTGACTACAATGGTAATACTAGATTCAGAAGGATTTTGAGAAATCATCATGACGTTTATGCTTGCATTAGCTAATGTAGTAAAAATTGTGGCAGCAGTTCCCGGAGTCCCAACCATACTTCCACCACGAATATCAATTAGACCATTATTAGAAATGTTACTTACACATTTTACTGTATTTTTAGAAGATGGTGACGGAGAAGAAGTCACCAGAGTCCCTTCATTTTTTACGTTAAATGAGCTCCTAATCTTCATTGGTATTTTTTTTGATAACAAAGGTTCAAAGGTTCGTGGATGAATTTGTTTTGCTCCAAACATAGCCATCTCAATTGCCTCTATGTATGATACTTCTTTTAGTAACTTGGCATTTTTGACAATTTTTGGATCAGCCGTCATTAATCCATCAACATCACTCATTAACCAAATCTCGTCAGCTTTTATGCAAGAACCAATTATTGTGGCGGAATAATCTGAACCTCCTCTACCAAAGGTAGTAACATGGCCATGTTGATCTGCTCCCGCAAATCCTCCAATGACAGGAATTATTTTCTCTGAGAATAAGGAATCTAAAGTTTTTGATATTCTCAGTCTTGTTGTATCCATTAGAGGTTTTGATTCACCAAAATTTGAATCAGTAACAATTCCTACTTCTTTACCTGTAAGAGATATTGATTCTTTTCCTAAATCATTTATTGCCGCAGAGATTAATTTTATTGAAAGACGTTCTCCAAATGAAAATAGATAATCCATTGATCTTGGAGTTACTTCCCCTAATAAGACCATGCCATCAATAAGAGCGACAAGTTCTACAAAGTATTCATTTAATGTTTGTAATAATTTTTTTCTTATCTGTGGTTTCTTGATTGTGTGTTTAGCAAGTTCTTGATGTCTATTTGCAATTTTTTTTGCTAATTGTTCTGCTTTTTTCTTGTTTTCATTTTTTATTAATTTAGATATTTCAATTAGATCATCAGTAGTATCACTAATTGCAGAGCATACAATAACAAGTTGATTTTGTTTTGATAGTGATTGGATATGTTTTGCAACATTTTGTATGTCTTTTGCCGATGAAATAGATGTTCCACCATATTTTAGAATAAGTTTCAATTCAAAATAACTGAATTATTTTATCTTTAAATGCTTTAACTTTCTACGCGTGGAGCCAAATAAAAGTGAATTCTACCAATGTTTGCCACCTTGAATTCGATTCTTAGGGGTTTCGCACTGGAAAATTCGCAAGTGATTAACCCTGCTGTTGAACCCACTGCTTTGACTACAGGATTAAGATATTCTAGGCTATAAGTACCGGTACTATCTTCAGTTGAAGATATTTCTTGAATATCATCAGTGTCTTTTTCGAGATTAATTACCACTTCTCCCGAATCGCCTTTGCCAGAAAAATCTGCTTTAGAGTCAGACGTATGTATTGTTAGATAATCCGAAACCACCTGAACATCGCCCAAAATTTTATCAAACATTGAAGATGATAAGGTAATTTTAGAATTATATGGAATCTTTGGTAATGGAGTATCAGTTGCAGAACTTTCAATTAAACGCATTTTGTATTTTTTGTTTTTTCCAACAGTAACAAGTAACATGTTTTGTTCAGAGATGTTAATCTCAATGCTGTCATTCTTATTTGCTCTTTTAATTAGTTTAGAAAATTCATCAATTCTAACTCCGAATTTAATATCACTATCACATTCATATTTTTCAAATGCAGAATTAGGCCATGAAATATCAATTAGAGCTACATGTGAGGGATCCATACCTCTAAAGGTTATTCCCTCTGATGTAGCAACGAATGTGGCTTCTTCTACTAGTGTAGATATAGCTGAGATGATGGCTTTTAGATCATCTGAACCGCTTGTTTTTACTCCAAAAGTCAAATCAATCTTCTTGACTTTAAGTTCAAGTTAAACGTTATGAGTAATCACGCCAGGTGTATTTGCATTTTGAACAACGATAAAATCGTGTTGTAGGTTCATCAGCACTTCTTGTTTGAAACATCCACCAAACTGCTTCATCATTGCCACATTTTTCACATTCTATTTTGATTGTTGAATATGATTCTTCTCCTTCATTTCCATCAAAAGCAAGAAGGGAAAAATCTGATTCTTTTTCACCAACAATTTTATTTGTTTGCTTGACTTCTTGTCCTTCAGTATAACCACATTTTGAACATTGAAGACCTGAATCACTCTTTTTTAATTTGACCTCACATTTGGGGCAAAATTTCATTTAACTTACCTTAACTGTAGAATTAAATAATTTTTTAAGTTCGTTTGCAGTTTTTAATGCCGTTTCGGTGGCGTTTTTTATTTCTGGTATGGGCTTGCTTTTTGAGTTGATTTGCATCCAGCATTCATTGGTTAGAGGATGTTTTACAATAACTCCAGCAAAATCAATGCTTGATGTCTTTAATAGTTCATGTTGAATAATGTACAAAATCCCTATATCAACTTCTGTCATAGATATTTTTATTTCCTTTTGTTCTGAACTAACTATTTGTGCCTGCATTTATTCGGAAAAAGAACTTATTGTGGATATAAATCATTACGATTGGTAAGAATGAGTGAAAGCACGATTTCAGAGATTTTAATACTTGAAGGTAAAAATCAGTACTCCTCCAGTGATACAATAGAGATCAACGTCCAATTTTCAATTGAAGGAGGTATTCGAGATGCTTTCAATGAGGAAAATTGGACAAAAGCATACAACAATAATGATGTCTCCTTCAAGTTAAAGTATGGTGTAAAGTTGACTTCTGGGGGTTTCAGAAAGAAGGAGATTGGCAAAACAATAGATACCTATAGAAAAGCAGCAATCTTTTGGACAAGAAATCCTAAATTGGTAAATCCTAACAAAGAAAAAAGAATATGGGTTCAAGTATCCAAAAATTTTGAACCATTTATTCGCCTATCAGAAGAAGAGGTAAGGCAAGAATTATTTGATTTTAATGAAAAATTTACAGTCAAAGCATCTGATCTAGGATCAGGGAGCCATAAAATTGGAGCAGAAGTATCTGCTTCCTGGCAGAAACATGACTATACGGAATCTGATAACATTAAAAATAATTCAAAAGAGATTGAAATAATGATCAGTTAGATTTCAATCCTAAAAATTTGTAAAGCTCCATTTAATGTTCGCCTCTGTTACTTAATGGCACTAAAGCAAAAACAAGTAACCCAACTAGAGATAATTTTTTAAAACCTAATTATTCATCTGGAACTATTTTTTTTACTTTGGAAATAATCTCCATATAATTCGTTCCGGGTTCTAAACTCAATAAAAGAAGATTTCCATCGTTTAGGAGAAAACAGATCAGTGTAACTTTCTCAAATTCTGAAATGCTTACTGTTTCTTTTCCAATTTTGTGAGCAAGATTTTGGATACTAGACCAACGCTGAAAAGTATAATGTACTATCATTTTTAATTCATCAGTATCCAGTAAATTTACTGACTCTTTTCGGTTACATTCAACAATTAAATCTCCTTTTGAATTTAAAATTCCACTAAACCGAACTTGGGGGTCTAAATCTAAGACTTTTTGACATAATTCATTATGATTCATTTCTTTTTTCCCTGAAAAAATATCTCTATTATGTATATAATTTACTTATCATTTATCAGGTTTTAAATGAAATAATCAGGGTGTAAAAATTAGACTCCATTAACTTAATTCCGGTACTAGAGTAGAACTAATAAAAAAATTAGCTCAATTACGGATATAAGGATCATTTATGAAGATTCTATATGGCAAAATACGATGGTCTTTTAGGACAACCCATTCTTGAAGTTGAAGAACCAGATAAAGAAGGAGGTATTACCTTAATCTTTAAGGATAACAGATTTTTATTCATAAAGGCAGTTGATGGAAAGATTGATACTGTATCAATTCCGGAATAGATGAAAAATATGGAAAAATTTGAACAAATCAAAATGAAAGAACTGGTAAAGGTTGAAGACTCTGATGGGGTATTAACTTTAGTTTTTCAAGAAAATAAAAAACTACAAATCAAAATTGTAGATGGAAAACTAGAATCAGAATTTATTTAATTTCCTATATGTTTTTGATAAAAAGTAATTGCCAACTCTTGTGTTTCATTTTGAATAGATCCAGGCCTTTCTTTTCTTATTTTTTTAACTGCATCCTCTGATGAATATTTTTGATACTTTACTAAATAACATGCTAAAATTGTTCCTGCTCTTCCCATCCCAGCTGCACAATGAACCATCACTGCTTGATTATCTATAATATTTTCATGAATAAAGTCAACTGCTGTATCGATTTTCTCCATATCTGGAGCAGTTAGATCTGGCGTAGGAACGTGCAAGTATCTTATTTCACTTACCCACTTTTCAGGCAGTGCATTTTCAGTCATAGTTACAATTGATTTTACCCCTTGTTTTAGAACCCAGTCTAACTCCTCAAAACTAGTGGGCATGCCAGAGCCTGCAAGTTTTTCTTCAATTAACCAAGAGAAATTAGTAGGTCGTTTGGTGATTTTACCATGAACTTTTCTCCAAGCATTACCTGGTTTGCTCATGGATATTGATTGAATAGTGCTTATTTTTAGCATTGCGAAAAATGCATTCACCTTATATTTGAAAAATAGCTAGTATAATGTGAAATGGCAAAAGAAGCTATTCTTTATGAAAAATTACCTAACAATAAGGTACGTTGTACAGCTTGTGCAAGATATTGTGAGTTGGCAGAAGGACAAACTGGTTTATGTGGAATTAGAGGAAATGAACATGGCAAACTAGACTTGTATGTATATGGTAAAGTGATCGCAGGTCACATTGACCCCATTGAAAAAAAACCTGTGACACATTATCATCCAGGCTCAAAAATATATTCTATTGCCACTACTGGATGTAACTGGCTTTGTAAGTATTGTCAAAATTATGATATTAGTCAAAGGCGAAAAATCGAAGGTACTGACATGACCCCTGAGGAAGTTGTACAAACGGCTGTAGATAATGGCGCAGATGGTATTGCCTATACATACAACGAACCATCGATTTTCATTGAATTTGCAAGGGATTGTGGAGTAGTTGCACATCAAAAAAATCTTTTCAACATTTTTGTCTCAAACGGATATGATACTCCAGAATCAGTAAAGATGATGGGGGAATTTTTAGATACAATAACTGTTGATTTCAAAGGTAGTGCGGAACCAGAATTTATAAGAAAATACATCGGAGTTCCTGATCCTCAACCAATCTTTGATACACTTTTAGAAATTCGGGACAAAACGAAAATTCATGTTGAGATTACAGATTTGATTGTTCCACAAGTTGGAGATAGTTTAGAGTATGCAGAAAAATTATGTAAATTTGTTTATGATGAATTGGGACCAGAAATGCCTATTTCCTTTTTACGTTTTCATCCTGATTATAAAATGATGGAGTTTGATTCTACTCCAGTTAAAACCTTGGAAAAACATCATGAGATTGCCAAAAAGGTTGGACTAAAGTATGCCTACCTTGGAAATGTTCCTGGTCATCCATTAGAACACACATACTGTCCGGAATGCAATAATATTGTAATCAAGAGATATGGTTTTGATATAGAGTCGTGGAATCTTAATGAAAAGAATCAGTGCCAATTTTGTGGAAATCAAATCCCAATTGTGGGTAAATTATCAAAACATTATAAAAGAAATCGATTTTATTTTGTTCAGTAGATAGCAATTGCTCTAACTGGGGAACCTGTTGCATCTTTTAGTTTAAGAGGTAAAATAACAAAATCAAAGTTAAAAGTAGGGATTTTTTCTAGATTGGAAAGATTTTCAACTATTAAGATATTATTTTTTGCGAAAATTTTGTGAACTACAAAAGACTGGTCTCTTCCCAAATCAATGCTAGGAGAATCGATTCCAACCAAGTTGATTTTTTTTGAGACTAGATAATCAGCTGCCGATTTCGATAAACCGGGATTACTTGTAAAGTAGAATTTTTTATTTAAATTTTTTTGCCAGTCAGTGAAAAATATAACCGAAGAAAAATTTTTGATATTACCATTTTTTCGCTCAAATTCAAGTAAATCTTTTTTAGTAATTGTCTGGTCTTTTACTTTTTTAATTTTAATTAATGATGCACCACCTATCAGCCTAGTTACAGGAATTTGATGTATTTTTGCTCCGTTTTTTTCAAAATGGTATGGTGCGTCAAGATGTGTTCCAGTATGAGAGCTTAGAAATAATAATTCCAGATTATAGTCATCATCTTTTATTGTAGACCAAGGAAGGAATTGAGGAGAAGGAGAACCAGGAAAGCTTGGAATTGATTCAGAAATTGTTAATGTAAGATCTAAATATTTCACATCAATGAATCTTAGTACTGGTTAATCAGCCTTTGATATCCATTAAAAGTTAAATACTGTATATGAAAATCTGCAACATGTCTACAGCATATGTCTTATTGAACTCTGATCTAGGTTCAGATAGCTCGATAATCAACGAAGTAAAACAAGTTCTTCAGGATGAAGATGTTAAATTTGAAGTCCAAGGTGTTTATGGAGTTTATGACATTGTTTTGAAATTATCTTCTGATAATGCTGAAAATCTACGGGCTATCATCACAGACAAGATTAGAAAGATAAGTAAAATACAATCAACCCTTACAATGATGGTTATACAGGAACAAGAGAACCTATAATCTCTTTATAGCATCTATTACTTGATTAATTTCAGATTCTGTATTGAAAAAATGAGGAGAAACTCGAATAATTTTTTTGTCGTAGATTTCTCGAACTGCTAAAATTATGTCCTGTTTTTCTAATTTTTCTACTACAATTTGAGGCTCATAGTCATCGATGGTAAAGGATACAATACTTGTACGTTCTTCAGGATTTTCTGGACCATAGAGAGTTATTTTCTTATTTTTAGATAATTCTTCCCTTAGGAAATTTGAGAGGTGCATATTTTTTTTATGTATATTTTCTATACCATATCTGTAAAGATAATTTGCAGATGATTCTAACCCAACCATTCCAACATAGTTACGGAATCCCGTTTGAAATTTTTCAGGTATATCTTTGAATGCTAAATTTGATTTCTCATGTAACATTGCAGATTCACCTCCTATGGAAACAGGTTCAAGTAATTCACTTGATTTTCGATCACAGTAAAATAATCCAGTTCCCATTGGTCCACAGAGCCATTTTGATCCATTAAAAGCCATAAAATTACAGTTGAGATTTTTTACATCAAAATTACCTATACAGCCAACAGTTTGAGCACTATCAAGAAAAAAGGGAATTTTATTACCAAGAATTTTTCCAATTTTTTCTATTGGTAAAATTGAACCAGTATTATACAATGCATGACTAAGCGTTACTAATCTTGTGTTACTATCTAGAAATTTATTAAATTCATCAAAATTAAAAAATCCATTTTCATCTACTGAGAGGTTTTTGATCTCTAGTTTATCTTTTAGTCGAAGCCCAGGATAAAAATTTGCGTGATGTTCATGAGACATTCCACGTATTATAATATTAGAGTTTGAATCAAAAGAAAGACCATTAGCTACAATATTTACTCCGTCTGTCGTACTCTGAGTTAAAATAATCTCATCAGGCTGACAATTTACTATCTTTGCTAGAATTTTTCTGGTATTCCTTAATTTTTCTATAACAAAGGGTTCAGAGCTGATAGAATCAGGACCTAACGAATTGTATGAAATTAGAAATTCCTTCATTGCCTCAATGCTTTGTGTAGGCATCAACGAGACTGAGGCATTATTTAGATAGATTTTGTTAGTTGGAAAATCGTCAGAAACATCTTTGGAATCTAAATTCATTATTATATCTGTTAGTTGCTAAATTAGTGTTGGATAAAAATCCTAACTGGATTTTAGATAATGACCTTGTGCAATTAAAAAATGAATTTTCAGATAAAAATCCTAACATTATTTTATGTTCTGAACCCTTTGTAAAATCTGAATTTTTAACTAGATTAATAGATTCTACTACTTTTCCAGTAATTTTTTTAGATTTTGATTTGTTGTATAGTGGTTATGTTATTTCTGGAATGATTAAAAAAAATGAAAATGTAAAGATTATTCGTTCTAGTAGGATCAATTTAGAAAAAGACCTAAAAGAAATCATTGAAAGAATTTCAAAGGAAAAGGTACTTGTCATTTTAGATTCCTTTAATGGGGTTTACAACATGTTTGATGAGTTAGAATCAGCCAGATTTATCAATGCAACCATTATGTTATTATCATCTGTAGCGAGACACACAAAATCTTTGATTGTTGCTACTGCTATGGTGATAAAAAATGATAGTGGAGAATGGATACTTTCTCCAAGTGGCAGGCATCTAATAGATTCAAAAAAATCTGGAATGTATGGTCTTGAAATATCCCAAACAAGTTTGGTTTTAAATTCCATAGATAAGAGACTAGAGTATGAAAAATCATTTGAGATCAAAAAATAATTTTGAAAATCGATCAGATTTTTAAACGACGTTATAAAATGTCAAACGCTGTTATAATCCCAATTTTCTAGGTAAATTATATAAGTACCAAAAGAGGAAAAATTTTTGTAATGCCAGTAGCAATACTTCCAGACATCAGCGAACAGATGTGTATCGGATGTGCACTATGTGTAGAAATCTGTACAACTCTTGGTCCAGATGTCCTTAGAGTAAAACCAGTAGAAGGCTGGAAGAGAGGTAAAGCATTTGTCTTTTACCCAGAGAGATGTATCACTGATGGTGCATGCATAGGTGTATGCCCAACAAAAGCAATCTTTTGGATGAGACCAATGGACTTTACAGTCGGACAACCAGTTCCACTCCATAAAGATTCAGTCTTCGTAAAAGGTTGGACAGAACTAATAGACTAGTCGAATCCAATCATTTTTAATTTATTTTTATATTTTTATAATTAAATTGCATTTGATTGATATTCAGATATGATAATTAGAATTACTCAAAGAAGGTTTTAAATTGCAATTTCTCTAAAAAACCCCATGAAACGAATTGAAGCAATAGTACCAAAGGAAGTTTCAAGACAAGTGATATTTGCAATTCGAAAAATAGGTGTAGATGCTGTTACATTTATGGAATCTTTAGGACAAGGAGAAGGCGAAAGACCAGAAATTGCGGGAAGACAGACTGATTTTAATTCAACAACTGTAATAATTTCTGTTGTTAATGACTCTCAACTAGACTCAGTTGTATCAGCTATTATGGATGTTGCCCATACAGGCCAAAAGAAAGATGGAAAAATTTTTATCACAAATGTTGAAGAAACCTACGATATTTCTACAAAACAAAAATTAACTTAATTAAATAAATTTTATTGCACCTCTATGGAGTTTCAATTTATTTTTGTTTTCTAGAAACGATGTATCTGGTATAACCGTAATCGGGAGAATCTATTTTGTTTTTCACTTTTTTAAAGACAGACCTGAAAATTTTTAAATTTATAATTAGAAACCAATTCTCCATCTGGATTTAGAGGATTTTTTATTCAGATTTTCCAGCATTTGGTACGTAATTGTAAAACCATTTCCCATCATTGTATCATCTTTATTGTAATCATTTTTGTTCGGTACGAATTCATCAGCTAAATCTTTTATTTTTTTAGTTTTAATGTGAAATAATCGAATCTCCTTTCCATTTTCTAGTCTGATTTTTGCATCATTACTGATTCCCTGGACAGAAAAATTTTCAAAGAATCTGAGTATTCCACCTTTTTTTAATTCAATTATAACATCATAGGTAACTTTGTTGCCATAAAGTAAAATGTTTCTGGCACTTATTTTGACACCATCTTCAAGATTTAATGCAATAATTGTTTCAGCTTCAAGAAATACAGTATTTACAACATTTTCTGCAATAATTTTTCCTAGAGGTGCTGAAATTTGTGTTCTTTGTTCTTTGGTGAAATATATTCCAACCCTACCATCTGGATCTTGAACTTTGTATTTTCTACCAAAAATATTTCCTACTATAACATTTCCATTATCTACAATTATTTTGGCACCATTCTCAATTTTATATTTATTTTCAATTGGATCTACAAATTTAAAATCACCTTTAGTAAGGTGTATGTTTGTTCTAAATTCTTCTGTCCAAGATGGACTTGAAACATTTCCTTGCATTAGAATAGATCCATCATAAGATAATTCGCCTGCCATGAAATTTCCTTTAATTGAAAGTGATCCGTTGGCTTTTCTTTCAAGTTCTATTTCTCCTAGAGTTTTTGATCCAAATAATTTGGTATCAGTTAAATTGGATCTATTCAAAGTTGCAGCCCACTCTTGAGCTAGATTCATTTCTTTAGCTAATACTTGACCTAAAATCCGATTCTTTCTTCTTATATCTTCTTCAGAATCTCCCGAGAATACTCTTGATTTTCTTAATTTTTCAATATCAGTGTCCGGATATTTTTTACCGATTTTTAGATCCTCATATGCTTCTTTGATTTTTATGAATTGTTCAATGTCTCCTCCTCTGTCAGAGTGAAATCGAAGAGCTAGTCGTCTAAAACCATCGCGGATTTCTTTTTGTGTGGAACCCTCTATAATTTTCAATATGTCATAGTTACTTTCTACCATGTCTATCACATATTTTTGGTTAATCTAATCATAACTATACTTCTATTTTTTTTCTATACAAAATATGAAGGATCCTTAACAAGTAAAAAAATTTGTTTAGTGAGACATTTTTACGCCATATTTTTTTTCTAATTCATCCTCAAAGAAGAATTTTTCCTCAAATGCAGGTTTTAATTCATCTAACCAAATAGCATGCTCATCATATTTCGCAAAAAATGGTCTTTGAACCCAATCTGGATTTCTTCCCTGTAAGAAACGCAAGGAAAACACTTTTTCTCCATGTATCGTAACAACTCCATCTACCAGAACTTTACCAGGAGTGGCAGACATGCTAGGACCCCTTACTGTTCTTCCAAGGCCACTAACTTTTTTGTAGGCATTTTGGAAAATTTCCAGTGCTTTTGCTAGTGGGATCCCAAAGTAATGCTGCGCTCCGGTGTCTCTTACAACAAACATGTAGTAGGGAATGCATCCTAATCGAACCTGTTTTGCCCACATTTTTGCCCACATATCTGCATCATCATTAATGTGAGCCAAAATCGGAGATTGTGTTCTAATCTCAGCCCCGGTTGCTCTTACTTCTTGAATTGCTCTTTTTACAGAATTTGTTGATAATTCGATTAAATGATTAAAGTGTCCCATAATTGCAAGATGGAGTCCATTTTTGGTGACTTTTCTAAAAACATCTAACATTAGTTCAGAATCATCATCTGTTAGAAATTTGTAAGGCCAATAAGAAAGTGCTTTAGTACCAATTCTAATTGTCTTTAAATTTGGAAGTTTTGCATCAATTAAAGTTTCAATATATTTTGAAAATATTTTGGCTTTCATTATCATTGGATCTCCGCCAGTAAATAGAACATCAGTGATTTCTGGATGCTCAATTAGATATTGGGTAAGTTGTTCTCCTTCGTTCATTGCAAATTTCATTTCATCCATTCCAACAAATTGTGGCCATCTAAAACAAAAACTACAATATGCATGACAAGTTTGACTTTGACTTGGAAAAAACAGACATGTCTCTTTGTATTTATGTTGCATACCATACAGTTTTGTTCCGTCTTTTAGGGTAGGAACGTTCAGCTCCATTTGCCCGGCTGGATGTGGGTTTAGCTGTAAACGGATTTCATTTGCAACACTTGCAATCTCTTTTTTATCAGGGTTATTCTTTAGGGTAGTTGACATTTTTTCGAAATGTTCTGGTTGGAGCATTCCTTTTTGTGGAAATGTTAAAACATACATTGGATCATTTGGGATTTTATTCCAATCAATTAACTGTTCAACAACATAGTTATTGGCTTTAAATGGTAAGACATTTCCTACAACTTCCATCTCAAATTGTTTTTGTTCAGAAAGATTCTGTATTTGTGGAAGATCACGAAAATTGGCTAAGGTGTATGACTTTAGAGAAGGAGATTCATCCCAAACTGTCTCTTGATAAGTCATTTAGTATAATTGTCAATAATCCTTGTTAAAGGTTCCATGGTTTTTGGGCACTAAAAAGGACTAAAATTAAGAAAATTATTGATAATAATTGCAACAAGATGTGATAATATGGCTCAACCTTTGTATTCTAGAAAATTAAATGATTTAGAATAGAGTAAAAATCATGGCTGAAGAAAATGTTTCACAAATTTCGGGTAGGAGAATTTGACACCATACCCCAGCTACTGGCTTCTTCAGAGTCACTTCAACTAGCCTTTGTTTTTTTAGTCATTGGTTTGGTAGTTATCGGGATAATTTACCAAAAATTTTCTCACTGGATTTTATCTCAAAAAATCAACTATACAAAGCCACATATTTCTCGATTTGTTCGCAAGGCAGTGCTGCCATTTTTTGCAATAGCTCTAGTATCAACCATTAATGTATACATACAAACTACTGAGTTATTTGATGTAGCAAGTGAAATTGAAGGTATAGGTGAATTTGATCCTGCTGAACGATTCGCAAAAATTCTTAATTCTATTAACATACTAGTAATTGGTTGGACAGTATCACACCTAGTTCCAATTGCTTTAACAAAACGTGACAAATCGATTCTTGAAAGAGAGGATTATGATGGTTGGTATGAATTGCGGGGATTTTCAGATGATGATGGCCTATTCCACAAATGCTTCAAGTGGGTTCCACCACAAACTACTCCTTACGACATGCATGATGATGATTTTCAAAAATATATTCAAACAGAGGATGGTCTAGAATTCCTTGAAAAATATCGCACTTCCAAGGGCATCCCTGTTGGAAGTTATGAAAAACTAGTAGATGATCCATTTGAAAAATGGAAAAAATCAGAGAAAGCTAAATATGAAAAATATTATGAAAACTGTATAACTGGAAAAAATCAGAGTGGACAAAAACTAAAACCGGGAGCAAAGCCAGAAGAAATTTACCCAATTGACATATGGCGAGAGCAAAAGAGACTAAATGATTATGAACCCCTTATTCCCAGCTCAAAGCCACCAGGATATGCACGAAGGCAGAAAGAGGGAGTTCCAAAATCTGCAAAACAAATTCTCCCGATAGGGATTTTCCTTGCTACAGTTCTTGGTGTAGTTACATGGTGGGGAGTAGACTTGGTGGTTTTGGCAACGGCCACTGGGGGACTTGCACTTGGTGTAGGACTAGCACTAAAAGATACACTAGAAAACTACTTTGCATATATCATGATTAAAAAAGACAAGGTCATCAAAGAAGGTGATAGGATAACACTACCAAGTGGATATAATGGCCTAGTATACAAAATTACACCCAGAGTAACCTATATCAGGCATGGTCTCAACGAGTCTTTGGCAATTGTTCCAACAAAACAAATCGTCTCACAAGAAATAATCAACTTTACCAAAGATTTCAAGCTTGTTCCTGCTACAATTGAGGTTGGAGTTTCATATCTAAATGATCCTCACCAAGTAGAAGCGATTCTAATTAAGATAGGAAAACGTGCCATGAAAGAAGTTGTGGATGGAAATGGTAACCACCTAGCCCGACAGAAAAGATGTCCATACCTTGAGGAACACAAACCAAGTTGTGGGTGTGATAAAGATATCCATGTAGATGTAGGTAATCCGGTTGTAAGGTTTAATGATTTTAATGCTTCAGCACTTGATTTTGCAGTCCGAGTGTTTGTGAGAGATTATGGTTCTCAGTTTAAAATGAAAAGTGAGATGCGAAAAATCATGTACAAAGAATTCAAAGATTATGACATTAGGATACCATGGCCTATACGAACCGTATACCAAGGAGATGAGAAAAGAGAAGCAGAAGAAATTGGGAAATTTGATGAAATGCGTAACCAAGTGGTTAAGGATCAAATCTCTAAAGAGGCAGAGGGAGCAGCAGAAGAAGAATAGATTCTTTTTCTCAAAACTTAAGAATCCCCTTACTACACGATCATTGCTTGATTAATCTAATTGCTGGTAATTCTTCGAATGATTTAGCAAAAAAAATATCAAAAAAACTCAAGGCAAATCTAGTTAAATCAGAAGTAAAAATATTTCCAGATGGGGAAAGTAAAATTACTCTCAAGGGAAAACTTTCAAAAAGTAAAACAATTGTAGTCCAATCAATATACCCCCCGGTGGATTCTAATCTGATTCAAGCTTTATCACTAATTTCAAAGGCAAAAGAGTACTCAACTGAAGTAATAGTAGTGGTTCCTTACTTGGGATATGCCAGGCAGGATAGAGAATTCTTACCTGGAGAAATAGCAACCATGAAGGTTCTTGGGCAATTATTCAAAGGAGCAGGGGCAACCAAAATAATAGTTGTAGATATTCACAGTAAAATTGGATTAAAACACTTTAAAATCAAGTCTGAAAATTTATCTGCTATTCCGGATCTAGCTAGATATTTCCAAAAGATAAATCTGAAAAACCCTCTTGTTGTATCTCCTGACCAAGGAGGAAAAGAAAGGGCAAAAGAATTTGCTGATAAATTTGGGTCAGACTTTATCGCTCTGAAAAAGCAACGTGACCGTAAGACCGGTAAAGTCCAAATTAAAACTGGGGGTCTTGATGAGGTAATCGGTAGAGACTTGATTTTAGTTGATGATATGATTAGTACCGGAGGAAGTATCATTAAGGCTACAGAATTTCTTAAAAAACAAAAATGTAATCGTGTTTTCGTTACATGTACACATGCTCTTTTAATGAATGGTGCTGAAAAGAAAATAAGAAAAGCTGGAGTTACAAGAATTATTAGCGCTAATACAATACCTGGTAATTCCTCTATAGTTGATGTTTCTAGTACAATCGCCAAGGCAATTAAATAATGCCAGAAAGTTTTTTCATATTATCTAAAGACCATTTAGAACTTGCTAAAGATGAAATAATTGCAATTGCAAAAACTTATGACCGATTTGCCAAATCAAAATCGTTTTCTAATTTAGTAATAATTCAATCTAAAATAAATTGGGAAAAAATTGCACAGCGTGCAACCTTTGTTAAAATATCAGGTCAGGTCTTACGTAAAATGTCAGGATTGTTTCTAGGAGAAGAAAATTTCGAGGTTTTGAAAAACGCAAAAACATTTGCTTGTAGAATTGTAAACTTATCTTCAAAACAATTTGACATTCCAGGATTAGAAGGCTCAATGGGAGATATGATTTCAAGCCTATCTCGAGCTAAAGTAAACTTGGAAAATCCTAACATTATCATTTATTTAATTTTCACAAATCAGGAGAATTTTTTTGGATTTTCAAAACCAGAAGAAATTCCAAAAAGGCCTAAAAAAGTTAGAAAACACCCACATGAATTAGATTGGAAGTTAGCAAGGGTTATGATAAATTTGATTGGATTAAAAGAAGGGGAAACTGTCTGCGATCCTTTTTGTGGTACTGCTACCACACTTTTGGAGGCAGAATCTATGGGAATTAGGGCAATAGGATTGGATTTTGATCAAAAAATGTACGAAATTTCAAAAGAAAATTTGAAGGCAAATGGATTCAAATCAAAAATTATCAAAGGAGATTTTAGTAAATTTACTACAATGGAGGATAAATTTGATGGAATTGTCACAGACCTGCCCTATGGGACTGCATCGAAATCCTCAGAAAGTCCTCAAGAATTAATTAAAAAATTTGTATCAATGCTTCCTCGACGTAAGAAAATAGCAATAATGTGTAAAAAGGGATTTGAAAAAAAGCTGAACATGAATCCCTCTAAAACCTATGATATCTATAGGCATAAAAGCTTGACAAGGACAATTTTGATAAAATGAAACTTGTTTTTTTGGGAACATCTGGTTCACAACCTACTGAAAAACGTGGGTTGTCATGTATTTGCCTTGAAAGAGAAGGCGAAATTTTGATGTTTGATGCAGGAGAATCAGCGCAGATTTCTTATCTCAAGTCAGGTTTAGGGTGGAATAAAAAAATGAAAATTTTTGTAACACATCTTCATGGTGATCACTGCGTCGGGATTTTAGGTCTTCTTCAAACAATGACAATGAAAAATAGAATTGAATCTTTAGAAATTTACGGACCAAAAGGAATTGATGAATTTATTGCTGCAAATATCAAGATATTAAATTTTGGATTGTCATTTCCAATAATGATTTCAATAATAAATGAAGGTAAAGTTTTAGATTCAAAATTTTATTCAGTCTATGCATGCAAAGCTAGTCATTCGGTTACTGCATTTTCATATCGTTTTGAGGAAAAAGACAAGCCAGGAAGATTTAATCTAGAAAAAGCAAAATCATTACAAATCCCTGAAGGTAAATTATGGAACAAATTACAAAATGGGGAACAAATAGAAATTAATGGTAAAATCATTACACCTGACCAAGTGCTTGGTGAAAAAAGACACGGAAAGAAAATTGGAATTTCAGGAGATACAATGCCAACTGAAGAATTAGAAAAATTCTTTGAAGGTTGTGATTATCTTGTCTTTGATTCTACATTTTTAGATGAATTAAAGGAAAAAGCGCTTGAAACACATCATTCCACTGCAAAACAGGCAGCTACATTAGGAAAAAATGCCAAAGTAAAAAATCTAATTCTTACCCATTTTTCTGCAAGATACAAGGACGAAACTCTACATCTAGAAGAAGCAAAAAAAATACATAATTCTGTAATTACTGCAAGGGACCTTTTAGAAGTTGAAATAAAATAAAATGTATAATTTAATTGCAGATCATTTGAGGTCTGCTAAAAAAATTGTCTTTGTAACTGGTGCAGGAATTTCACAAGAGAGCGGGATTCCCACCTTTAGAGGAAAAGATGGGCTGTGGAGAAACTATGACCCTATGAAATTAGCCACAATTGATGCATTTTATGATAATCCAAAACTTGTTTGGGAATGGTATAATGAACGAAGAAGAAATATTTTTGCAGCAGAACCTAATCTGGGACATAAAGCAATCGCTGAACTAGAAGAATTTGTCAAAGTAGTAGTTCTTACTCAAAATATTGATGGACTTCACCAAAAGGGGGGGAGCTCCTCAGTTTTAGAATTACATGGAAGTATCATAAAAATAAAATGCACAGTTTGTGATTTTAAGGATGAAATTTTTACTGAATTTTCCAATTTACCTCCTTTATGCAAATGCGGTAATATTCTAAGACCTGATGTGGTGTGGTTCGGTGAGGGTTTACCTCAAGATGTTTGGCAAGAAGCAATAATTCATGCAAACAGTTGCGATGTTATGGTAATTGCTGGTACATCACTTGTTGTATCTCCAGCAAATACCCTTCCAATCTATGCCAAACAAAATAATGCTATGCTAATAGAAATAAATCCGGATGAAACAATCATGACATCTGATATGGATTCATCTATAAGATCAACTTCTGCTGTTGCTCTACCAGAATTAGTTTCTATTTTTAAAAAATAATTATTTTTAGAACTAGTCAGATTCTTTAGTTGAATTCAAAAATTCAAATTTATCCGTTATGTTTTCTTCAATGAATTCCGATGAATCCTGCTTAATTTCAGACAATTTTGTCTCCGCTTGTTCAACTGAAGAATTTATTGTGTTCTCTGCCGTCTGAACAGATTGATGACCAAAATCAGATAATTTAGTTCCTGCTTGCTCTGCTGAAGACGTTATTTTTTGTTCTGCGGATTCAAAGGACTTTGTAGTTAATGTATTAACATCAGTTTTCAAAGAATTAACACCATCAGTACTTGTATTTGGGAAATATTGTTGTATTTCAGAGGAGAAAATAATTCCACCTACAATTAGAATTGTGGCTATAATTCCAAGCTTTAGTAACATGCTTAATTGATCAAAAAATTATTTTTTAGCCTCAAGATTAAAAAAATATCGAATAATGATTGAAATTAGTTAGCTAATTTTATCCCTTTTCAAGAATTAGCCAATCAATAATTTCCTCAATATGATTAGAAGTCAAAACTATCTTAATTGGTCCTAACGGAGATTCATCTGATTCCCCACAAATGGCTATTTTTTCAGCAAATGCAGCTTGTTTGTTAAGATAAAACCACGTAGAATTATTATCTAAATTTTTTTCCATTGTACGCCGGTAAATTCTTTGAGATTTCCTAGAATGGATGGCTTGATGAATTTTTTCTAATGAATGTAAATCAATAGAATCTCCTTTGACAGAAAATTTCTCAATTTTAATTTCACAGTATGGAAATATGTTTAAAATGGAGGATTCAACCTTGCTAGGATCTTCTGATGGATTAATTGAAGAAAACATTTCAATTTTACATTTAAGAGAAGGCGTGTTCATTTTAGCCATTCTTCAATTTTTTTAAAGGATGCTTCAATCAATTCTTCTTTTGTAAGATCATTATTTGAAATTGCATCATCAGACAATGCAATTGGGTTACTTATTCCCACTCCTAATTCGCGGTTGTCTCTTTGCTCAAAAATTTCCTTTGTTTTAGGGTCATCTGATCTTCCTCGTTTTTGCAAGAATTCAAATCTAGTATCAGTTGAGGCATGTATAACAAGAAGTTTTACTGTTCCATATTTTCTGAGAACTTCAATTTCGGCAGATGACCTAATTCCATCAATAATTATGACATTTGATTTAGAATTTTCAATTTCTGATTTTATCAACTCTGCTACAGCACCTGGGCCATTGTTTTCTCGAAGATCAAGCATTAGTTTTCCAAGATTAGATCCTGTGGGTTCAAGGTTCCTTTTCTTAGCCTCGTTTCTAACGGCATTTCCCATATTGATAATCTCAAAACCTTTGGATTTTAGGCCCTCAGCTATGGTTGATTTTCCTGCTCCAGGCATGCCAGTTAAGCAAACAATTAGTTTCGTCAATGGTTAAAGAACAATTTGGCTAATCTATGAAGCTACCGGAAATTATTATAAAGATACTTCAAAGAAAGTTGTGATGCGAGCTTTTGTAGCTGTTGAAATTTCAGATAAAGAAGTTGTTAATTCAATTACTAAATTTCAATCTGAGATTAACATTAAAGCAAAACCTGTAGAATCTCAAAATTTACATTTTACACTTCAGTTTTTAGGTGAAATTTCAGAAGAAGTTTCTCAAAAAATAAAACAAGCACTCAAAACAATAGAGTTTTCAACTTTTAAAATAAATTTTAAAGGAATTGGAGCCTTTCCTAAAATAAAATTTCCTAGAGTTATTTGGATAGGGACAGATGATGTTGGTGGAAATGCCTTGATAGATTTGGCAAAAAAAGTTGAAAATGTGCTATTACCTTTAGGTTTTACTAGTGATAAGCCATTCAAATCTCACATTACAATATTTAGAATTAAAAAAAAGATAGATGACATAAGTAAAGAGTTGGAGAAATTCAAAACATATGAGTTCGGATCACAGGAAATATCAAATATCAAACTTAAACAAAGTGTTCTTACTCCACAAGGTCCATTGTATTCTGATTTAGAGGAGATAAAGGCAATATAATGAAAAAAATAATTTCTAAGGTAAGAAAATCAATAATTCCTAGTAAATCTTTGGAGAGCTCAAAAATGCAAATTGCTAATTTGGCTTTTAAATTAGTTGAAGAACAATTAAAGAAATTTCCAGAGGTAATTAGTTTGGAATTTGGAGGCTCCTTTGCCAAAGGAACATGGTTATCAAAAAATGCAGATGTAGATATTTTCATAAAATTTAAAAAAATAACTCCTGAAGAGAAATTTGTAGAAATTTCAGAAAAAATTGGATTTGCCTCTATGAAAAAGCATAATCCCTACGTTCGATATTCAGAGCATCCCTATGTTGAGGCTAAAATTAAGAATACAAGGATCAATGTAGTTCCTTGTTATGATGTAAAATTAGGGGACTGGAAGAGTTCCGCAGACAGATCTCCTTTTCACACAAGAAAAATGAAACAATCTCTTACACCAAAAATGAGAGAGGAAGTAAGATTACTCAAAACATTTCTTAAATCTTCTGGCATTTATGGTGCGGAAATGGCAAAACAAGGATTTAGTGGATATGTATCTGAAGTATTGATTTTAAATTTTGGTAATTTTGAAAATGTAATAAAACTTATTGCAAAAATAAAAGAAAGTCAGGTAATAGGAAAGACACAAAAAATATTTGAAACCCCAATTGTAATTGTTGATCCTATTGATAGTAACAGAAATCTGGCAGCAGCGATATCTATTGAAAATATTGGAAAATTTATTCTAAGTTGTAGGGCATTTCAAATTAATCCATCCTTAAAATTCTTCAAACCTAAAAAATCCAAAATTTCTAAAAATAATACAGACAATGTCTTAGTAGTAAAATTTAATTTTAAAATTCGAAGTCCCAGATATTATTTGGGGCCAAATAAAGAGAGCCACTAATTCTTTAAAGACTCAACTTGAAATGGGAGGTTTCAAAGTTTTAAGAAGCACATCTCATACGGATCAGAAAAAGGAAGCGTATCTCTTTTTCCTTCTAGAATCTACTGTAATTCCAAAGAAATATTCTAAAATTGGTCCTGAATTCTTTAGAGAAAAAGATTCTCAAAACTTTATTTCAAAAAATATCTCCAAAACTGAGTTGATGTGGATAAATGATGATAGAAAAATTGTGTCCTTGAAAAAACGAAAGAATTTTGAAGTTGTAAAATTTTTATCAGAATTTTTGAAAAATAATCTTCAAACAGGCATACCAAATGGTCTTCAAGGTGATTTTAAGAGAGGATTCAAAGTATTTTTAGGCACAAAAAATCTAACCAAATCCATTAAAGAGGTAACAAGGGATCTAACCTCAACTGATGACACAATCTTTTATTTCAATTAAGAAATTCTCCAAAGAGCCCTACTCTGCAATACTTGGATATCCAAAATCTACAAAACGTCAGCTCAACTCTAGAATTTTGGAGCTAGAAAAATTAAAAGTAAAATCAATTTCATTTACAGGACCTACCACCATTGGAAAATTAGAAATTTTAGGAAAGGGTATGTTGGAGTAGTTGTTTTAGCAAAGAGAAGAAATAAAAAAACAGCATTGAAGATTCGAAGATTGGATTCTCAGAGAAGTGAGATGAAAAGTGAAGCTAAACTCCTTGAATTAGTAAATACGGTAAAGGTGGGACCCAAACTGTATGATTATAGTAAAAATTTTGTTGTTATGGAATATTTGGAGGGTGAGAAGATTGGTAAATGGATTAGCTTACTTGGTGGGCCTGGAAGTTCTAAAAAATTAAAATCAACAATTAAAACTGTTTTAGAGGATTGCTTTAGGTTAGATCAGATAGGATTTGACCATGGAGAATTAAGCAGTATCTCAAAGCACGTTATAGTTGGAAGCAAAAAATCCACTTTAATTGATTTTGAAAGCTCCAGTACTAAGAGAAGAGTATCAAATGTAACATCAATTACTCAAGCAATTTTTATTGGTTCAGGAATCGCAAAAAAGGTTCGAAGAATTTACAAAATTCCCTCAAAAGAGAAAATTATTGAAGTTTTAAGGAACTACAAGCAAGAACAATCACGAGAGAGTTTTGAGAGTCTTTTAAAAATTTTGAAATTGTGATGAGACAGACTGGATTAGAATGTTTTTGATTCTAGATTCATGGAATCTCCCATCAGAATCTTATGGCATTTACAGAAACAGTTGGTATGGGGCATATCATGAGAACTTCTGTATGTGCATTCTTTTGTATGATCCATGTATTAAATTGGTTTGAGGAGTTATCTGTTTTTCTAGATTTTGGATAAATCCATTTATCATAATATATAGACTGTCAGTAAAATGAGAACACCTCTCTTTTACCCTAGTACTGTCTGTCCATTAGCCCTAAATCAAAAAGGTCTCTTTGCTAGGTAGTATGGTTTGGTATAACTATTTACTCAAAAAAATCATAGATTATTTAACAATGACAAACCTCTGGATTAACACACAGATTGGTTCTATCCCAAACGAGTTTTGGTATGTCGATTACAAAAAAGGAGTAGCTACAAAAAGCAATCAAAAACCTCAATTTGAAAGTATAAGAAAAATAGATTTCTCGATTGAACAATTTCTTGAAGAACGAAAATTCAAAGTAACCTCGAAAAACGAAAGAGAGATTAAATTTGAAGGAACAGATAAGTTTTGTGAGTCTTATTAGGATATTCTAACAGAAGCACGAAATTTTTCTTTTAATCTTCCTATCCTAGTTTTTGTTCTTAGTCTGTATCCACAACATGGACACCACAGGCCCTCCCATAAAATAAATTTTAAACACATCTGACATCTTTTTTGTCCATATTCGTATCTTCCTCCAGCGAATGGTTTTTTGGCTACATATTGCTTACATTTTCCAACACAACTTGGATGAGGAGTATCGTTTCTAGACATTCTAACTAAATAATATTTAGATTGTTACCTTTAGCAAGTGATAATGTAAACTAGTTAAAATACAATCACGATGAATTTGTTCTTCTGTTTGTAGGCCACAGTTTTTACATTCAAAGATGTTTGGTTTTTCACATATGTTGCATTTTTCAACTATGCTTAATTCCTTTCCACATTTTCTGCAAGAGTCAGTTCTCATTAAATTCTAAAACAAAGTAATTTCTTTTAAACCATTTGGAAATTAGAGAGGACTAATTAGCTTTTGCTAATTTTTCCAGTAACATATTCTCATTCTCTAGAATCAGAATATAAAACAAATTTCTAAGATGTCTAGTATGTCTAATTTACAAAATAAAATAATGACTCAACAACTACAAACACAAAAAGAAGACAAGCTATGGGCTTTTCTACCTAAAAAATAATTTCAATACCCACCAAAGGGTCTCTTATGACAAATTCAAAGGTGTGTTCATAGATTTTCCATAGCATTCACAATATTTGTTCCTACAATAGAATAAACTGGTACCTTGTTCAGATTTTGCTTCAAATAATTTTATATCGCAAATATGACAATTCATAGTCGAACAATTTTGTAAATTTGTAATAGTTGAAAAACTTAGAGCTCAATTTTATGCATCTTAGCAATCAGAAATTAGACAATTTTTCTATTCTTGTCCTTCCCAAGAAATAATTTAAAATCCTCGAATTCATTATGTCTGGAAATTAAATTAAAGAAGATGGGTTTATTGGGCTCTTGTAATTCAATCATTATCAGTGAACGCAAAGATTATAGTAATTACATTGTTTCTGGTAATGGTAGGGACATTTATCACCCCTACTTTTGCTCAACAGTTTAAAGAACCAGATTATCTCATACGTGGCGGAGAAGTTTTAGGTTTTGAGTTAGACCCAGATACTGCATCCCTAATTGTTTCGATAGATGTCAGAGCCAGAGGGGAGTTAGTCATAACATTACCAAGAAATTTGATCGATGCAAAAATTGGTTCTCAGGATAGTGATTTTATCGTCTCCGTTGGTCTTGTAAAATTAATTTCTTTTGATGAAACCAAAACAAAATTTGATAGAACCATTACAATTCCATTTAAAAGAGGTGCCAATGAAATAACAATAATTGGAACACATGTTTTTTCCCAAGTAACTGCTGAGCCAACTGTTCAACTACAACAACAAATAGACAAAAAGATACAAGCAGAGTTAAGATCAGAAATACCTGAAGGTAAAGCTAAACTGTTGATATTTTCTGACACTCAATGGTCAGGTGCACTTCAGGCTTCAGGTTTTGATTATACCGAAATATCTGGTCAACATGATAAAAGTATCATTTTTGATTGTGAGCCATCCCTAATTCGTGAGGGAGTGTTTGGTGTAAAAATTCTAAAAACAACACGAGATGGCTACTTGAGAATTGTTGTAATTCAGAGTCAAGAAATTATTGCCCAAGAATTAACTGAAGCACCGTTGGGAGAGGTGACCATAAATGGTAACTGTGTTTCTAGTTTTACAACTGACTCCGGAGGAGGTGGGTGTCTCATCGCTACGGCTGCCTTTGGTTCAGAATTAGCCCCACAAGTTCAACAGTTACGAGAACTGCGGGATAGCAAATTACTTCAAACTAATTCAGGTTTGGCATTTATGGAATTATTCAATCAATTCTATTACTCGTTTAGCCCAACTGTTGCAGATTTAGAACGAGAAAATCCTGTATTCAAAGAGGCTGTGAGGCTAACTATTACACCACTGCTAACATCATTATCTCTTCTAAACTATGTCAATATGGACTCTGAAGTCGAGGTTCTGGGATATGGAATTAGTTTAATTCTTTTGAATGTTGGAATGTATTTTGTAGCCCCTGTGATGGTATTTGTAAAAATAAGGCCAAAGAAAAACAAAAACAAAATTTAATTCTCATTCTTCCCAAAAAAAAATAATTTTATGATTAAAGATTGATTTTGTTGGAAAAGTATTTCTTTTATGGAGTTGTGTGAATTATGATGGGTTTTCCTTATTTGGACCTAGTTGAGAAGGCAATGAAGATTAGTAAAGACATTCGATTTGCGACGATTTGTGACATGAATGGAGATGTGAAATATAGTGAACATAGGCCAGGTGCAAAAAATCTATTGACTAACCGAGAAAGTCTAAAATCATTAGAATCGGCTGCAAGATCCTGGAAAATGCGAAATGAATCTTCAAATAAAATTGGTAAAGGACAATATGTCCTCGCCGAATATGGAAAAATAAAAAGAATTACCCTTCCATTAGACAAACAACATTTACTATATTTGACGGTGAATAAAAAATCAGATCATAATAAAATTATAAAAAAAGCAACAAAACTAAAGTTAAAAAAAACAACTAGCAAAAAATAGCTTTTAGGCAATAAATTGTGCGCGATAATGAATTAGATGAATAAACTCAATTCAATAATAATACCTATAGGATTTAGAATTAATTAAAAAATCTAGTTTTTATTTTCTTTTTTTCGAATAATATGTCAACATTATTGCAGAGCCCACACCAACTATTATAGAAAAAATTACTGTCCCTTGAACATAGTTAGAATCATCAAAAAATCCTATGCCTGAACCGCCACCCATACTTTCATCTGCAAAAATCTTTTTCTCAGAAGCTAATTGTAATCTATAATCATCAGTATAAGGATCATGGAGAGGTATCGATTCTTCTGCAAATGTAACTCCAGTAAATCCAATCAAAATCAAGAAAATTACAAAATATTTCATTGTCTACTCAATATGGGTGATTCATAAAGTCTTTTACAAGTCTTGGGATTTGAACAAATTTCTATTTTTGGAAAAGTAGAATTTTCCCAATACCGTTTTTGTTTGCAATTCCAAAGTTTTGTAAATGGATTTATGTGGATAAAGCAATTTCTAGTGGTTTTGCAGCCTTCCATAGCAATCTGCAAAGACTATCAATGTTGTTTATCATATCTTTTGCGTCTGTTGATATTGAAAAATCAGCCTCAGAATTGGAAGTTGTTTGAGTAGAATCAGACATTATCATTTGTTTGTCTTTTTCAACTACAATTCTTCCTTTTGACGGAAGCCTACACATTCTAATTTCAGTTGCATTAAATCTTTTTACAAACGAAATCATTTTGATATCGTCAATTTCAACTAAAAGCATAACGTTTCCTCCCTTTTTCTTACAGATTTTAATTTTTTCTGGAATCATGCTGTGATACATCTTTGAGATATCCTCCAATGTTGTTGCAATGAATACTGTTTCAAAACAATTTTCAATCATTTGCCCAATGTCTGAGTAAATGTTGTCTCTACCTTGAACTATTCTAAGAGTAGGTATGTTTGTTCCTTGATTGGGGCAATATCTGATACTTGTAATTTTTTCAATAATTGCTTTACTTGATTTTCTTATTTTTTTAATTTCCTCTTCTTTTTTCTCAAGTCCAAGCTTTAATGCATTTTCTGGTTCTACAGCTGTGCATAATTTGGGATTGGAAAGAGAAGTTAAAATAATATTCCTATCAACTAGTCTGTCTACAATTCTATACATTGTTGCTCTATCAACATTTAGATCTTTAGCTAATTCACTTGCAGTAATAGGCCCTGTTCTTAAAAGATTCAAATAAATTTTTGATTCTAAATCATCAAAGTCTAAAGTTTCTTGTAATTCAATGCTAAGTTTTTCTACTTTTTCCTGTGCTGGCATCAATTTTATTTTCCTCCAAAATTATTTTCAAACTTAATTTTGATTGTCTGCCATAATTCATCAACTTCGCATTGAGGACAAATATCGTATTCTTTTGGGGAAAAAGCTTCACAATGAGCGCATTTTATAGTTGAGTTTGAATTAATTTTGTTTAATTCATGCACAGCCCAATTCATAATAATTAAGGTGGTCTATTATTACTTAAGACGGTTCTTCTGTAACACCATTTTGTAACACATAATTTAAAATTCATGACTAATTTTTGCATGTAAAATAATTTTGTTACACTTTAGAAAAAAGATGAAACCCAGCATAACAAACTACTTTGGGGATAGTGAGCAGGACTGGAGTTTCATATTTGTTAGAGATGAAAATAACTTAAGGTTGTGTTTGTTCTTATTTGCACAACAAAAAAATTGATTTTACTCTAATTGAATTATTTTTTTTAATTTTTATCCTTCCCCCAAAAAATAGTTCTTCTGAATAACTATCTGACGATCAAAATATGACAATTGATGGTGAAATTATTATACTATCAATAAAATGTCACCACATTGAAGGGGAAATGTCAGAATTGTGGAAAATTAATGGATGATTCCCTTCTTACTCATTGTTCTAATGTGTGTCTTTTTGAAGATTATTTAAAATCCAAATCAATCAGACATTCTCCTATAGTGAATTAGACGGGTCCTACTTTGTTTAAATTACTTTGATTTTTCAGATTTCATCTTTCCCAAAAAATAATTTCAAAATCCCGTAATGGGATTTGTAGGTTTTTAGTAATGGGACCGGCAGGATTTGAACCTGCGACCACTAGTCCCCCAGACTAGTATCATACCAAGCTAGACGACGGTCCCTTAGGGACTAGGCACAAAATGAAATTATTAAATCGTAGGATTGGGAAGGTAATTTATGAAGATTTGCAGCATTTGTCATAAAATTTCTGGCTCTGACAAAGACCATCTTGATTGTATACAAAGACGACAAGTAGATCTAGAAGATGGAGATTTTAAAAGTAAAATTACTGAACAACTAGAACTGTCAAAAAATTCTCAAGATCTAGATGTTGGAGTAAAAGCTATTCTGGAGCATTTAGCAAAACAAAAAGATAGCGACGAATAATTATAGCCACTTTGAGAGTCGGTCTTTTTCAAATTGTAATTTGTCATCAAAATGCTCAGAAGTTGACTCTGTCAATTTAACTGAGGGTTTTGGTCCTGAAAACATATCTACTTCAACCAAAGATGCAGTATCTCGACCTGATTCCATAAAGCACCCACCTTTCCCATCAAACAAAGCAGATTCTTCTTGTGATTGGATTTTTGAGATTATGTTTTGAGCAACAGCAAGTCCTTCACCTTCGGCAAATACTCCTGCTTTAGGGACTGCTATAGTATCTGTAACCTTCATACTAGTAACATCTCCAATTGCATAGACATTTTCAAAAGATGTTTTACAATCTCTGCTTATTGGAATAAAATTATTTTCTTTAGCTAATCCAGATGCATAAATTACATCAGGTGCAATGTGTGGTGGAATGGCTAGAAGTAAATCAAAATTAGCTTCACTGTTCTGAAAAATTAGTTTGTTTGGTTCTACTGATTTAATCTTGCACGAGTCATGAAAAATAATTTTTTCAGAACTAATCAAATCAAGAATTTGTTTACTAATTTCAGGTCCTCCGGCAGGTAATGTAATTGGTGCCGGACTATAGAAATGAATTTGAACAGAGTCTCTAATTCCAGCCTCCCTTAACATTGAATCTATGATCAAACTAGCCTCAAATGGAGCAGGTGGACACTTGTAAGGCATGCCCATAATAGATATAGCAATAATCCCTGATTTCAATTCCTTTATCTTATCATGGATCTGCTCGGATTGTTTATAGTCATAAAGATTCATTCCATTTTCAGTTAATCCCGGAATTTTTTGGGGAGCTAAAGCTACACCCATTGCAATTATCAGAAAGTCATATGAAAGATTCTTTGTTGTAGTTTCGATGTTTTTGTTTTCTAGATCAATCTGATGAATTTCCTCATTGAGAAAATCAATTTCTTTTTTAGCCAATCCAGTTAATGAGCCAGTTGAATTTTCAAAGGTCCTTGTTCCTTTAATTATCCATAGTTTGGCAAAACCAACCATGAACCAATTTCTTTTGTCAACTACAGTGATTTTTACCTGTGAGGACGAAAGAGATTTTCTTATCTCATTTGCGGATGATAGTCCACCAAATCCACCACCTAAAATTAAGACGTGAGGAATATTTTCTGACAAATTATCGTTCTTGTGTAGTTGGCCTAATCAAAATCTCATTTACATTAACATGACTGGGTGATTCAACGGCATAAAGAATAGCGTTTGCTATGTCCTCTGCTTGCAAAGATTGCATTTTTTTGGCATTTTCAACAAATTCCTGTAGGGATTCATCTGTTATAGTGTTGGTTAATTCAGTTGAAACAACTCCAGGTTCTATACAAGTTACTCTGATGTTTTTCCTAACGCTTAGTTCTTCTCTTAGTCCTTCACTAAAAGCAGTAATTGCATGCTTTGTTGCACAATAAACACTTCCGGAAGGAAAGACAATTCTTCCTGCAACTGAAGAAATATTTACAATATGACCAGACTGCTTTTCAAGCATGTGGCTTACGACTGCAGCTGTACAGTATAGTACTCCTTTGATGTTTACGTCTATCATCTGATCCCACTCGTCAATTTTCAAACTTTTAACAAAACTTAGAGGCATCAAGCCTGCATTATTTACTAAGATATCTACTGAGCCCCATTTTTCTAAAACATTGTCAACAAAGGATTTGCATTCATCTTTTTTTGTAACATCAAGTTTTTGAGAGTAAACTTCTCCATTGTTTTCTTTGATTTTACTTTCCAAGTCTGCAAGCTTTTCTGTTCTTCTTGCACCTATTGCAACCTTGGCTCCTGCCTTTGAGAGTGCAAGAGCTGTGGCAAAACCAATTCCACTACTTGCACCAGTAATTATAGCGACTTTATCTTTAATCATCAAAATTCACTTATTGGGTTTCAATTGATAAGGCGTAAAAATGTTTTTAAAAATTATCCTAAAATAAAATTTTCAATAAAACTAACAAGTTTATTAGAATAAAAATATCAAAAGAAATTATGATAGCTGAAAAATGTGCGTATTGTGGAGATATGACTGATATGCCTTTTAATTGCAATTATTGCAAAGACCCGTTTTGTTCAGAACATAGATTGCCAGAAGATCACAGATGTGTTAAACTAACTGTAATTAGAGCAAAAAAATTTGGAGAAAGAAGAGTGATTAGGAATGGCGGTATGAATAAGGAAAGTGCCTTGAAAAGATTTTTTAGAAAATTCAAGGGTTAGATAATTTCAGTATGGGCTTTTTTCAGGAGATATTTTTGCACGTTTTCCCTGATAGATTAAGGCTATAGCTAGAGCAAACATTACCATTGCAGTTAATGGAAAATTTTGTGGTGCAGGTAAAATAAACCAGTAATAGACTCCAAATCCAATTGAAACCCCTGCTTGTACCCACAACTTAATCCATTTAGGAGACTTTATCGCTCTACTGATGACCTCAACTGTTAAAATTCCAATTACTGGATAAATCGTATAAAATAGAAAATCGATTACATCTACTCCAGTATGAGACATACAAAATGAAGATATCTAGGTATAATTTCTACCTAATCTTCCCAACGAATCTTGGTTGCGACTTTTTTTGTGATTAATGCCTGAGCATTCTCATATGGTAGGGTTGCTACATCTTCAGGTTTGAAGGGCCCATATTTCGCCAAATCAGCACCCACAATCTCATCTACTTCTTGTAGAAATCTAAGTACAACGGTTTTGGTTTTATGATTTAGAGATATTGATTCTAGATATTTTGATTTTCCATTAATTGTTGCAGAAAGAATCATTTCTGTTCTTTCTATTTTTTGTTCTTCAGCATCAAGTATGAATTTTTCTTCATCTAAGAGATTTGTGAAATTAATACCATCTGACTGTATGGTCTTTTCTAATCTAGTTTGAAGTAAAAGAGAAGTTAACTCTGAGGTCATATCAATTAAGGATTGTTTGATCTTACTTTCAATTCCGTCAAATTCTTGTTTTTTCAAGTTTCCAATAAAATCTGAAAGATTTCTATAGAAGTTAGGATTGATTTCTTGAATTGAATCACTTTCTGTTTCTCGTAATACAATTGCATGCAAAGACTTGATGTCGATTTCATTTGATTCAGACATTTCTTACCTAATCCTTAAATGATGGATGTATTTGTGTTACCGTGAAGTCTAAAATTGCCATATAAAGTGAGTCACGGAAAAGCACTCCAGGTAACTTATTCACCTGATGAAGTTTTCTCTAGAATTCAACATGAAGATATTCAGTTTATTGATCTTCAATTTACTGGTTTAACCGGCCGTTTCCACCATACAACCATTTCTGCTAATACATTTACGCCTGAGCAAATGAGGGATGGGCTCCCAAAGTTAGATGGTTCATCAATTATTGGTTTTACTAGTATTAATGATTCAGATCTTCTTTTAAAACCAGATCCAAATACTTTTGCTATTCTTCCATGGATGACTGAAAACAAAACTGCAAGATTATTGTGCGATGTTTATTGGGGGGGAGGTAGGGGAAGACTCTCACGAGATCCTAGAGGAATTTCCCAAAAAGCCGAAGAATATGTCAAATCGCAGGGATTTGATTTTAGTGCTTGGGGTCCAGAAGTAGAATTTTTTGTGTTCGATAAAGTTCATTGGGATGTTCTTACTCCATACAAAGGACAATCATACTCAATTGAATCAAAAGAGGCTCCTTGGAGTCAGGAAGGTGATGGATATCCTATGGGTCTACAGGAGGGATATTATCCCAGTACTCCCTCAGATACTCTTACTCCATTTAGAAATGAATGTGTTAGTGTCTTGAACACATATTTTGGAATCTTATGTGATAATCATCACCACGAAGTTGCAACTGCCGGACAATGTGAAATTGATATCAAATATGATTACATGACGAATGCTGCTGATGCTGCACAGTCTTACAAATATGTGATAAGAAACATTGCAACAAAATATGGAAAGGTTGCAACTATGATGCCAAAACCAATTGCAATGGATTCTGGTTCTGGTATGCATGTTAATGTAAGTCTGTGGAAGGGGAAAAACAATATTTTTTATGATTCTGATGAAGATGACGAGTTAAGTCAAACTGCTAGATATTTCTGTGGTGGAATTCTTAATCACTCCAAGGCATTATCTGCAATTTGTAATCCAACTACGAACTCATACCATAGATTGGTTCCAGGATATGAAGCTCCGGCATATATTGCGTGGAGTGCAGGAAATAGATCTGCTGTTGTAAGAGTTCCAGTACACCTCACAGGAAAAAATTATTCTCATCTGAAAAGGCTTGAATTTCGAGCTCCTGATCCGTCCTCAAATCCATATCTTGCATTTGCAGCAATTACTGCAGCAGGAATGGATGGAATAAAGAAAAAAACTGACCCTGGTGAACAAATTCGTGAGGATATTTTCAAAATGACAAAATCAGATAGAGCAAAGAGAGGAATAGGTGTTTTGCCAAAAAGTCTAGGAGAAGCATTAGATGAATTAGAAAGTGATAGAAAGTTCCTAAATCCAATTTTCGCAAATGATGTTATTGATAAAATAATAGAGTTAGAACGAAGGGATCAAAGAGAGATTGCAATCAGACCCCACCCCCATGAATTTTATCTATATTTTGATGTGTAATAGCTAAACTCTTCCAGTTATTTGAAAGATTAGTACAAATGATATAGCAATAAGACCAACTCCTACGCCAAGGTAAATTTCTCGTCTTTTTTCTGAACTTGCAGATTTGTATAACAATATACCACCAGCAAGACCCACAAACAATACAATGACTCCAGAAATAGTACGGTCTAATGGATTTTCGTTAATCAATGGGTGGAAAATTCCTGCAAGTAGTGTAAAAAACGCTGCTAGATAGACGTACTTGAAACCTATCTTTACTTTTGATATAGTATCAGTCAATGCAGTTTTTGAATTTAATTATAAAATAAACTTTTGAGAAGTAATTTTTCACTAAAATTACATCATTCCGGGCATTCCACCACCCATTCCAGGCATGCCTCCCATGCCACCCATATCGGGCATTCCACCACCCATTCCAGGCATGCCACCTTCTGCTCCTGGAGGTGGTCCTGCAGATTTTGTTGTTGCTATTACATCATCAATTCTAAGAATCATACAAGCAACTTCGGATGCGGCTGAAACAATTTGGAGTTTAACTGCTAATGGTTCAATAATTTCACTTGATTTCATGTTTGCTATTTTTGCTTTCATAACATCAATTCCTGTCCATTTTTCGCCTTTAACTTGTCTTGAACGTAAAGTAGTCAAAGTATCAATTGGGTCCATTCCTGCATTCTCTGAAAGTGTTAAGGGTATTGTTTCTAAAGCATCAGCAAATTTTTCTGCTGCTAATTGTTCTCTGCCCTCAAGAGTTTTTGCCCAGTTTCTTAATTTAGTAGCAGCATAGGTTTCAGGGGCTCCTCCACCTGCAACAATTAAGGGATTTTCAATTACATCTTTAACTACCATTAATGCATCATGGATTGAGCGTTCAACCTCATCTACTACTCTTTGCGAACCACCACGGAGGAGAAGTGTTACTGATTTTGGATGTCTGCAGCCTTCAATGAAGACCCATTTGTCCTCCTCAATTTTTCTCTCTTCTGCAATCTCTGCGCTACCTAGGTCTTTTTCCAATAAATCATCAAGGTTAGTTACAATTCTTGCCCCAGTTGCTTTTGATAGTTTAGTTAGATCACTTTCTTTGATTCTTCTAACAGCCATAATTCCTGCTTTTGCAAGATAGTGTTGAGCCATATCATCAATTCCTTTTTGACAAAGGATCACGTTGGCTCCTGAGCCAATTACTTTGTCTACCATTGTTTTTAACATTCGATTTTCTTCATCAAGAAATGATTTCATTTGTTGTGGATTTGAAATGTTAATTTTAGCATCTGTTTCAGTTTTACTGATTTCAAGAGCGGTGTTTATCAATGCTATTTTTGCATCGGTAATTTTTTTTGGCATTCCACCATGGATAATTTCTTTATCAAGAACAATTCCTTTAACAATATTAGAGTCTTTTATGGAGCCTCCTGCCTTCTTTTCTACCTTAACATCATCAATATCAACTATGTAACTATCACCTTCTTTTTCTGCTACGTATAGAATGGCTTTTACAACAGTATCTGCTAGATGGTCTGAGTCTTTTCTCACTAATTTTGTTTGCATAGATGTTTTGGCAATTTTATAGAGGATTGATTTATCATTAGGAGAAATCTCTTCGGCAATGTCATTGAGATATTGTTTTGCTTTTTTGGCTGCTTTTCTATATCCATCAACAATAATTGTTGGATGAACATCTTGGTCAAGTAAGGATTCAGCATTCTCAAGAAGAGAACCTGCTAAAATAACAACCGAAGTAGTACCATCACCTACTTCATTATCTGTTGTTTTTGAAATTTCAACCAACATTTTTGCTGCTGGATGTTGAACATCAATTTCTTTTAAGATGGTTGCACCATCATTTGTAATAGTAACATCTCCTAAGGAGTCAACTAACATCTTGTCCATACCTCTAGGACCAAGACTGGTTTGGACAATCTCTGCGATAATCTTCGATGCAGCTATATTATTTTTTTGAGCATCTCTTCCTCTAGTTTCTGTACCACCTTCTTTTAACAGTACTACTGGCATAGTTCCTTTGGAAGTAGCTTGCATACCCATTAAGGGGGAATCTTTCTATTCCCCTTTTATACCTTGCAAAAAATTAAAAATTTTTAAGATTTATAATCGGTGTTTTTAAATTGGGAAAATCAATTTGCAGGTCATGGCTAAATCCTCAAACAAAGAATCTTATGATAAAATTTTTTCAAATTTAAAAAAGCATCACAAGTGGTTTGAAAATTCTATTCCGTTAATTGCAAGTGAAAATATACCAAGCCCAGCTGTGCGTGAGGCCATAATTTCAGATTTTGGCAATAGATATGCAGAAGGTTGGCCCGGAGAGCGAGTCTATGCTGGTTGTGTCTACATTGATGAGGTTGAGTTTGAATGCATGAAACTAGCAAAAAAACTATTCAAGGCTAAATTTGCAGATGTAAGACCCATTTCAGGAGTTGTCGCCAATCTTGCCATATATTCAGCCTTTACAAATCCTGGTGATGTAATGCTAGCCCCATCAATTCCAGCTGGAGGTCATATTTCTCATGGCAAAAAAGAGCACTCAGGTACCGCAGGTCTAGTTCATGGATTAGAAATTGAGTTTTATTCATTTAATGCTGAAGAGATGACCATTGATGTAGATAAAACAAAAACAAAGGTCAAGGAATTAGAGAAAAAAGGACGTCTTCCAAAAATGGCAATGTTTGGGGGATCATTGTTTTTGTTTCCACATCCTGTAAAGGAATTAGCAGACTTTCTAAAGAGTTATGATATTCATATCAACTATGATGCAGCTCATGTAGCAGGTTTAATTGCAGGAGGTAAATTCCAAGACCCATTACGCGAGGGAGCAGATACTATGACGATGAGTACGCATAAAACCTTGTTTGGCCCTCAAGGGGGTCTTGTCTTAGGCTCAACAGAACATGAAGAGGAGATTAAAAAAGCAATGTTTCCTGGACTGACTAGTAGCCATCATATTCATCATATGGCTGGAAAAGCCATTGCATTTGCAGAAGCCTTAGAATTTGGAAAAGACTATGCAAGCCAAATTCTAAAAAATGCAAAAGCCTTTGCTGAGGCTCTTAGTGATGTTGGTTTCAAGGTTTTAGGTGAGAATAGAGGATTTACCGAATCACATCAAATTGCAGTAAACGTACTTGATTATTCTGATGGAGGTAAAGTTGAAGCAGAATTAGAAAAGGCCAATATCATTGTGAATAGGCAATTAATTCCAGGAGATATCAAGGCAGGACGTCATTATTTCCATCCGGGCGGAATTAGATTAGGGGTTTCTGAGATAACAAGAATTGGAATGAAACAAAAGGAAATGAAAGAGATTGCGTCATTTATCAAAGAAATTGTAATAGGAAAAAAAGATCCCAAAAAAATACTACCAAAGGTCAAATCTTTTAGAAAGGACTATCAAAAAGTTCAGTATTGTTTTGACAATAAATTAGGTGCTTACGAATACGTCAAATTAAGATAGTAATTCTAAGACGCATAATCGGTAAGAAGAGACTGATCTCCTTTATTCTTTCCAAAAACTAGGTCAATTTCGTCAGATAATGCATGAATTCGTCCTTTTTGATACTCACTTACATCATAATTATTTACTAATCTTTTGGCGAGTTTTAGATATTTTACTACAGATCCTCGAGTTATGGTTTGGATAAGCTTGTGACCGCAGACACAGTTTTGAATTAAAGGAAGCCTTCGATAAGATTTTCCACATGCGGTACATCGGAAACTTTGCCTTGCGTATGCACGAAGATTTCCCATAATATCTGGAACCAAATGTGTGGAGATTACATTAGAAACGATTTCTGAAGTGTTTACAGCATCAATCATATCGGCATTTCGAATTTGCATATCAAGTTTATCCAACATTGAACCTAATGTGGAATATGCACTTCGAGATTTGGATGTTGTAAGAGAGGAGGTCTTGTGGGTAAAAAAATAGTCATAGAATTGTCGTTCAGTTTCTAATCGTGATTCTATTATTTCAACCGATTTGACAGCTGAGGCTTTATTTTGTTGAAGTGTTGATTGGAAAAAATCCAATGGCAAAGATTTGGTAACTTCCAAGTTATGGGCTTGTGGTTGAGATTCATGAGGTAAAACCAAGGGCTGAATTAGTAATGGTGCATCCATCAATCCTCCTATTCTGTCTGATAGAAACTGTCTTGAAAAATTTAGAAGGCTATCCATTAGAAGCATTATTGAATCAGCATCACCATCTGCATCTCTCCTTTTTGCTGAGTGCCAATTAGGAGTGGCAAAACAGACATGGGTTTCAGTAAATCCAATTATTCTTCCTACAATTCCTACAGATGTGTGTGGAGCCAAACCGATTATTAGATGCCCGATTAACTCTTCATGGTTTTTAACATTGTAAAAAGAAAGTTTTCCATAGAATTTTTCCAATAATGTATCTATGTATTTACAGACAGAAACAAGATATTTTCCACTCTCATATGGGATGATAATATCTTGCATGCGAATTTCTATTATTTGTTCAGAGTTTGCAATTGGATTTCCATCAATATCATGCGTGTAACCTAATTCTTTGAGTTTTTCGATAGACGTTCCAATCCATGATGGCTTGAATTGAGTTATGGGGGAATTGGTGGCATCAAAACGAACAGTCCCGTCTTTAAACATTGTAAGTCCAAAATTTTGACGAGCTAATCCTTTCTCAAGGGGTTCTGGAATTCTATCTTGACTGATTAATTCTTTTACCCCCTTGAATGGTTCTTGTGCCCGAAAACCCATTTTTTCTTGGGCCATAAGCAACTTTTCTTTCAAAGGAAAGGCTTTGTAGGAGTGAGAGGAGGCTTTTCGTTTACATTTTTCACAGAAGGAAGAATCGAGAATATCTCTACAGTTTAAGCATTGAAATATTATTGATGTTTTTGTCCCACATTTTGAGCATTTTATTCCTATAGAAGGCTCCTTACAATTATTACATTGGCGATTAAAAATATTCGCAAAAAAATTAGTGTGTCTAGAGGCTTTTAGAAGGTCTCTTGTTGGGCCTCCCTTATCACTAATTGGGAATAAAACATGAGTTGGAGGTTTCATTTTTCTAGGAGCTGCTTTTTCTGGTCTTCCTATTCTAACTCCGATTGATGTAGAAAATTTATTTCGTATTGAAATTCCAGAAGAAATTGAAAGAATTTTTGGCACAGATGAGTCATTAATTATTGTTGATTTTCTGAAGAGTATATTATAGAAAATTTTAGCCTCATTTTCTTCAAGAATAATTGAGTCTTTTTGTTTATGTGGAACTCCTAATTTTTCAAGAATTTGTTTGATATTTAGAGGGTATTCTATTGAGTTTTCATTGACTTTTTTGGGTTGTAAAATTTTTGATAGTTCTAAAGAAGAAATTTGATCCCAAAAGTAAAGAAATTCTGGATGTAATGGGATCTGAAAATTTAGTGAAATTTTAAGTGCTTCATCCAAAGTAGGCCTTCGGTTAAGAAATTGGTTAAGATACTCGTCATTAGGCTCATATTTTGCTAGTTTTTCTCTTAATTCCTCGATCCAAAATTCTTCAACATAACCTGTCGGAATAAGTTGAGCATTGTTTTCTAAAAAATCTCCAAAGGAAATTAAAATATCTCCTAAATGTAAAATTTTTTCAATATCTTTTTTGATTTTAATTCCGTGCTTTACATCTCTAATTTTTACAACATCCCCATTTTTTAGACGGACAACTGGAGTTTCAATTGAATCAACAAAAGCTACTGTGGCCCCTTTTCCAGGAATATCCATTTTGATTTGGGTGCCCACCGCTATAGTGTGATCTAAAATTTCTGCAATTACTGGATGGATCCCCACTGCAGCAAATCCCGTATTACAGGCACGGCCATATCTTAGTCTAAATCCACCTAATTTGTTAGGCATGGATAAAACTGAGCGCCCTGTAATAACCTCACGCATTCTTTTGGCAGCTGCGTCTTCTTGCTTATCACCTGTCTGAACTGCCCCTTTCAGGTCAGAAAGCCATTCCCAACCATCAAGATTGTAGAGTTCTATTCGCTTGAGTAGTTTTTTTGCTCTACCAATTAATCCATCATTTAAAACCCTTAATGCCCCTCCCCTAACTCTATCTGTCTTGATCCTAGTCATTCCTTTGTGGTTAACCACCTCAAAAGGATCCGTGTCCACCCCGTCAAGTTCAACAGGAAGATTAGAGATTACTCGAATAATATCCTCATCTAGAATATGAAATTGGAAATTTCCTGCCTCCCTTTCATAGATTCGTAACTCTTCAACAAATCTTCCAGTTTCGTCATCAAAAGAGTCTGCTTGGAATTTTGAGAGTCCAACTGCTTTTCGTACATGGTCAGCTATTAGCATTGTTACTGCAGATTCAGTCCCCCCAGCCGATCTCATTGGTCCTGCTATAGACACTGAAAGATAATCAGTGCCATCCTTGTTTTTCTTTATCTTAACTTCACTTATCCCTTGAAGAGGAGCAATTGTGACCCCCTCTGTGACTATCGCTAATCCTACTCTAACTGCTAAATCCAATTTTTCCTCCAAAGTAGCCTCAGGAAGCGAATATTCCCCTAAGGCGATTGCCTTGGAGAAAATTAATGCTGAAATTTCTTTTCCATTAATTTTTAACAACTCACGTAAAGGACCAGCAATATCAATTTCGTGCATTTTAGAAACCCTATCGGCCAAATCAAATGCGATTTTAGGCTCAATTATCCCCGAAGAATCTACCAAGCTCGATTTAGCGTCTGCTGCCTTTTCAAAAATTGTGAAAGTGTCCTTTGAAAGATCGGAATAGTAATTTCTATAATAATCAGGCATTTTTATTCCACTTAGACGAGAAATGGCATTGTTTTCGGACATTATACTAGTCTATTACTTGGTTCTTTGAATTGTTTTTGCAATTTCTGTAAGTTTTTTGATACTTCCTCCTTTTTCTAGAAATGTACCAATTACAATGGCATCAGCACCTGCCTTGACTATTTCTTTAGCAATTTTTACATCCTTAATTCCACCACCTACTATCAAGAATCCGCCGAAGGTTTTTCTTACTGTTTTCACCATTTCAGGTGTTACTGTAGACTTTGCTCCGGATCCCGCCTCTAGGTATACAAATCTCATGCCAAGAAATTGTGCTGCAAGTGCATATGCAGCTGCAATTTTTGGTTTTTCAAATGGAATACCCCTTGCTGAGCCAATAAACCAGGCAGAGGTACCATCGCCAATCACTAAATATGCAGTAGGAAGAGGCTCTAGACCGAATTTGAGCACGGTAGGTGCACCAAGGGCTTGTGCCTGTGTAATAAAATATGGGTTCTCGGAATTCATCAGCGAACTAAAGAGGATAGCGTCAGCATCTGGAACGACTCCTGTAATATTACCTGGAAATAGGATAATTGGTATTTTGATTCCTTGTTTTATGGATTTGACTACTTTAGCCATCTCGATTTGGTCAGTCGCAGAAGATCCACCAATAAGAATGGCCGAGGCTCCAATTTTTTCTACATCCTTAGCCAATTTCTTTGATGTTTCTAATTTTGAAACTTCAGAGTCTATTAATACAAACAATAATGCCTTTTTCTTTTTTAATTCAGATTTTAGGAATAATTCAACCTTATTTCTGGTCATAAAATGGGTTTGTAGGTGGGTCTTTAAAGTTTAATTGGAATAGTGGTATACATATTTGTATAGCTATGTCAGAGTTCAATCAATCTAATTTTAACAATATTATTAGAAATATTATCAAAAAATCATTGTTTACGGAACGACAAATTGAAATTATTTTAAATCAGAAGGATCTTCTGGAATCAAAATTTACTATAACAAAAGGTGCGTATTACAGGCAAGTAAGCCAATCTCGAGGAAAATTAATAGCTTTATTTTATTCAATCATTCTTTTACGTGGCCTTGGCATACTTTTGCCTGATGATATCGATGTGATATCAAAACTTTCAGAACAAGTAGGTGTGATTAATGATAGTGATGTCTTTCCTGAGAGGGAGGGGGATGTGATAAATGTGATTGATAGAGTTATTCGTCAAGCATGCAACATGTGATGTTATGTAATTTCGAGTTATGATGAAGTTGTTTTCATTGTGATAAGTAGTGTGAGTATGTTAATCTAAAATGTGAAATAATGTTGGTCAATCACGATAAATCATAATTTAGGAATAAATTATGTGATGTTAATTGAAATTCCTGATCCTGATGTCATACTAAGTGTGATGGTTTCCTTTTTAGTTGGGTTGGGGGCTCTTTTTGCCTTCTACAAATTATGGCCAATGATTAAAACTAACAAAACCAAGGACACATCACATGCAGAACGCTTAGAGTATTATGAAAGACAATTAATTGATATGAAAATACGCCTAGATTTAATAGAAATCCAAGGTTTGGAGGAAAAAACCGTGGACCCAAACTTGGAATTAAAGCAGTTCTTAGAAAAACTTGCAAAGAATGAGGCTGGGGAGAAACCCTCGGAACCTAGAATTAAATCGGAAATTATGCCTGATGAACCCCAAATTAGGCATACGATGAGTAATTTGGAGCACAATAATGCAACAGATCATGTGTTGCATCTTATCACAAACAAAGCTATGACATCACGTGACATACAAATCACATTAAAACGATCCAGAGAACACACCTCAAGATTAATGAAAAAATTGTATGAAGATGGATATGTAAAAAGAAATACAGAATCGAAACCATATACTTATTCAATTTCTGAAAAAGGAAAAGAGAAGATTGGTAAGGTAAAATCTAATCCAATTGTAGCATAATTTTATTTCCCAATTTTCTAAGTTTAAGATTTTGGTAATTTTAAAAAATATTCATAATAAAAGATTTTTCAGTTTTAATTATAAATAATAAATTTATTAAATTATATATATTATTAATATATAATAATTATATGTCAGTACAAGAAAATGAGGTTTTAGTAAAAATAACTTCTGCAGGAACAATTTCCATTCCAAAACAATTCAGAAAATATATGGATGTTCAAAAGGGTGAATATGTGAAGATAATTTTTGATAATGATAGGCTAATAGTGCGTAAAATAACAATTTCGTAATTTTATTTTTGTTTTTGACTAAGTTTTATGGTTTGGTAAGTCCACTCACGCCCCGTTCTAGTCCTACCTATCTTACCTTTTGTGGAGAATCTGGATAAATAGGTGGAAATAATACTTAATTTCACAGGCTCATTATACTCATCTTCATATTTTTCTAGAATATTTGTGGATGTGTACTTGCCCATTGGGAAGAACGTATCTACAATATGCCATATTTTAGCCCCAACTGAATCCATTTTTATGGTTTCTTGCTCTTCTTCAATATTCATTAAATCCATTAATTCAAATATTTTTAGGATTTTTTCCCTAGTAACATTTCCCTCTAGTTTGATATCATAACGGGCTCCGTCAGAGTCTTCCATATCAATACGAATGCGTTTTTTTGCCATTTTTAGATCTTTGAGGATCGATTGTTAACAATTCAAATGATCCACGAAGTTTAGTTAACTAATTTGTTTGTTAACATTGACTGCCTAGTGCATGCCTAGCGTGTATTTTATTATTAACTAAAGTTTTTCATATAATTAATTTAAGGGCCTTATTTCATGCCTGGAATGGAAATGATGGGGTAATAATTTGATATTCATAGTGTTAACGCCGATATTAACACCTGGAATGGAAATAAAGGGGTAAAATAGCCTTTTTGAAAGATTTCTTAACATGAGTTTAACAAATTGTTAATCCGATAATGATTGATCTACCCACACACCAATATTTCCACTCTATCTTTTTTTAATAATTTTTTAAGAGAAAATCTAACTAAAAATAATTAATTACAAACTAAACTAGAATTATTATTCTATTCTATACTCTCCTAATTCAGATATGATTATGTTATTGGCTAGTAGAAACAAAGGTGTGTGAGTATGACAGACCCAATTGATAGATTACTAGATGCAGCAGAATCGGGAAAATCAATTATAAAAAACAGGGACATTCTCCATTTTACATACATTCCAGAAACTATCCAACATAGAGATGCCGAACAGGAACAAGTTACCCAATCACTCATCCCTATACTAAAAAAATCCAGACCTTCAAATCTATTAGTATATGGCAAACCAGGCACTGGAAAAACCTTAGTTGTTAAGAAAGTATTATCTAAAATTCAAGAAAGGGTTGAAAAGTCAAATTTCCCCATAAAATTGATTTATTCAAACTCTAAAGAGGAAACAACACTCTATGGTTTACTAGTAAGTTTTGGAAGACAATTGGGATTAACTGATAAAGAATTACCTACCACAGGCCTTGCCATTAGTGAGGTCTTTAAACGAATTTTAAAGAATATAGATAATGGCAAAATCAATGCGATTTTTGTAATAGATGAAATTGATTACCTTGCAGAACTAGTCTCCAAAACAGGTAAGGATATTTTATACCAACTAACCCGAGCAAATGAAAGGCTAAATCAAGGAACTTTAACTTTGGTTGGAATATCAAATGATTTAACATTCAAAGAAAGACTTGATCCAAGAGTAATTAGTAGTCTTGGGGAAGAGGAAATTGTATTTACAAACTATAATGTTGAACAAATAAAAAAAATACTTGAAGAAAGAATCAATCGAGCCTTTATTCCTAATTCGGTACAGGAGCCTGCCCTGAACCTATGTGCCGCCCTAGCTGGAAGTGAACATGGAGACGCCAGAAGAGCCATAGATTTAATGCGTGTAGCAGGAGAAATTGCCGAAAGGCAACAATCAGAAAAAGTCACAAAAGAACATGTACGAGAGGCTTCTCAAAAAATTGATGAAAATAAAGAAGAGACTTCACTGAAATCTTATCCCCTTCATGAAAAGTTAATTATTTTAGCCATAATGAAAGCAGGAGGGTCATCAACAGGAGAAATTTATTCATCTTACAAGGCATTATGTAAATTGGTAGGGCGCGATGAACTCACACAAAGACGGATAACTCAGATGTTAAGTGAAATTGAATTATCTGGAATTATTAGCGGTAGACTGGTCCACCAAGGAATTCATGGACGAACAAAAAAATACAAACTAACAATATCATCTGAAATGATAAAAAAAACCTTCAAAGACGATCTAACTTTGCAAGATATTGTCTAATTTTGAATTATAATTTTGATGAAGTACTTGAAAAGTTTTCAAATTTACCATTAATGCAATACCTGGATTTGGGATCATTCCAACACTTGACTGAAAAGGAGTTTGGTTTTGCCATGAACCAGAGTTTATCAAAAGAATACCTTTGTACATATCTAACTGAGCCCGGTGAACATGACCAACATGGAAAATATCAGGAATATCCTCAATTACCATAAAGTCCTCAACCTCAGGCGCAATTGGAGTTTGACTACCATAAATTGGACTAAGGTGTCTTGCTCTAAGAAGGTGTTTCATAACGTCAGTAGGCCTATCGTAGCTTAAACCAGGAGTAGTTTTCACAATATCGTCGATACTTTGCCCATGAAACATCAATACCCTTACACCATTTAATGAAACAACAGCAGGATTACCAACCATAATCACATTCTCTTTTTCCCAAACTTCAGAGTTGTATTTTTTTGGTATTGCAGGTTGCGGCAAAGCCCTTCTTCCAGGATCATGATTACCAGGAATGATGAATATTTTGATGTAGTTTGGAATCTTACTGATTAAACTCTCCATTTTTTTTAACTGCTCTTCTAAAGTTTGGCAGAGTAGTTCCTTGTCTTGGTTGGGGTATATCCCAACACCATCTACTAAATCCCCTCCGATTAATAAAAATCGAATTTTACGTGCTACAGGATCAGGACTTGACAACCACGAAACAAAATCGCTAAATTCTTCTTCCATAAAATATTTACTTCCAATATGCAAATCTGAGAGAAAAACCGCAAAAATTTCTGATTCGGACCTGTTTGAGGCTTTATCAGGAACATCAGGTGAAATCAAATCTTTAATGATCAAACCAGAGTTTTTTCCAATTCCTACTCGTGCCATAATGAATTGATCATTTAACAACGAATCTGCTGTTTTTCGTAATTCATTATCAAAAATAATCCCCTCAAGCGAGCCTGATGGGTCTTCTAACAGTAATTTTGTGACGTTTCTTTCACTGATTTTTGAAGTCACCAAACCACATACGTACATATCATCATCAGATTTTGCGGCTTTTATTGAGGCAATAGACTTTAACATTTTGGATTCAGGCCTATCAGAAATTATTTTTTTTAGTTTGTTAAATCGGCTTGTAAATAACGAGTTATAACCACTTATCCCTTCAGCACTAGTAATTTTATTTGATGGATCAAAAAGCACCTTGTAATCACTTTTGAGATTCTTATCTTCTTTTATTCCGAAATAATTTTCTAGGTCATCCTGATTGATTTGAAATAATTTTTGTTTTGTTTTCTCACGGACAATTTCTTTGATTATTTTTTCAAGTTTTTTTATATCCACATTTTCCAAAAATTCAAACGCATCAGGATGGATTTGGAATCCTTTTTTCAAAGCATAATTCAAAACAAAAGTTAATTCTTTTTTCAACATCCAAGAATAATTTCTGGTTTAATTAAATCTGCGCCTACTCCGAACCCTCAAATATTGTAAATAGAAAAAGAGACCGTGTTTAGACTAAGAATAATTATATTTTTTGTATTCATGGGATTGTTTACTGTGGTTTTTCAGATAGGAACAATGTCTGAAGTAAGTGAAGAGGAAGCAAATATCTTCATGGAGGAATTCGAAAAATTAGTAATGGATATTGACGCGATGGGAATCTTCCTTCATAATACTGCCATTTCATTACCAATGTTTATTCCCGGTTTTGGGGTAGCTTGGGGATTATTTTCAGCCTGGTCAACAGGGTTTGCTTTTGCAGCAATAGTCTTCATCAGACCAGAATTAGGAGAAATTCCACCACTTGCCATTCTCTATCTTTCACCATTTGGACTAATGGAGATTGGTGCCTACTCGTTGGCAACATCTAGGAGTTTTATTCTGATAAGAGCAATAACAAAAAAAACAAAACTTTCTCCTTTTTTAAAACCAACCCTAATCGAAATCGCTATTGTAATTGGTCTGCTGTTAGCTGGTGGATTTTTGGAAGATTATATGATAAAACTTTCCCAAGAAGAAGGTTTTCAAATACCTGAACTCTAGCCACAATTAGGCTCGAGTTTAGATATACTATATCTTCAATCTAAAAAAATTTAGTAGCAAATTATAAACCAAATTAATAGGAAAATATAACATGAATATTTCCCTTGTAGGACTTTTAGCTTTGCTTTTAATATCCTCCGGATTTTTCATTAATGATGCTTTTGCTGAAGTTAGTGAAAATTCAGCTTACCTTCTTGAAGGTTCTGGTTTTGCAGTAACTGAGGAATTAATCCGACTTTCAGAAATAGATATCGGTTTATCATCTCATCAACAATCTGGGAGTAGTATTGATTTTAGGATAGAAGATGGATTTATCACATTAGATAACGAAGATTTTGTAATATCTGAACTTGATGGCAAGTTTCTCCGTGAAGGACGTTATATCAGAATTAACGGAAATATAGAAAGTATAGGCGGATTTGATACAACCATTAGCTTCTTTGGACGTTTAGTTGAGGAGAGCCAAGACGCAGCAATATACGGATTTACTGGAAGAATTACAACTTCTGATAGTTCATACAAAATAATCTATACTGCAAAACTTTCTCAATTGACAAAGGTCTCTGAAAGAACTACTGAAATTAGTCTTGAAGACAAAATGCTTACAATACGAATTCTTCCTAACTCCGATACTCAAGGAGTAGCAAGTAGTTACATTGAAAGAGGAGAAATTAAAGAACCTAGACTTAGAGATGATGATAATCCATTAAGATTAAGTTATTTCTCACGGGATAGGATCACAATTGAGCCTGGAACAACAATTACTTTTGTCAACGAAGATGATGTTTCTCATAGTATTATTAGTGGAACAGCAAAAAACAACCGTTACGATACATTCATCCCTGATGGTAGAATCGCAACTGCGGACATATTACCTGGAGAATCAATTAACGTAACAATTGATGAGATGGGATTTTACAGATTATATGATCCAACATATCCTTATATGAAAATAACTGCATATGTCTTCCCTGATACGGAACGTGATATTATTGGTACGCCCAAACCAAGGCTTTCAACAAAATAATTAGTTTTCCCACTGCCATCTATAATTCATGTAAGAATCTAATTTGGTTTGGTTGAAAACCATCAAAGATAAATCTAAAAATTCCTTTCCCTCCAAGTCTTTTACAACCCCTACAAAACTAGTCTCATTTTCAGTTGTTAATGCCTCAAAGACATGAACTTTCATGTTTTCTGTAGGAAAATTATTCTCTTTAAGGTAAATTGCAATTTCTGAAGGCATAAAATGCTTATCAGGCTCGTTGGGCCACGGTCGTGGAATCAAAATAACACTAAATCCATCAATCAACGCCTTTTGCAATTCAAGTTTCTTTTCTTCTATCGAAGTAGTAACATGCATTGTAATTACCTTAGATTTATCCAAAGGAACCTGAGCTTTTGATGCTGCCACCTGAATAGAACTTATTCCAGGAATTATTTCTATATCACCAAAAATCTCGATTAGTCTGTCTACCACTTCGGATTCGGAAAAATTAACATCACCTGTAAAAGGAATTACTAAAGAACGCTCGCCTAAAACTGGCAAAATTTTTTGATAAGTCTCTTCCTGGTTACTCATCGTAATCTCATGAATTTCTTTTCCCTCTAACAAATCTTGAATTGTTTTCAAGGTGTACTTGTATCCAATTACAATATCACAATTTTGAATTATTTCTCTTACAATCTCTGTTACATATTTGGGCGAGCCTGGTCCTACACCAACCGCATAGATTTTCCCCAATTTTACCTCGTAATTTTTTGTCTGTCTTTAATATATTGCACAAAAGGATCCCAATCTGCTCTCATGTATTTTGTAGGTTCTTTTGCTGGATATTTTACCCAATCTTGAGCAATACCATACTGATGTTTTTCCAGTTTTCCTTTCTTTTCATACTCAATTAGTAATACACTTCCCCACACTTTTTCCTCATGAGAAATATTCAAAATATCATCAAATCTTAATTCTACATTCTTTTCATTTTCCATATCTATTTTCAGATTTTCTTCATAATATCCGTCATGAGTAATCATTGTATCTTTTGATTTTAAAAAATGAACAGTTTGTCGTTTCCTAATAGCCCCCCACCACTTCTTTTTTGCCTCAGTTTTATGAACAAACATCAGATGTTTGTTAGTTAAAATTAACATTCCTTCCCGTCCTCCAATTGAAAAGAATTTTTTTGACTCTCTCCAAATTGAAACTACATGGGCTTGAATTTTTTCATCCGAATCCATAGCCAATCATAAAACTGACTTTTTAAAAACTAATACAATTAGCTTTTATGGAAGATAATTTGACGAGTTTTGTTGCAAAAAATTCTTATCATATTTACCTTAACTCTCGTTTTAATTACTTTAACAAACCAATCATTTGCACAGTCTGATGATAAATTAGTAATTTTAGAAACTAGTCAAGGAAAAATTGTAATAGAGTTTTTCCTTGAAGATGCACCAAATCATGTTAGAAACTTTATGAATTTAACCGAAAGTGGATATTATGATGGAGTACTTTTTCATAGAGTAATTCCTGGATTTATGATTCAGGGAGGAGATCCCAATACAAAGAATGTTGATAACAGTGCTTGGGGACAAGGAGGTCCAGGGTATTCAATAGATGCTGAATTTAATTCAATTAAACATAATCGTGGTATTCTTTCAATGGCAAGATCTCAAAGTCCAGACAGTGCAGGCTCACAATTTTTCATAGTTCACCAAAATTCTAATTTCTTAGATCAACAATATACTGTATTTGGAAGAATTGTAACTGATGAAAGTTTTGAAACTTTAGATAAAATTATCTCATTAGAAATAGGACCAAGAGATATTCCCGTAGATACAGACGAAGTAAAAATTACAAAAGCGATAACTGTTAGTCGCTCTGAGGTACCAGACTTACTTGACTTGGGTGAGCCTGAAAGAATTGTAGAAAGTATGGACATTCCACCACAACCAACTGAGGGAACTGGAAGTCAATTGTTTGAAAATGAAGAACTCGATGTTGTATTTAGTGCACCTGAAGGATGGTCCCTACAACAACCACCAAAAACTGATGAAAACACACCAGATGTTGTAGCAGTAGGACCAAAGATAGGTAAAATCAACCCTGTAATCTCTTTGAGGATTATTGATAAGGATGGAAAAACATTTGATGACTTCATACAAGAAAAAAGTGAATTGCTACAAGAAGTAGTTGCAACACAAAATTTAGAAATAATTTCTCAAGAAAAGTTAACCATTAATGGAAAAGAGGCATATGTTACTGATGCTATAGGAAGTTTTCAAAGCAGTAATGAAACATTTGAGGTAAAATTTAAAGAAACAACCTTTTCTGGTCCTGATAAATTTTACACTTTTGCATATAGTAATGGAGTAGAGGACTTTGATAATCAATTATCAAAATATGATGATTCAATTAATTCTTTCAAAATATTATCTGAACTAACACAACAAACAGAGATGGCAATCGATGAAGGGGGTGGTTGTTTAATTGCTACTGCAACTTTTGGTTCTGAATTTGCACCTCAAGTACAGCAACTCAGGGAAATTAGAGACAACAAGTTACTTCAAACCGAGTCAGGAACTTTCTTTATGAAATCATTCAATGATTTCTACTACTCATTTAGCCCTGGAATAGCCGATTATGAGCGTGAAAATCCTGTATTCAAAGAGGTTGTGAGACTAACTATTACACCACTACTAACAACATTATCTCTACTAAACTATGTTGATATGGACTCTGAAGTCGAGGTTCTGGGATATGGAATTAGTTTGATTCTTTTGAATGTTGGAATGTATTTTGTAGCACCTGTAATGGCAATTCATAGATTTAGAAAATATAAAATTCATAATCCAAAATGATCATAAATTTATGTTACTTGTACATAGTTATACCATGACCATAGAACGTGTAACAAAAGATGATCTTATTTCATTTATAGAAAATAATGCAAAAATTAGAATTGATAGCTTTGTTGAAAGTGCTTTTGAAACCGCCGAGGAAGTACACGCAGATATTAAAAGAGAAGATGGTACCTCACCATTTTTGGAAACTCATGTTTGGCCAGTAACCTTAGATGTTATCAAACACTACCTAACAACTACTCATCTTCTTACCACCCTCCAGATAACATCATCTATTCTACATGATGTGATGGAAGACAATGATAGAATTTTGAACCTATATTCATCCCAGGCATATGGTTTTGACGCATATTTTAGGCATAGATTTGGAGAATATGTATACGAGGCAGCCAATACACTCAAAACAAAACCATTGGAAAATTACCCTGGTTCTAATGAAGATGAACAAAAATTTGCTAGATTTACTGATTATTGTAATAATCTTACAAATTCAAAATATGATATTAAAATTATCAAACTTGCAGACCGATTAAACAATATGAAATTTATTGCACAAGTTCCAAACCATGAGAAAATTAAAAGATATCTTAAAGAAGCTGAGGAATTTTACCTTGCCTTTTCTCTTTTTCCACCTCAAACAATTGATTTTTACAAAGAACTCAGAAAAGCGTATGATGAGCTAAAAAGCATAAAAATTACAGTCTAAAAATTAGCCATATTGATAGTGAATTCCTTTTTCACCACGAGGATGTTTCCATTCAGTTTCTTGTGAACAAGTTCCGCAATCGACACAGCCTTCATGCTGTATCATTACCTTACCATCTTCTTCACTATAGCATTTGGTAGGACACAGTGTAACAATTTTTTTCATAAACTCACTTTCAGAATTTAACACCTTGATATGGGATACATGGTCATCATTGTAACTCAATTTTGCGATTCGATCAGCAATTGAAGGAACATTTGGAGAATATGTAGATGAAACAGTTTCCCCTAATCTTTCAGCTAATTGAATCGGAATTTTCACATAGGTATCTTCTGTCTCTATCATGGGCAAGAGCCTGTCATAACCAAGAATATTTGCAAATTTAACGGCAATTCCTCTAAGGGTTCCACTTGACATCATTTTTAGGATTATACCATTTCGTGAACCAATAATGTCTTTTGGCACATCCTTTGCTGCATCAAGAAATATTTTTAGATAATCTTTATCGATTTGCTTCATATCCAAGGTGTATGGACTTTCTTTTACTAACTGTGAATAATATTCTCCTAAATAATTTTCAGAAAAATCATCTTTATCAAGAGCTCTTGCTACTGCATTTGCAGCTCTGACTCCATCATCAATTCCAACATTTAATCCCTCAATTCTTGGACCAACAAAAATTCCTCGTCCTGCAGCATCTCCAATAAATAAAATATTCCTGAAAAAGGGGTTTTCCACCCTACATCTTTTGCCATCAGGGACCAATTTTGCACTATACTCTGTTTCAACATAATCAGTTCCAAAAGTTACGTCAAATTTTTCCGACATTTGCTTTTCAATAGATGAAACTTTTTCTTGAATATCCTCTTTAGTTTTGTACTTGCCTGACTCGATTAGATTTTCTCTTTTACTAGGAGAAAGAGAGGACTCTCGAATTTCCTTCCATGTTTTAATTAATTTGGCTACTCCAAAACGAATTCGGAGTTGTTCTTCTTGTGGTAAACTTTTATCGATTTCTTTTTTGATTGGTACAACATCCTTGATAAATTCACTTACCATAGGATTTTTTATCAAGACATCAATTAATGCAAAAGGTTCAACTGGATTTCTCAACTGCGAATCAAAATGATATACAGCTCCAAGAGATAGGGTATCACGATTAGTATAAAGAAATCCTCCTCCAATATGGTTTAGAGTAATATCTCCCGCAAAAAGATGGGCAGCTCCTTCATCCGGATTTACGCCAAATCTTTCTTCGATGATTTCTTCGGGTAGTTTTACTATTACTTTTACCCCCTGATACAATTGCATAGGTGTAAACTTTGGTCTTGCTCTCACCATCTCAGCGACTTCTGAATTAACTCCATCAGCTGCAATTATTGCTCTGACTTCGAATTCATCTAACTCATCAGTTTGTATGATTGCTTTTTGTCCATTCCACGAAATTGACTTTACATGAACCCCCGGTATTATTCCGCCACCCATTTTTTCTGCACTTTCGACGGCTTGTTGTGCAAACCACGAATTGAGTTTATTCATAAGAACTGAGCAACCAAAATTAGACTGATAATCATGTGCTTCAGTTAGGTCCATAGAATATTCTTTATCTTTAGAAGTCGAATGTAGAATGTATTTTGTTATCTTTCTTTCATATGGAGCATCATCAAGAAAATTTTCATAAAGTTCATCAACATTAGTTACTTTACCTTTTTTTGGTTTTTTAGAATATAGGATTCCACCTGAGATATTTTTAGATCCTACTTTAGTCCCAGCCTCTAAAAGAATTGCTTGCTTTCCAAGTTTAGATAATTGTTTTAATGCGGCAAGTCCGGCAGAGCCACCTCCTATTATTGCTACATCATATTTTTCCAAAATTAGTCAAGCCTCTACAATCTGAATTTGTTTTTTAATTTCTTCAATTAATATTGGAATCACATCTTCCATTCTCCCCTTAATGAAAATATCACATTCGTCCTTAATTGGAGCATTTTCATCAGGATTAATTGCCACTACAAATCCTGAATCTTTCATTCCCCATACATGTTGCATTGCTCCGCTAACACCTGCTGCGATATAGAGCATTGCGCTTGTTTTATGTCCGCTAGTTCCAATTACTCTATCTGGAATCATGAATTTGGACTCTAATGATGGACTAATTGAGTATGGCTTTTTAGACATGGGTAATGTAATGCCGATCTCAGCATTCAATTCATTTGCGAGCTTTTGAATCAGTTTTATGTTCTTCTCAGGATCATCTTTGATTCCTCTACCAAAACTAACAATAGTTCGTGGAGTTTCAAAATCTACCTCACTCTGGATTATTTCACGACTGATTATCTTTACTTTGAGGTCTTCCTCATCTATTGTTGGAACAAATTCAATCACTTGACCCTCTCTTTTTAAATCGGGGTCTAATGGCTCAAAAACTCCTGGAATAATGCTGCAAGCTTGTGGATGGTAATCTCGTTTAAAAGCTGGATTACGATTATCTAGACAGAGAATCGTTGTCCATAAGAATCCAGAAAAGTCTGGCCTATACATCTCTAGAGTTTTTTCATAAGTTTCTTTAGGACCGCCTGTTTTTTGTTGATGAGACATTTCAATATCTTCTATCACAAGTTGATTAATATCGGAAGCCAGCCCAGAATCCAAACCTGCCAAAACTGTTGATGACAAATGTCTTCCAATACTGTCAGCTGCAAAAAACATGTATCTTGGCCGTCTAAAGTTTTCTGCATATTCAGGTTCTATTTTCCCACCTATTTCTTTGTCAATTGCAATTTTACAGATTACTTTGGTGTAAATTGTATTCCGAATCTCTTCTAATTGTGGATGGTCACAATAAATTACCGAGTCTGCACCAATGGCGATTAATTCTTTAGATAATTTCTTAATGTTATTTCCTAAAACAACAGCAACAACTTTTTCTTTTGATGAGTATTTTTGATTAAATCCATCCATTAACCTTCTTGCTTCACCTATCATTTCCTTGCTGACTGGAAGTATTGTTCCCTGCTCAATCTCAATTACAACATACAAATGACGATATTTTTCTGCCGTTACTTTATCACCATAGCCTCAAGTGCCTCTTTCATTTTACTCACAACTTTCCGAAGTTGATCAGGATCTGAACCATCAACAATTTCGGCTTTTCTAGTAGCTGTTGATTTAGGAACTCTCTCAACTTTGTAAACTATTGTTGGAGATCCTGGCAGTCCAACAAGAGTTTTATCTACACCAAGTTCTTCAGCATTAAAAATTTTGAAATGTTCCTTGAAATTTTTTACCCTTCCTCTTGCTTCTTTTTGGTATTTTTGAAAAGATAATCTTTGAGAGACAGTATCGTACGTAGATCCGTAGGTAGGATCAATTGAAATAAAAACTGGTAAAGGCGCTTCAACTTCTTCAATAATATTGGGAGCTCCTTGCAAACTAACCAAACGTTTTACACGAATTATTCTTGTTTCCAAATCTACACTATAGCTAGTTACATTCCCCAGAAACGTAAAACCAAGTTTCCAAGCTGTCTGTGGACCTGTTTGTCCCGTTTCCCCATCTGAGGCTCTATGTCCCGAAAAAACAATATCCATCTTTCCTTGCATTTTTCCAATTCCTACCCTTAACACTTCAGCCGTACCTAGCGTATCAGCTCCTGCAAAAAGCCTATCGCTGTACAAATGAAGTTCCTCAGCATCAGAGATTTCTTGAGCTTGCTGAAGGGCAAGATCAGCTATTGGAGGACCCATCGTCCCAATCGAAATCTTTGCATTATACATAACCTTAGCATAAAAGGCAGCTTGGGCCGCAATTGCACTATGAGGTCCCAGAGTATTTTTTGTCTCAGCCCGATTTAGTGTTCCATCAGGATTATAGCTAACATTTCCTTCTGAAAAATCTGGTTCCAGTTTAATGATTACAGCCACATTTAGAGTCATTATTTTGCCTCAAAATCGTATTAATAAAATGGTTTCCACTAGTTTCAATAAGAAAACTCAAATTTTTTTAAATTTACCTTCTTAGAATGGACGAATATGTCCTATATGCTCTTTTTTTACGATAATACCAGAAATCAGACAGCTCTGATAATATCTGAATGAAGAATTTCGTATGCTCTTGAGGCATCTTTTTCTTTTAGAATTATGATAATATTATCTTGGCTGAAAAATGCATTTACAAGTTCAACTCCATTATTGTGCAAGACCTCTGCCACATAAGAAACTACATCAGATTTGTTCTGGTTTTGTGGAATAGAAATTCTAATTTTCGCTAAACCTGCACTAAAAATATTCTCTCTATTTGGAAGAGTATCGAAAATCTGACGAATATCTTCTAGATCTTCTGTGAGAAATCTAAAGGAATCAGATGACCTAAAAAAGTCATAATCACTAGTAATTTTGGAAAATTTGGCTAAAATTGTTAAAGGATCAATACCTTGAGAATCCTTTATTGAAAATTTGATATCAACTATCCCATCTGTGAGTGCTAACCTAGCATTTTTCAAGACTGATTGTTCCTCCACTTCATCTTTTAGATCAAGAGAATCTGCAAATCGTTTGATTGCTACTACTATCGTATTCAAGTTAACAGAATTTCCAAGAACCCTTTCAACATCAGATTGGATCTTTACAGCGAGCGCAGTGTAATTGATTAAATCCATTTTCATACAGTCAAAAATTGAACGATTTCTGGTAATAATTTCCCGAACTACTTCAGGAACGGATATGCTGGTCAGTCTCATCAAATAATGTTATATAATGTCAAATATAATAGCATTTAGTAAAAAATCAACATAATACGAGTAATACTTATATAATGTCATATATATTACATATAGTAGATAAATATGACAATGTTTAATGATGAATTCAATAGAATCTTCGGAAGAATGTCAAACTCTTTTTTTAATATGAATGACATTTTTGAAGAATTAAAAACAAATGGAAAAAACACTGGCCCATATTATTATGGCTATACCATGACGGTTGGTCCTGATGGTAGACCTATTGTAAGGGAGTATGGCAACGTAAACCAAGAATCACTATCTGCCTCTAATACCAGAGAACCTATGGTAGACACCATTATTGATGAGAAAGAAAAACTGGTAAAACTAATAGCCGAAATGCCAGGTGTTGGAAAATCAGATGTAAAGATCCTGGTGCAAGACAAAGTAGTTGATATTTCTGCAGAACATGGCGAAAAGAAATATCACGTCAAAGTTCCAATAAAATGCAAAGTTGATGAAAATTCTGCAAAAGCTTTGTACAAAAATGGAATTCTTGAGCTAGTCTTTAAACTGGCTGAAGATGAAAAACCAAAAGGCAAAAAGGTAGAGGTTGAATAAACCTCTTTAATTTTTATGGTGATTAAATGAGTGAAATTGTTTTAAAAGTTGATGAGGTACCACAACAACACGTGGGAAGAGGAAGAGCTATAATTGATCCAAAAATTATAGAGGACACAAATTGGAATACTGGACAGATTATAGAATTAATCTATAACAAAAAAACACACGTAAAACTTTGGCCTGGTTCTCCAGAAGAATATGGATCAGGTTTAATCAAAATTGATGGAATAACAAGACAAAATATTGGAGCAGGAATTGGAGATAAAATTTCCATAAAAGCTGTTGAAGCAGTCAATGCTGAACAAATTATTTTATCACCAACTGAAAAAATTACAGCTGACGGGTTACAGGACTATATGATTTATAATTACTTGAATCATGTGTTTACAACTGGAGATACAATTGCCCTAAGTACTCAAATGGGAGGAAGAGTACAGTTTGTAATTACTAGTACCAAGCCATCAAAACCAGTAATTGTTACAGAAAATACTATTTTCAAACTTGGTCCAATGACCAAAGCAATTGATTCAACTATTCCACGAATTACATACGATGAACTAGGTGGTTTGAAAAATGAAGTTCAAAAAATCCGAGAGATGGTAGAATTACCAATGCGACATCCTGAATTATTTGAGAAAATAGGCGTGGAAGCACCAAAAGGAGTATTACTTTATGGGCCCCCAGGAACAGGAAAAACTCTATTGGCAAAAGCAGTGGCAGGTGAGACTAATGCCCATTTTATCTCTATTAGTGGACCAGAAATTATGGGCAAATACTATGGTGAAAGTGAAGAAAGACTACGAGAGATTTTCAAACAAGCTGAAGAAAATTCCCCAAGTATAATTTTCATAGATGAAATTGACTCTATTGCTCCAAAACGAGATGAAGTAACTGGAGAAGTTGAAAAGAGAATTGTTTCCCAACTTTTGGCATTAATGGATGGTATGAAAAGCAGAGGTAAGGTTGTAGTTATTGCAGCTACCAACAGGCCAGACTCTATTGATCCTGCCCTAAGACGACCTGGAAGATTTGACAGAGAAATAGAAATTGGAATTCCAGACGATGAAGGTAGATATGATATTCTTTCAATTCATACTCGTGGAATGCCAATTGATGAAAAAGTTGATCTTAAACAAATTTCCAAGACCACCCATGGATTTGTTGGTGCCGATTTAGAGTTTTTATCTAAAGAAGCAGCAATGAGATCTTTACGAAGAATTCTACCTGAAATTGATCTGGATGAAGACGAAATTTCAAAAGAGATTTTACAAAAAATTCAGATAACTAGCGAAGATTTCAGAGAGGCTCTCAAAGAAGTTCGACCAAGTGCATTACGTGAGGTGCAAGTACAAGTTCCAAATGTCAGTTGGGATGATGTAGGAGGACTAACGGAATTAAAAGAAGAACTTCGTGAAGCAGTAGAATGGCCCCTCAAATACAAGGAGGCTTTTGATTTTGTTAATGTAGAAGCTCCTAAAGGAATTCTACTACATGGACCACCTGGAACAGGAAAAACTCTAATTGCCAAAGCTTTGGCTAAAATGACAGAGTCTAACTTTATCAGCATTAAAGGCCCCGAACTACTCTCAAAATGGGTTGGCGAATCTGAAAAAGGAGTAAGAGAAATTTTCAGAAAAGCTCGACAAGTAGCACCTTGTATAATATTCCTTGATGAAATAGATGCCCTTGTACCTAGAAGGGGAAGTGGTGGATCAGAATCTCATGTAACTCAAAATGTTGTATCTCAAATTCTAACAGAAATTGATGGATTAGAAGAATTACATAATGTTTTGATAATTGGTGCCACAAATAGGCTAGATATTGTAGATGAAGCATTGCTCAGACCTGGAAGATTTGACAGAATAATTGAAGTACCAAACCCTGATAGCAAAGGAAGAGAGCAAATATTCAAGATTCATACCAAAAAGAAACCACTTGCAGACAATGTAAGTATCTCAAAATTGGTAGAACTCACCAATGGATTCAGTGGAGCTGAAATAGCTGCCGTTGCAAATAGAGCAGCTACTGCAGCCCTTAAAAGATATGTTAATGGAAAGTCAGAAAACATAAAAGAAATCAAGGTTACGCAGCAGGATCTTTTAGATGCAATTGATAAAGTACAGCCTAGGAAGACCGAATCACCTATGATTCATTCCATAAAATAGTCTAAATACTAAGGAAAATGACCTGAATCTATGAAACTTTATCTTGATTTTAAACCATGCCAGGAATGTAATACAATGATGAGAGAACTAAGTAGTCCTGAAATGTTATTTGCAGATGAAAAAACAAGAAATGACGAATCTGCAAAATTCTTGCGACATCTAACCTACAATCACAATGAGGTAGTTCAGGCTGTAATGGAAGACTTGCCTAAACAAAAAAGAGAACAAGAGTTTGATTTCTTTAAATAATTTTGTTATTCCTTTCTTACCAATTATCAGACTTGTAAAATAGTAATCATATTCATATACAAAAAATTAATTCAATATGGTGGTGTGATACTAAAAATGAACAAGAATCTTATCTTTGGATTTACGATAATTATTTTTTCATTATTTTTTATCAATCCGGTTTACTCTCAAGAACCAGGACCACCCAAAATTCCTGAACCCTCACCTGAACCTAGACCAATAGAAATACCAGATCCAGAACCAATTAGACAACCATTTCCAGAAGAAAGTGATGTACAAAAAATTCAAAGATTAACTGAGGAAAATACAGAGCTAAAAGAAGAAAATTTCATTTTACAAGTAAGAATTGTTGAATTAAACGACATAATTGAGAATCTTCATGCAATAATCATGGAACAAATTAAAGTAATACTGGAATTAGTGAACCAACTTGGAGAATAGTATTTGAAAAACTATTTTCTTCGATAGCACATTTGTAGTGGATTAGATGTTCTAGTCAACCAATTTGAGAGTCTTTTTGATCAAATTAGCTCGGTTTCTAATTGTAACATCACTAACTCCAGATTCATTTGAAAACTTCTTTTGACTAATTTTTTCTCCATTTAGAATAGATGCAATATACAACGATGCTGCTGCCTGTGCAACAGGATGCTTTCCAGCAGTAATCATCGTATCTTCACATCTTTTTAAAATATCAAATGCATCTCTCTTTGTTTTTTCACTTAAATTCATGTTATTTGAGATTTTGACAATAAATGATTCAGTATTATACTGATTTAGTTTCAAGTCTAGTTTTCTAATGATTGTTCTTAGATCTCTTGATAAAATTCTTCGTTCTACATTTCCAGCATTGGCAATATCATCCAAAGTTCTAGGAGTATTATTTAGTCTACATGAGGCATACAAAGATGCGGAAATTAATGAAGCCATAGTTCTTCCTCTGGTTAGTTTAGCATTTACTGCCTTTCGATAAATATAAGCCGCATTTTCAACCACATTATCAGGAACTCCTAACTTTGTTTTCATTCCATGTAACAAAGTAAATGCCTTACTTAATGAGGAAGTTGTTCTTGATTTACTTCTTTGGTCCCACACACGAAGTCTATTAAATTCAAATTTGGTTTTACTTGATAAACTATTTCCAGAAAAATCCTTGTTTGTCCCTATTACTGTAGATAATCCTTTATCAAACATGGTCAATGACATTGCAGGACCTGTTCTAGCATTTTTCATAAAATCTTCTGAACTAAAACTACGATTTTCATGTGAAGTATCGTCCAAGTTTTGCACTAAGACAAGACCGCAACCCCCACAAAAAACTTCTCCTCTAAAAGAATCTGTTATTACAGGGTAGGTTTTGCAAGTATCAAGTTGACACTTGACATCATAATCACTAGAATAATCTACTAACACTGCTATACCTTATTTGCATTTATCACATAAAAATAAAACGAAATAGGTAATTTTGAAATCAAAACATAACTTTTACTACGAAAAATTCCTTGATATTTTTAAAAAATAAATCTTAGTTAACGTACATTATACTTTGTATTAAATGTTAAAAATAAATTAAAAAGTATTTTTTAAAATAATCTATTTCTTAATTGACTCTAGAGAATGTCCACGGTTTACAATCATTTGAATTACTGCATCGATTGGATATTCAATACCATGTACCTCCTCAAAATGTGCTCTTAGCTTTTCAAGTAATTCTATGTTTTTCTCCCCTTCTATAGAAAAATCACACTCGAACCCATATTCTGCGCAGCGAAGTTTTAGGATCATTAATGAAAAAACATAAGGAGTATATAAAAATCCTAGGTTAAACACGATTTCTTAATTTATTCTAGATTCTGGCAATCTTTTAAAAAATCAAAATAAGGAATTACTTGAAAAATTGATCAATTTGATCTCTATACTTTACAATAATTTTTCCAAATTCTTTAAAATCCTCTGCATTAGGATACTTTAATCTAATAGCATATTGATTTACAAAAATTGAAACTGCGCTACCTACAATAAGATTGTAACAAGCATCAGCAAGATTGTTTGAATAAGGAAATGCAATTTTAAGTAATGGTATATAGGCTTCAGTTTGTGAAATCATTAATTTTATCTGTTTTTCGACAGATTCCTGAACATCCTCTGGAATGGGCATATTATATTTAGTATCACTTCCTCATAAATAAGAAATTTATTTCTAGAATAATTTTAGGTGCAAATTTGTTATAGATATCTTACTTTGCTTTTTTTACTTCTAGATTTGCAAAGGAATAATAAAATTTTTCATAAAATACATATTCAAACCATGGAAAATAAAATTACGCCAAATTGAATTTATAATACAACTAATGAAATAGAAAATATTGACGGAACTTGACAGAAAAGTATTTGGACAAATTACAACAAAAGAAATCATAGGTGCATCTCCTCCAGCAATACCAGATACTAAAAATTTACTTGATGCAGAGCTACAACATTTGACGAGTCAGCTTGAATCACAAGACAAAGAGAATTTACAAAAATTGCTAGAGGAACAACAAATAGCAGAAAAACATGTTAATAGTAGACCAGGTGCTATGGCTCTTGCACAAGAAAAAATTCAATTATTTACAGAATATAGTCAAAAATATATCCAAACCATAAACAAAAGGTTACAATCCAAAGTATAAGTTTCAAAAATTTTTTTATTGATTATTCTTTTTGAGAATCTTCTGGTGGTTTTTTGATAAAACCACCTTCTTTTGGTTCTGGAGGAGGAATTTTCTTTGATCTTCCTATACCAATTGTAGTAATAATTACAGAGGTCAAAATAATAAAGAAAATAATTTGTGGATAAGCTTCTGCATTTGGTAATCCTAATGTTAAAGGAAATGTTGCTAATACTGCAGCAGCTAAACCCCTTGGAATCATTGAACGTGTAACCATTCTATCCAACAACGAAAATCTTTTTGTTAAAGTGGTTTTAGTCACAATTATTCTTCCAACGTAAATTGCAATTGTAATTCCAACTCCAAGTATTGCATATTCATATTGGCCTAAACTTGCCATTAATCCTACAAACACAAAGAAGAAAGATCTTACCAGAAATGTTATCTGGTTATGTGTAGGATCATCAAGCTCTATTCTTGGGAGCTTGAATTTTAGAATTCCTGCAAGGTGACTTCTGTTTCCTAACATAAGTCCAAACACTAGTGCAGTGAGAGCACCTGATTCTCCAAACGAATTGGCCAAAAAGAATAGAACAAACAAAATTCCCAAAGTAAGCATATAGGCGTGTTGGGCATTACCAAGTTTAGTAGAAACATACATCCATGGAATTCCCACTCCAAAGCCAAGAACTAGCCCAACAACTATTGCTCTTCCTAATGTTTCTTCTAAAACCTGAAGATCAAATTGGCCCACAAGTATTGCCTCAAAGAGAATAAAGGCGATTATTGTAGACAAGATATCAGTTAAGGCCGATTCAAAACTAAGCATGTTTTTTGTTTCCTCTGAAATTCTGATATTTCTAACAAGTCCAAACACAATTACTGAACTACTTCCTCCAACAATTGTACCAAGTAGAATACTCTCTATCCAAGACCAATCTAGAGCATAGTGTACAGCTAGTGTTGCAATTGTAACTGATAAAATAAATCCAAGAATTGCTAAGGTAAAAGAAAAATGTGCAGTTTTTACCATTTGTTTTAGATCTAAATTCAATCCACCATCAAACATGATAATTATCAAAGCTACCGCAGCAAAATAAGGAACAATTTGTATCACTGCTTCTGGCTGAATAATTCCAAGGACTGGTCCAATTATTACACCAAGTATCATTAAAAATGCAACATCCGGAATTCCAGTTTTTTTAAAAAACGCCTCACCTGCCACTCCAAGAAATATTACCACACCCGCGGCAAGTAATATCACATGAGCTGAAGCAATTGGACTATCTTGACTTAGTGTCCCCATAAAATTCTGAAACTCGTTGATTTTTTCTAATATGAAACTTGTATCGAGGGCATCTAAAGAGGCTAAATCACCAAGCTGTCCTTTGATAAGATCCAATATTCCAAAAAAAACTGGATTCATGTATTATTGATTTTGATTATGAGCTATTAAAAGCCAAATTAGTCAAGCAAGTTTGATTCAGTGTTTATGGATTGTTTTTGTAAATAAATTTAGAACACATTAAATTCCCCTTTGACCTTTATGTAACATTGAGTGCAACTGGAGAACTTCGAGCGGATCATGACCAGGTTCGTCGTCTACAAAAAGTAATTGAAAAGTGTGCAGAAAAGATAGCTAACGGATCAAATATTCCATTTTCCGATATTGAAAAAATAACTGTCGTTATTTACGAATTTGTGGATACTATACATCATTCTCGAGAAGAAAACTCTTACTTTCCATGTGTGGCAAGCTATGATACTCTAAAAGAAGAAATTCGAAAATTTATGATCGAACATGAATTTGGAAGAAATATTGCAAGGGAAATTACAAAACATTTGAAAAGATGGAAAAAAGGCGAAGATGCAAGAGAACCAGTCTCGAGATTTTTAAGAGCCTATTCAATATACCTTTTTGATCACCTGAATAAAGAAAACAAATTTTTTGATCAAGCAGAAGCCGAAGTTTTATCAAAGGAAGAAGAAACTGAGATGTATGAACAATACAAATCAATTACTGCTATTACAAAAAAGAAAGAAGATATGATAAAAGAAATTGATTATCTAGAAAGTCAACCTTGGTTTCAAATTTAACGCAAGCTCTTTATGTCCTATTTTAACAATTTCAACATATGAAACCATTTGTTCTATGGATGACTGGTCTTCCTTGTTCAGGAAAGACTACAATTGTTAAAGATTTGCAAAAAGATATTCCAAACTTGGCAATGCTTGATGGTGATGAGCTAAGAGAATGGTTTTCGCCTAAAGATTTTTCAAAAGAAGGAAGAGATGAGCACAACAAAAAGGTGGCTCATTTAGCTAAACTATTGCTGAAGCATGGCGTTCCAAGCGCGGTTTCTTTAGTTTCCCCATATCTTGTGAACAGAGAAAAAGCAAGAGAAATTATCGATGCAGGCGACCAATTTGCAGAATGCTATGTTAAATGTTCACTAGCAAAATGTGAAGAAAGAGATGTTAAAGGTATGTACGCTAAGGCAAGAAAAGGTGAGATTAAGGGATTTACAGGAATTGATGATCCTTATGAAGCACCAGAAAAAGCAGACCTTATAGTTGATACAGAAAAGGAACCTCTTTCAGATAGTTCAAACAAAGTTAGGGAATTCCTTAGGGAAAGGAACTTAATCTAATTTTTTAAATTCTTCAACTATTTTATTATGAATAAGGCCATTAGTTACTAAAATTCCATTTTGATGATTTACATTTTTGTTGTTGTAAGTTATTTCATTACCCAACATATCTGTCATTTTTCCACCAGCCTCAGAAATTAAACAGTAGGAAGCAGCTGAATCCCACTCTTTCATTTTATTTGTTGTTGTGATATATACTTCCGCCTCACCGGAACTAATTTTTCCAACTTTTAACGAACTTCCAATACTTGTAAAATTTTTAATTTCTAATTTTTCTATAAACATTTTTTCTTTATTTGAAAGGTGGTGTCTTGAACCAACTGCCTTGCATTTTGATAGTTCTGAAACTTCAGTCACGGAAATTTTTCTCCATTTATTTTCTGAATATCTAAATGCTCCTTTTCCTTTTTGAGCAGCAAAGATAGTTTTTTCTGTTGGCCAACCTATTACTCCCAAAATTGGTTTCTTATTTTTAACCAGAGCAATCATCACCGTAAATTCTCCTGTTTTATCTATAAAATCAGAGGTTCCATCTAACGGGTCTACGATCCAAATTACATCTTGTAATAATCTACTTTGATCATCCGTATCCTCTTCAGATAAAATTTGATGGTTTGTTTTTGATAAAATTCTTTTGATTATTTCATTACTTTTTAGGTCTGCTTCTGTAATAGGAGAATCATCATGTTTAGTTGAAGTTTCATATTTTCTCCCGTAAATATCTAAAATTGCATTCCCTGCTTCAGTTACAGCTTGTAAGGCTATATCTAACTCTAGAAACCTATCTACAATTGGAATATTGTTCAATGGTTATTCCCTAGGTTGTTAGCTCTGGCTTTAGAGTCCATGCTACCCCAAGCATGATAAATGGAATTGACATTATACCAATAATTGATAATATGATATTGAATTGAGAGTCTGATACTAGTGGATTATTAATAATCCAAGGCAACGGTAAGGTGATAATTACCCAAATAATACCTAGTAAAATATACAATTTTGCCTTTTTCTTTTTATCTTTCATTATTCTTTCTACATTTTGAGCAATATTAAACTCATGTGAATTTACTTAGTTGATTGCCCTTCATCAACAGCAAGGATTGCTCCAGTGGTCCAAGAAGAATCAGCAGATGCTAAAAATAAGATTGATGTGACTCTTCAAGAATTTTTGATAATGTCAACAGATACACTCCCCTTTACATTACCATTAGGATCAATCTGAATGAATATTTCTTTTTGATTTGGAATATGAATTAATTTTTTTCCTTCATAATCCCAAGTATAATATTCAGAAATTTCTGTCTCATGTACTATTCCTTTTAATTTAAAATTCTCAGAAAACTCAAAACTATCCCCTTCTATTGATATTGTAAGATCTTGGGGACTATCACCATTGGGTACGAATCTGAAGCTATAATCTCCTTTTTCTAAAACAAATGTACTAGAATAAATTCCATTTTCATATTGTTTAGGGTCAGCTAGAGTGACATGAAAGAAGGGTTCATTTTTTTTATCTGATTGATCAGGTTGAGAACTTGCAGCAAAAATTACTATTATTACAATGATGATAGGAATGACTAGAAATATTTTTTTCATTTGGATAAAATATTCGTATTATTATAAAAATAAATCTCTAACTATGCCTATGAATCTTTTATCGATTTACCTTGAATCAATTTTTGTTAGTGAAATTTGACGTACTGTGAATCAATCTTTACACCCGAAATTAAGTATAAACTCTAATATCGATAATATTGGCCCAACTTCAAGATAAATGGTCTAACCAACCACAACCTGGAATTACTGAGAAAATTAATGATGTAATTAAACCAAAAGGTGCCCTTAAACCTCGAATCCAAATCGCAATTAAAAAATTGAAATTACAAATTTCAAAATTAGATAGTATGTTAATTAAATTAAAAGAACGTGATGCAAAAATTTTTCAAAGAATTGTAGAGTCAACAAAACAACATGATACTCAAACAACTAAAGTCTTATCAAATGAATTAGCTGAAATCAGAAAAGTTACTAAGATTTTAAGCGGTGCAAGGATAGCCTTAGAACGAATAGAATTACGGTTGACCACTACAAGTGACATTGGAGATACTGTACTAACTATAATGCCAACAATGGGGTTAATGAAAAACCTAAAATCTTCACTTGGAAAAATAATGCCTGGTGCAGAACAAGAGATTAGTCAAATGGCAGAAATGTTGGGTGGATTTATGACTGAAAGTTTCTCAGGCGATGGTGCCTTTGGTATTGATGATTCAACAAATATAGAATCAGAGAAAATTCTGCAAGAAGCAACGGCAGTTGCAGAAAACTCTACTGGAGATTTATTTCCCTCTGTTCCAACATCAACCAAATCAACTATATCTTCATCAAAATTTCTTTAAGAATTAATTTTCCTGCATTAACTTTCTAGAGATTCTCTAGATTCTTTAATTTTCTTAACTCTAATTCCCTCATCGCCTACAATCTTATCTATTCCAGACAATTTATCCCTCAAACTATTAATCAAAGATCCTACTTCATCAGCTTCGTTTTCTACCTCTTGTCTTTTTCGAGCTAACTTCTTAATTCCTTGATTTTCTTCATCAATGTAATCACTTACCTTTTCTAATTTTTCCTTTAAATTTTTAATATCAACAGATTCTTGCTCTATATCCTTTTCTAAACCAGTTCTCTTATCCTTCAAATTTTTTATCATTAAACCAACATAATCAATTGCCTCATCTAATTTTGCACGTTTATCCATAAGGTCTCCAATTCCTATTTCGCTCGGTTTTTCTGAAAATGAAGATTCTACCTTGGTCTCTACCTCCACTGATTCTACCTTGGTCTCCTCTTCAGGTCTCTCTTCTACCATCTCTCCTCCCTCTTGCTTCTTGAAACTATCAAACATTTTATAATTTATTTGGAAAATTAGAATAAAAAGTTGTTACGTATTCTCAAAACTGACCTAGTGAATGATTTTTTGTTCAAAAAAAAAGAAAAATTGGCTATTATCTAGCCAAAACTGAATTCCTAACCTTTTGATTACAATCAATAGAATTTACTGAATCTGAGGTAGGATTTCCAAACTGCAGAAGTTTGATATTTTGACTAGTTTCAGGACACTGAGATGTATTCATAGATGCAATGGCAAATATGTTCTCCTTGTCTGATTCTATCATTTTCCCAGAAAAAATGACTCTATAATTGAGATCTTCACTAGAGAAATTTTTGTCCATTCCAGGACTGGAATTATTCAAATTTCCTCTGGATTGAAGATCCGATTCTCCTTTGGGTAAATTCATAGATCCATTTATTGAAATCCTCCAAAATTTCTCCCCATCTTTAGAGACTTTTCCATCAAAAAGAACTATTCCTGAATGATATGCTTTGTAATTAACATATGACCATCCAGATGTCCCTTCCAAAGAAAGAATTCTATTCATATCCTTTTCTGTAGTATCTTCTGGTAAAGCAAACTGTCTTACCTCCAACTTCCCATTTACCACTTTTTCAGTAAGAATTACTCCAAGTCTCTCTTTTTGAGTCTCCATTAGTTCAAGATTCTCTCCACTTTCTGCATTAGAGTAGGTAACGCCCAATTGTGATGTTGATAACATTACCAATATAGCTACCACTCTGAAAGTTTTAGTATAGAATTTTTCCATCGCTGAATGGTATTTCAAATAATAGTTTAGGAATGGTAATGAAACGTCCTGTTCTTTATATACAAAAAATCGTAAAGACGCGATAAAAAAGGATAAAAATCCAAAAATTTACAAAAATTCTTTTTTTTATTTTTTTTCAAAAATTAGTAAATTTTGACTCCAAATTCTAGGTACAAAAAATATTGTAAATTTTCTCGCTAAAACAAAAACTAACAAAATTAACAAGTTTTGGAGATGACTTTGGTGTTCCGCTTTGTGTTCCGCTATGAGGTTTCAAAATGTTCCTCATAAACAAACAAATTCTATACTATAGCATGTCAAAACAACAATACAGGTCCGAAATGGGCATAATGGGTGATATCCTAGACGTTACCGCAAATGGTGGACGTGATGGAATCATTATATCTGCAATATCCCGCAAAGCCAACCTATCTCACTATGCAGTACTAGACAAATGTGAGAAATTGGTAGAAGCTGGACTAGTCAATTCAGTCAAAAACGATAGAAATAGAGTCTTTTTGATAACCGAAAAAGGACTTCAATTTTTCCAGGAATTCAAGAGATTCCAGGGACTCGTTGAAAGCATGAATTTAAGGTATTAACCATTGAATCCCGAAATCGTACCATTTCATACGAAAGAATCTCTAATAGAAGATGGAATGCTTTTTGTAAGGACTGAAAGTATCCTCAATACGATGATTAGGACTCCACTAATACTGGCTGGCTTAATCGTTGCAGCGATTGGAATGCCAATTCAGACCTCATTCAGCTCTACTAGAACCCTAGAACTAACCATGTATTCAGATGGTTCTACACACGTATTTACTCAAATAGATGTAGATGCCCTATTACCTGATTTTGAGCTCGATTTGTTCGGCCCATCAGTTGATAATTTTGTCGCAGTAGGAGAAGATGGATTTCTGTTATCCGGTGAGATAATGGGAAATAAAACTACTATCGATACTTTTGGTTCATCTAGCATTACTATTGATTATGATATTCATGACTTGATTTCAAAAGAAGGGAGAGTTTGGACTTTCACATTTGATGCTCCATCTGATTTTACTCTACTATTGCCAACAAACTCCATAATTGTTGGAATGAGTACCATTCCTAATAATATGGAAATATTAGACGAACTAACTAAATTAGAATTATCTTCTGGTGTAACGGAGATAAATTACATACTTGGAACACCCCAAAACCCAATTGATCCCCCTACAACCAATCTAACTAGTCCAGAAGATTATACAATCCCCATCATTTTAGGTGGAATAATTGTAGTTGGATTAGCAGGAGCATCTATAATCATAAAGAGGAATAAATCAAAATCAATTCAAACTGAAATTATTTCCAAAAAACCAACTGAAGAAAAATATGCTGTTCCACACGCTATCTTTGATTTCAGACCTGATATGCGCGAGGATGATAAAAAAATTATCCAATTTATTTCTGAAAATGGCGGTCGTGTTTTTGAAAGTGAGTTAAGAAAAAAATTTCTTCAACCCCGAACAACTATGTGGAGAGCTGTAAAACGATTAGAAAGATTAGGGGTAATAGAAATCGATAAAAAAGATTTGCAAAACCGGGTAACTTTAAAGAAAAATTTGGAGGAAGAAGAATGAAAACTATCGCAATTATTGGAATCTTGATTTTAACCATTAGTTTGGTTTTTGGAGGCGTGACAAATACCGTCTTGGCTCAAGAAGATCCTTCGATTTTAACTAAAATAGCTAAACGTGCACAAGACCAAATTCTAATTCAAATATCAAATGATTCACCAAAAGAAATACTGAAATTATTTGAAGAGGGAAAAAAAGAAGTTGAGGCTATAGAAGAATCTCTCTTAACAAATGACTTGACATCAGCTAAAGAGCATTTTCTCTCAGCAATGAGGATATTCACTGAAATTTCACGACAGTCAGCTACCACTCAATTCTCTCACACTGAAACCACTACAACTCAAACCACACAACTTAATCCTTCAAATGAACTACTTAGAATGTATAGTTACGTTAACAATCTAAAAGCAATCGCGAAGAATCATAATTCAACAATTGACTTTACTCAATTAAATGGATTATTTGAAATTGCAAGAAATCAAATCAATAGCAATCAATTCAATGAGGTATCACAAACAATTCATGAAATTAAAAAGAGCATAATAGAGATTAACGCAGAACTTCGTCAACAGGCATCACACCAAGAGTCAAACCGTGCTCAGGCATTTGCCCAAAAATATCTAAAGCAACTTGATAGAATAATTGAACTAGCACAAGATACTGGAAAATCTGAAGATATTATTGAAAAGCTAAAAGTTGCTAGGGAAAGTCTTACCTTAGCCACATCTCCTAGTGACATAATCAAACAAGTAAGGAATATCCTATTACTTCAACAACAATTTGAATTATCAGAAAGTAAACTTCTAGAATTAAGGATTATACAAATTGAAAAAACAATACTTGGACTATCTAACTCTGATCAAATAAATTCAGACCCAATAATAGAAATCAACGAAACACTTCAAACCATTAAAGATCACTTGTCTAAAAGTGAATTTGATCAGGCAAATGAGTTACTTGGACCACTAACAACCATTCTTGAAAAAATTCAAATTTAGTAACATATTATCATAAACTTCATATACATTTTCTTAACAGAATTGAATATGGCTTCTAAGGAAATTACTGTTGGTGTAGGGGTTCCAATGATTGTAGTCGGTGCTTTAATGGCATGGTTATGGGCTCCATTACAAGTTGAAATGCAAAGTACTGTAGAATTTGTGGGAAGTCTAATAGGAATTTTAGGTGTAGTGTTTTTCGTTTCTGGATTATTCTATACCAAAGAACCAGTAATGCATTAACTAAAGCCCATTGAATAAATAATGAAAAAAAATACAATTATTGCTTGAAAGTTAGGTTATTTGAAATATTTACTTCAGTTGAAGGAGAAGGAATACTTTATGGTACAAAAACTCTTTTTGTAAGATTAGCAGGATGTCCATTTACTTGCTTCTATTGCGATACTAAAGAATCCTTACCACTTGATTCTGGAAAAGAATACAACATTCAAGAAGCATGTCAACTAATTGATTCCAATCTTAAAAGCCAAACATACAAGGTAAATTTTACAGGTGGGGATCCATTGATCCAACATCAAGCCGTAGCTGAACTAGCAAAACACGTTCAAGGTAAAAAAATCCCAACTTATCTTGAATCATCTTGCTTTGATTTGGATAGATTTAATCATGTTTTGCCATTTATTGACATTGTTAAAATCGAATTTAAAACCAAAGATTCTGAATTTGTTGATTCTAAACATTATGAAAAATTAATTGGAAATGCAATGAATTGTCTTAAATCTTCTGTATCTGCAAAAAAAACAACTTACATCAAAATTGTTGTAAGCTCAAAGACAGAAATAAAAGAATTTACTAATTTAGTTACAAGTGTTTTCAATTTTGTTTCAAAGGATCAAATTGATGGTTTCGTAATACAACCAACTTATGGAATAGCAGAACCATCTTTAGACTTGCTTCTAAATCTGTATGATGTAGTTTTTCCATATTTCAATGATGTTAAAGTTGTGCCTCAATTGCACAAGTTAATAGGCGCTCCATAAAATTACCGACACTCTAAAAACTAGATTAGGTTCAAATACTAGAAAAAATTATTTCAGAATATCAAATGGATGAAGAACGCGTAAAAAAACTCATCAGAGAGCTAATCATAGAATTAGGAGAAGATCCCACTCGTGAAGGACTCAAGGACACCCCAGAAAGGATTGGACAGATGTACAAAGAAATCTTTGGCGGATACGAGTCTGACTCTGAATTATCAGTACAGTTTTCTGAGGATTCCGACACAGTTGTAGCGCGTGATATTCAGTTTTATTCAATGTGTGAGCACCACATGTTACCATTTTTTGGCAAGATCCATATAGCTTATTCTCCAAATGGAAGAGTTTTTGGAATATCAAAACTAGTTAGACTAGTAGAAAAATATTCTAAGAGATTGCAAATTCAAGAACGACTAACAAAGAATATAGCTGATGAATTATTTGCTCAAGGGGTAAAAGGAGTGATGGTAGTAGCTGATGCTGAGCATCTTTGTATGCGAATGAGGGGAGTTAGAAATGATGCTACTTTGACTACATCTGCTTTTAGAGGAATTTATCAAAATAAAGAAGAAAAAGAAATCATCATGGCTATGATAAGAAAACGTTCCCCAAATACCTCATTTTAGGAACTGAAAAATTAAATATTCAATATTTCACAGTAGTTTATGGTTGCTCATGATAATATCCATATTCCAAGTGAATCATTTCCACAATGGATTTGGTATACTATTGAAGCGGTGCTTGTAATTGTAATGTCATTTTTAATTTCTTTCAAGATTGCTGATTCTTTTGAAGTAATACCTGAAGTAGGTAATTGGATTTTAACAGGAACCTTCGGTGCATGTTTTGCAGGATGGTATATTATTATTCGAGGTTTTATTCTCAAAAAGAAAATCCTCGGAAATAGATACTAACCTTATTTCAAATATTTTGTTTTATCTTTAATTCCAGCTCTTTCAAAAGCAATTTTTCTATTATTACATGACTCACAAAAACCACAATGATATCTTCCACCTGAATAACAACTCCAAGTTTTGAAAATAGATTCCCCAATGGTTTTGAACCCTACTTTTATCAAGTCACTTTTAGATAGTCCCTCTTTGTAAGGAGACCAGATTTTGATATTTTTTCGTAGACCTGTCTTTATGCCGTCAATTTCTCCTTGATTAAAGGAAGATTCTAATTTTTTTGCAAAAATTGGTCTACAATCAGGATAGTTCTTATCGCCAGTATGAGCTCCATAAGCTACTAAAGATGCATTTAGAGTAAAAGCCCAAGCAGATGCAATCGAGAGAAAAACTGCATTTCTAATTGGGACAACAATAGAGTAATCAAATTTGCTTGGAATCTTTCTTTTTGAGCTAGTTAATACATTTGAATCTCCATACAACTGCTTCATGAAACTAATATCTACAATTTTGTGTTTTGTTAGTCTTAATTTTTTTGCAAAGGATTTTGCAGCAATAATTTCTCTATTAGCTTTTTGACCATAGGAAAATGAAATTCCATATAACTCAAATTTTGGTTTTAGATAACACGCTACACAAACCGAATCTATTCCGCCACTATATACTATAACTGCCTTTTTCATAGATTTACCTTCAAATTATTTTTTAATTGAAACACCAATACTTGGTTTACAAATTATAGTCTGACATTTCGTTTTAGCAGATTTAAATCCTTTAGTCATAGCTAGACTGATTTTCTTTAGATCTCCAGAACTTTTTGAAAAGGCAATAACTGAAGGACCTGCTCCACTAATTGTCACTCCAAAGGCACCAGCTTTTAATGCATTTTCTTTAACCTTAGCAAATCCAGGTATCATGTGTTGTCTTGCAGGTTCTACTATCACATCTCTTATTGATTTTCCAATTAATTCAGGATCTTTATTCATAAATCCAGCTACAATTGCTGCAGCATTTGATAAATTCGTAATACTATCTTTAAAACTAATTTTTCTTGGAATCACACTCCTTGATACTTTGGTTTTCTTTTTCGGAACTTTAAGTTTGGGAACTGCAATACACATCCTTAGAGTAGTTGGCGGATCAATTTTGATTATTTCTAAAGGATTAGTTTTTACTATTACAAATCCACCTAATACTGAAGCTGCAACATTATCATAATGAATTGAACCAGCACTGGCTTTTTCACCTATTCCAGCAAATTCTACAAGTGACTTTCCATCCAATCTTAGCTGATACAATTTATCAAAGGCAACTGCAGCGGCTGCAGCTGAGGCGGCACTACTTCCCATACCATAGCCTGGAGGGATATTTTTTTTAATTTTAATTTCAATTCCGTCTTTGGTTTTGAACTTTTTAATCATATTTTTTACAACTAGTCCTGCTGTATTCTTATTGGGATTTGTTGGTATGTCATCTTTAGTTATTATGCTCACTCCTTTTGTCTTCTTTTTTGTTAAAGTAATTTCGTCATAAAATGCATTTATCGCTAACCCAAACACATCAAATCCTGGACCTAAATTTGCCGTGGAAGAGGGTGCTACAACAGTAATTTTTGAAGGCATCTAATCTTCTACCTCTTCTCCCAAATTAAGAATTCTGCTTAAGGCTCCTTCTAAATTCACCATTCCATCACCTGTTACATTTGATATTGGAATTAATCCTTGAGCAAAACCACTAAAATTTAACCCTCGTAAAATATTAGTAGTTAAAGCATAGGTTTCACCGTCTGCTTCTTTTGAAATTGCATCTTCTAATGATCTAAGGCTACTTGACCATTGAATAATGTCCTTTAGTTTTGTACCAATAAGGTCTGTTTTGGTGATTACATTAACGGTAGGTAGATTCAGACGTAATTTTATTGAGGTTGCAAGAAGTGCAAGGGAAACAAAATTGATTGGTGTAGTAATTAGTGAACCATCAAACAGAAAAATACTCATTTTTTCTTCAGCAGTTAGATTTTCTACAATAAATTTACCGCTAGACCTGTAAGCAAATAGTTCTATTTGACCTGGTGTATCCACTAACAAATAATCAGGGTTTACTCTTTCAACCTCATTTCTTATTTCATCAATTTTAGAAGCGATTAGATCACTTGTCATAATTAAAGCACCATTTGGCCCTAAATCATATTTCTTCATTATTGAAACAATATCGACATAATCTCGAACATCAATATCACAGGTATAGGGAATATTCTCAACACCTGGATCCAAGTTCAATATAGCAGCAAATGCACTATTTTGTGTGTAATAATCATATATTTTTGAAGTGAGTAGAGATTTACCAGATCCTGCAGTCCCAGTCACAAAAATCGTTTTCAATACTTCTTAATTTTCTCTGTTGGCTTATATTTCAAACTAGATGTAGGCACACAGAAATTTCAGTCATAAAATTGGGTCAACTTTCATATTTGATTCTATAAAAAAATTTTCAAATGAATTGGAGAATTATTGTAATTCCAGTTACACTTATCCCGATTCTGTTCATTGCGGTACAATTTGATATTAAAATTGAAGATGTTTTGGCTATTGGAGTTTTTCCATTTGTGATGGCAGTTATTGCCATGATGGTAAAATTAGGAATTCAGGGAATAAAATTTGCCTACATTACACGACAATATTTAGGAAAGTTTGATTCCTTTTGGAAATTAGTTGGTGTAAGAATAGGAAGTGAATTTATCAAATTTACAACTCCAATGTTTGTTGGAGCAGAATTTGTAGTAATTTATTATCTCCACAAAAAAGGAGTTCCTGCATCCAAAGCTACATGGATTGCTATTATGGATATAGTAACCGAAGTCTTGGCTGCTGGTTTATTATCTATTATTGCAGGTATTCTTGCCATAATGAATGGTGCATATGTTGTGGGAGTAATTATTCTAGCCACTAGTATTATTGTAACAGCATTATGGATGGTTATGTTCTTTTTATCATCAAAGCGAATATTTCAACTTCCAAAAGTTATTTCAATTTTAGTAAAGAAGCTTGGAAAAGAAAAAGGCGAAAAATTAGTTGTTAAAACAAATTCTTGGATGGAGGAAGTATGTGTAATGAGCAAAGAAAACTTTAGAACTAGCGAGTCAAGAAAAATATTTGCATCTACATTCATCATGTCTTTGATTTCTTGGTCATTTTATGGAATATCCTTTATGATAATTGCCTTTGGAACAGGATATGTTTTAGGAATATTTGACTCTATAATGGCAGTAATGGGTGCTAACGCAATTGCCAATTTACCAATTACTGTAGGAGGTTCTGGACTAGCTGAATTTGGTATTTTTGCCTATTTGAATAGTCAAAATCCATTTGATGTACATATCCAAGAAGGAACTAAGATATGGGATGCAATTATTGGTTGGAGAATTGCCACTTATTACATACCAGTTTTAGTAACGTGGCTTTTACTAGTAAAATTGGCCTTGAGAAAATATAATAAAACTGAAACCACATAGAACCTACATTATATGGATAATTTTTAGATGTTTATGTGGCAAATATATGCAGTAGAAACCACTTTATCGTTTAACGGATTTTCTGAATTATGAATTTTAAAGAAAAGGTTGTGCTGATTACAGGAGCATCATCAGGAATTGGATGTGCATCAGCTATTCAATTTGCTAAGAAAGGTGCCAAAATAATTCTAGTTGCTAGAAGGAAAGAAAAATTAGAACAGGTAGCTGAGGATCTAAAAAAATACAATGTTTCTACTCTTGTTTGTGAATGCGATGTTTCTAACAAATCCCAAGTCAAAAAAATGTCTAAAATAGTTTTAGAAAAATACGATTCTATTGATGTTCTTGTAAATAATGCAGGATTTGCGATTTATGGTTCTGTTTCAAATTTGACTATTGAAGAAATTGAATCGCAGATGGCAACAAATTATTTTGGAATGGTCTATTGCATCAAAAATTTTCTTCCATCAATGATTAAAAAAAAGTCTGGTCATATAGTTAATGTTGCATCTGTTGCAGCAAGTTTTGGATTACCAGGGATTGCACCCTACTGCGCATCAAAATTTGCCATGCTAGGTTTTTCAGAGGGTCTTAAACATGAGCTGAAAGACACGGGGGTTGGAATAACAGTAGTAAGTCCAATAATGGTTCGCACAAATTTCTTTGATCATCCATCATTTGAAAAAATGCCCAAATATTCTCCAACATCACTTAGTGCCGAAACTGTTGCAAAGGCAATTTTAAAGGCATCCAACTCACCAAGATTAGAAATTATAGTTCCTGCAGTAGTGAGAGGTGCAGTATGGATGAAAAGTACTTTTCCATACCTGATAAATCCAATTTTGGGCTCAACTTTTAAAAAACAATTAAACAACAAAGAACAAAATTAGATTATTCTTCATCAGTTTCTGAAGATTCACTAGATTCTACATCCAACAGTTCTAATAATTTTAGTTCAAATTGATAGATTGCAGCCATCTCTATCTCTTTTTCTTTTTGTAGATATTCAGTAGCTTTTTTGCTTATAGGTGCTTTATGTTGGTTAAATGTAAATTCATAAACTACACCTTTCTCCAAACCCGAAGGCTTAATTTTTTTTGGTAAATCTAGAGTAACAATATGTCTTCCATCTTCAACTGGATCATAGAACTGAGCATCTATTTTATTATCAGCATCATAAATCTCTAAGATATATCCAGATCTCTTTAGCTCCTCTGGTTTGTTAAATTTAGCATTTTGAATTTCATCAGAAACCCAACTAGGAATATCTTCTTTCTTTTTTGCCATAAATGCCAGCTCTAGACTAGCTCTTTGTCTTTTTTGCTTTTTTGCCACCACTCTAGATAATCGTCTTGTCTGTCTTCTCTTGTTCTTTCTCTTTGATTTAGTTTATAACGAATATCCGAAACTTGTTCTCTTGTGGCATAAAGTCCACATCGTTTACAAATGAAATGCTTTGTTGCAGAATCCATTTTCATCGGATATTCTATCTCATCATACAACTTGAATAGATCATCCCTTTGTCTGTCCTCTTCAGCGGTTTCTTCTTCATATTTACTTTGAATTTTCTTTTTCTCTCTTGCAGTACATTCTGGACAGTTAGGCACTATTGATCTGGCTTAATTTTTTCCATAAAAGCGTTCCCACCTAATCTTTTAATCGATAATCTAAAGACCTGACACGCGGATTTTATCGTCATCCCTTACGGTCAGTTCGCCCATCGAAATCCCGCGTGCCAGATACTAAAAATCTAAAAATTATCCTTTATCTCTTTTCTTCTAAGATCTTAGTGGCGATCTCTGCCGTATTTTCTGCTCCATTTGATACAAAATTTTTGGAAAAATCCATTAAATTGCCCTCAAATTTCTCATAATTTTCCCTAATTGCTTTGATTCCCTCTATAACATGTTGGGTTTTTTTAGCCAAAATACCCAGATTCTTCTTTTCTGCCCATTTGATATTATTTTCGTGCTCATCATAAATCGGAATACCAATTATTGGTTTTGACTTTCCTCCAAGTATCTCTCCCATTACTGTATGTGAACCATTTACAACAGCATATTTACTTAAATTCAACACTCTGTCTTTTTCCTGTTCAGAAAGATATCCAACATCAATTTGTATCCAGTCTATTTTTTTTTCAAGGGCTTCAGATATACTGAATCTTTTTCCATCCTTTCCTAAAACAGAATTAATAGAAGAATTGTTTCTTGCATGAGAAATAATTCTTTTTTCTTTTTTCATTTCATTTTGATGAAAAACTAGCTCATATCTTTCCCCCGTTCCGTCATTAGTTGACTTGCTTCCAGTTCTCATCCAATATCCAAAATCTGAATCTTGAATAATTTTTTCAAGGTCAGTAGGAGGATTTTTATGAATATTTTTATTATTTGAAAAATGACCTACGTAAGAAACTTTTTGTTCTACTTCTTTTGTGAAGTTTAGATTTAATTCACATAGAGTATAAGGCGGAGGAGAATCAGCTACAATAATTTTACTTGCTTTAGCAATTTGTTTTGCAATAAAATAAAGTGAAGGATAAAGAAAAGATCTCGATTTATACAATTTTGGTCTAAACTGATTTGTAATGAAAAGACTTGGTATGTTACGATTTTTTGCTAAAATGTTTGAACCCATATCTCCATCATTGATTACCAAATCAAATTTTTCTTTATTGTACAGCTTTCTTTCTTCTCTCAGATAATTGACAATTTGATTTACAAGTGAAGGATTCTGCGCAACGGGTAATAAAAAATTCAATAATGATAAAAAAACACTCGGACCAAATTTTCCATCAATAGGAGTTGGCATCAAAATATTGTGAATTTTATCGCTCTGATTAGGAAATTTTTCTAATATTTTTTGGTAAATTTGGCCTTTGCTTGAAAAATGGGTCTCAAATTCTTCTTTCATATGGTCAGAAAATGCCTCATGAAATCTCATCATGCGAGAAAAATGCCCACTGCCCCACGGATAAATAAATTCCCCTATTTTGTGCATGTAAGGAAATCTATCAAGGGTGTTTAAATTTTCAATGATTTTCTTTCAAAGAATCTAAAATATCATGCACATTATTTGGCCCAATTATCACATCTACTGTTTCCTTAGTATTTAGAGCAGATTTTAGGTCCTTTGCTGAAATTTTAGGTATTTTATCTGAATTCATTGCAATAATCTTATTTATTTTCGGAATTTGTTTTTCCAACCCTATTTCTTTTGCTTCATCAAACAGTGTAGTACTAATTCCATTAAGACACATAATTGGCAATTTATTACTTTGAAATACTTTTTTCATAGCGTATTCTATAAAATTTTGAGAAAAAACTAGGGGAGAAAATGCTAAGGAGATGTAACTTAAGTTATTTGATTTAGCTTCATGAAGCATAACCTCAATTACTGAATTTATGAAAGTTAGATAATTTTTTGTTCCAGTAGAGTTTATTTTAATTTGAAAAAAATCCAATCTAATTTTTTCTTTTACCAATCTAGGAATTATCTGATTAATTGTTTTAACCAAATTCATTAATTCTGATTTTTTTCTATAACAAATTATTATTTTTGAATCATAACCTTGTTTTATTGTTTCAAAACATGAAACTGCTGAAAGTTCGTCATAAACACTACAAATAGTATTTTGTTTTGGTGAATTATATGATATTCCTCCTTGTCCTTTATCTGTAAAAATACAAATGTATGCATTATTTTTTGTCAAATAAGTATAAAGTAACTTGTTATAATTTTCCGCAGTACCAGGCCGAGCACCTAAACTTGATTTTTTTTCAATGATAGAGGAGGTTGCCGCAATTTCAACATCTTTTGTAAAAAATCCCTTTGATGTTCCTTCCACTTTAACTAGAAATTTTTCACCTTTTAGGAGTAGATTTCCACCTACAGAAGTAATTTCTGATACAATTGTTTTAAAATCATTTTTTACTTGTCTTGCTATTGCTACTTTTTCAATCCCAAAAAGTAAATTGATAGCTGAGGAAGAAAATACAGGATCACCTGAATTGACTAAAATCACGTCACCATCTCGTTTTATTGATTTGAATTCTTGATTACGAATCTTTAGAATTTTTTTAATGTTTGAAATTAATTGGGGAATTTTATTTTTAGAAAATACTGTTGGAAAAACTACTACATAAGAAACTTCTTTCATCTTTTTTATTTTAAAAATTACTTGTTTATAATTTAGGATAAAATAAGCGGGTAATCAATATAAAACAACTAACGATGAATCATAGTATGGTTAAATTTACCCAAAGGGAACTCGATGAAATTAATCCTACTTTAAAAACAGCTGAAGATGCAATAAAATGGGCCTCTGATAACTTACACCCAAAAGTTGCAAAAGCTTCAAGTTTTGGAGCAGAAGATTCTCTTTTGGTTGACATGATGACAAAAATTAATCCTAAATTTCGATTTTTTACCTTAGATACGGGAAGATTGCCACAAGAAACTTACGATATCATGGATACACTATCAAAAAAATATAAATTAATTTTTGAAGTAATGTTTCCAGAGGCAGAAGAAGTTAAAGAAATGGTTCAAACAAAAGGAATTAACCTCTTTTATGATAGTATTGAAAATAGACGTCTTTGTTGTGGAATTAGAAAAGTAAAGCCTCTCCGAAAAATGCTTTCAGGGTTGGATGGATGGATAACTGGCATTAGAAGAGATCAAACTTCTACTCGAGAAAATGCAGAAATGCTTGAAATTGATGAAAAATATGACGGAATCGTCAAGGTAAATCCCTTACTTGATTGGAGTTGGGACCAAGTCTGGAACTATATCAAAAAGAATAATGTCCCTTATCATTCTCTTATTGACAAGGGGTATCCTAGTATTGGATGTGATCCTTGTACTAGAGCCATTACAGATGGTGAAGATTTAAGAGCAGGTCGCTGGTGGTGGGAAAAAGATGAAACAAAAGAATGTGGATTGCATATGCCTGAGGAAGTATAATTGTGAGTACTGAGGGAATCAAACCACACGGTGGAATTCTAGTAAATAGAGTAAATAAAATCAATACATCGGGGTTGTTTTCTATATCAATTTCAGAAGACCTTGCAAACGATGTTGAAAATATCGCCGATGGAATTTTTAGTCCCCTAGAGGGATTTTTAGGAAAGCAAGATTTTGAAAGCGTTGTATCAAAAGGAAGATTGTCAAACGGTTTAGCTTGGACAATCCCTATTGTTTTAGATGTAGATGAATCAATAGCTGTAAAAATGAAAGAAGAAGGCGATGTTTTATTACAAAATCATCAGGGATTAGGTATAGCAGTACTACATGTTGAAGAGACTTTTTCGTTTGATAAAGAGAAAACTGTTCAGGGAGTATATGGAACAACTGACCCTTCACACCCTGGTGTGGCAAGAACTATGACCATGAAAGATTTTCTTGTTGGTGGTAAGATCGATTACGTTCAAAGACCTGAAGAAACTGAAATTAGAAAAAATAGATTAACTCCTTTACAAACTCGAGAGGCATTTAATCAAGCTGGATGGAAGACGATTTGTGCCTTTCAAACACGAAATCCTCCACATGTAGCCCATGAAATGCTTCAAAAAACTACGATTACAACTCGCGATGGAGTTTTTGTAAACCCAATTATAGGTAAGAAAAAATCTGGAGACTTTGTCGATGATGTAATTATAAAATGCTATGAAACTATGATTAAAAATTATTATCCTGAAAACAAATGTAAACTAGGAACTTTGCATACTGAAATGAAATATGCTGGTCCAAAGGAGGCAATTCATCACGCAATAATGAGACAAAATTATGGATGCACACATATCATCATAGGACGAGATCATGCGGGAGTGGGAAAATTTTATGATCCTTTTGCAGCTCAAAAAATATTTGATGATTATCCAGAATTAGAAATATCACCCATATTTTTCCCTGCATTTTTCTATTGTAAGAAATGTCTAACATATACAAATCCAAAAGCATGTCCACATGGTGACGAGGACAAAGAGCAAATTAGTGGAACGAAACTACGAGAACTGATTAAAAATGGTCAAGCACCATCTGAATTCATCTTAAGACCTGAAGTAGCAAAGATAATCTTGGATTATCCGCATCCATTTGTTGACTAGATATTTATTCACTCAAAATTAATTTATCTCATGAGATATCTAATAGTTTTAATTATTCTCTCTGGATTTTTTATCATGCCTGCATTTGCGCAGGAAATAAAGAATCCTTCTGTTGTTATAGAAATAATAGAAATTCCATTTCAAGACTTTAACAAAGTTTCTCGAGATGCTACAATTGTTGATCTAGAAAATGTTCATGCAATAAGCTGGCAATTGACAGTTGATAACAATCTTGTATATGCACATCCTAATGGAAATGCTGTTCTAAAATTTTACGATAAAAACTCTGAAAAATTTGTAGAAATAGGAATGGGTTCTCCACCTGATAAAAAATTCTGGGTTGCAGTAAACACTGTCAAGGAAGGATATGTAGTTGTACAAAGTAACCTTGAAAGAGGGTGGTATCCTGCAACAAAACTCATAATATCATTTACCGAAAGAGGAGGATTAACTGTGAACAATGGAGCCAGAATATCGGTTGCTAGTCTAAATATTGGTTCATTTGTAATTGATTCTTATTCCACTCATGGGCTGGAGGGCTCTACTGATCCGCCTGCGGTAAATTCTGGAAGCATGACGGTTGAATTTCTTTCAGGAGATCCCGGGCAAAATATATGGGCATTTTTCCCATTTTACATTACTGCAGGCCTCGTAATTCTTATCGTAGTTCTCTTTTTGACTAAGAGGCGGTCTTAGATTTGTAAAACTTACAAATTTTTTTAATTTTACAAACATTACACATTGGGGAAATGGGCTTACAGATATTCTGACCATACATTACAAACGTATCATTTATTTCAAGCCAAAATTTTTCAGGAATTTTCTTCATCAACTCCAATTCGGTTTCTTCTGGAGTTTTTGTTTCAACTAATCCTAATCTATTTGAAATTCTGTGAACATGGATATCTACTGGTATTGCTGGTTTATCAAAGGCATAAACCAAAACACAATTTGCAGTTTTTCTACCAACACCCGGAAGTTCTACTAATTTTTCAAGATTATCTGGTACTTTGCCTTTATATTTAGAATCAATAATCTTTGAAACCTCTATAACTCTTTTAGCTTTGATGTGGTAAAATCCAATTGACTTGATAATTTTTTCAACATCTTTTAACTTTGCATTTGCTAAAGATTTTGCATTTTTGTATTTAGAAAATAAAACATTGACTACTTTGGTTGTGGTTTCATCTTTAGTACGTGCAGATAATATAGTTCCAATAAGTATGCTAAATGGTCCACCTGTTTCTGCCTCATGAAGTTTTTTAAGAGCTGTCATTCTTGGTGGATTAACTGAATTCATAGTGTTCATCATTCCTTGTAGAATTCGTTTCATTTCCATATGATTTTTTACGTACAAGTATTATATCTGTAATAATCAACCATTGCTAATGGAACTAACCAGAGAAGAAGAATCCGCATTAAAGGGTGAACAAGGGGAGATTATGCAGATGGCTTATAGAATTTTAGTGGCGACAGGAGAAGCAACTGATGCAGAAAAGCTTGTTCCTATAGAATGGGCTCATCTTTCTGGAGTTAATTATAATACAATTGGTGATGCCGGCGAAGAACTTCTCTCTAGTATTAGTAAAGATGCCAAAGTAAAGGTGAAAACTAGTCTTAATCCCATGGGATTTGATATTGATAATGTCTCAAATTATAATTTAGATGATAACTTCATCTCAAAGCAGCTATCCATTAAAAAATCATATGAATCAATGGGAGTTATTCCTTCATTTTCCTGCATTCCATACGAAATTTTTGATATTCCAAAGAGAGGAACTCAAGTAGCATTTGCTGAAAGCAACGCAGCAATTCATGTCAATTCTTTTGATAATTTAAAAACAAACAAAGAAAGTTCGTTTAGCGCTCTAGCAAGCGCCATAACGGGAAAAAGCCCAAATTCTTCACTAAGAAAAGAAACTTCATCCAATCTTACAATACGAATGAAAGTTGAGAATCCAAATGAACTAACTTATGGAATGCTTGGATTTTTTGCTGGAAAGGTTGGAGATGAATCAGTAAACATTTCAGGCATGGGACAATTGGATCGTCGGAGCTGTAAATCACTTTGTGGGGGAATGGGTACTTCTGGAACATGTGCAAAATTCTATTTTGATGAGGATAATCCAGAATCTGAAAAAGTTGATTTTGATCAAGAAGAGATGAATAAAGTTTATGATGAATTAAACACATGCGAAAAAGGAGATTTAATCACCCTTGGAAGTCCTCAATTGGGATTAGAAGAAATCTCCGATTTAGCAATAAGGCTCAAAGGACGTTCATTTAAAAAAAGATGTATGATATTTTGTCCTAGAGCTATTAAAGAACAAGCAACAAAATTAGGACATACAAACGAACTGGAACGAGCCGGATGTGAAATTCTTTCAGATTGTTGCACTTGTCTAACTCCATTAATTAAAAAAGAAGAAGTTGATGCCGTAACAACCAACAGCATCAAGGGAGCTTATTATCTTAAAAATTCTAATGGTGTAGATGTAAATCTCAAATCATTATCTGAAATTATTGAAGATGAAACCAAATGAAAAAAATTCTTGTAAAAGGAAAAGTTAAAGGTATAATTCTAAAATCCCAAAATCCAATAAATTTTCTTGGAACGGTAGATAAAAAAACTGGAATTATAAACGACGAACATCACGATCTTTTCAAAAAATCTGTTAAAGACACAATTTTGGTATTTCCATATGGAATAGGTAGTAGTGTAGGAGCCTATACAATTTATTCTATCAAATCTAACAATTCGGCACCTCTTGCAATGATTTGTGAAAAAGCTGACCTTACAGTTGCAACTGGATGTGCTTTAGCAAATATTCCCCTTGTTATAATAACTGCAGAGGAATTTTCCTCACTCAAAAATGGAAAAGAAATATCACTAAATACTGAATCTTCTAATCTAATAACTTTTTTTGAATAACCTCACCATTAGGATCTTTTTCTTTGAAAACAATTCCTTCAAATTTTTGGATTTCAACTTCGGCCTTTTTCCAATAATCTTTAGCTAATCCAGCTTTTTCACAGGTATGTTCAAGAAATTCCCTTTCATTCCATCCATATTCAATTGGAACTTGAGGTAAAAGTAATCCTGAATTATATCCATATTTCACAATTAATCCATCTTGCCCAACTTTGATTTTAGATAAATATTCATGAGGCTCACTTACTTCAATTTTTGTTGGTGGTGTAAGGACAGTTACCTCAAAGGTTATTGAATCAAGTTCTTCAAATTTGACTGGAGGAAATCTTGGATCCTCAGTTGCTGCTGCAATAACTGCATCTTCAAGGGCATTAAACAATTTTTTCTCAGGTAGAGGATATCCTATACATCCACGTAATCCTGATTGATTATTCAATGTAACAAAAACTCCAGATTTAAACGAAAAATCTTGCTGGAAATCTTTTTCTAATTCTATCTTTGATCCGTTCTTTAGATATTCAGTAACTATCCTCCTTGCAGTCTTTACGAGAATATGACCTTCTTTCTCTGAGATCTTGATATTATCTTTCATTTAATTGACCTACAAACTTCTGCAGATTTTTTATATGTGTACCTTCCCAAAAAATTTGATCACAATTCCTACATTCCCAAAATTTATCATTAAATTCTAAAACTCTGTTTGGAATTTTTTTCTGAATATTTTTTTTATTAATTAATTTGGTTTTAGAATTACATTTTGGGCACCTTGATCTATGGCCATCAATTTTAATTATTTTCAAATTTGATTTGTTAATTATCTCACGAAATTGTTCAATTTCTTCTTTATTTTTTATAAAAATTGACTTTATGTCATACTTTAGGGCTTTTCTTATCAAATCTTTGTCTCTAGAAATTATAATTCGATTATCATTTTTTGCTAATGTAATTAATTCATCATCTTCAATATCAGCCAAATATCTAGAATCATAACCCATTAATCTTAATTTTTTTGCAATATTTCCTAACATGGCATCAACAAAAAATGTTGGCTCATTTTCTTCTTCATCAGGCATCTCCAATACCCACTTCTTTTATCTGACTTTGTCCAGCTGGAAGAGCACGGACAAAGTCATCTAAGCTTATATGTTTTGTAATTTCTTCTTCTAGTTTAGAAAATTCTATTTTAATTTTCTTTGCCACTTCAACCATTTCGGAACCGTGTGGCTCAATAATTGCATAACAAATAGAATTTTTTTTAATTGTTGCTGGCGGACCTGACGTCAAGAGATAATGATCATCTTGTGGTATGATGCCAACAGATAACCTAAGTGATGGTATATTTACAAAATTTCTTTTACCTTCAATTGAAAACGATCCCTTTGGAAGAAATTGTCCACTAGGGGCCGATTTTTTTACCTGATCAGGATTTACCCAATAGGCATTTAGACCATGTAATCCCTCTCTCCAAGCTCTACTAAAACAAACAGTGGCATGTGCAACCTCATTCATACTGTTGGTGGATGGGTTTTCTGCATCTTTTAGTATAAAAAACGGGGATCCAAATATATCGCCATGAAAAATTTTATCCATCTTTCCAAGATGTTTTCTTACAACTGCAGAATTTGATGGAGCATCTCGTCCTCCAATGGCAAGCATTCCATCGGAGGTAAAAAACCATCTATATCGTTCATACCAATTTTTTTTCCTAACTTCTGAAACCAAAATTTCTTTTATTTCGGTATCTGATTTATTTTTTAATTTCTCAAGTTTTTTCTTTGTTTTTTCTTTTACTTGCTCAATTGACTTGATGGCACCCGATTGACGTTTAGCCTCATTAAACAAAACTGAAGCAATTGATTGTAGAGAAGACTGTGAGTTGATTTTTATTTTTTCGTCTTTGATAACAATTAAAGAAATCCCTTTTTCTTTGGATAATATTGCTTTATGCTCGGCTAACATACTTTGGGCATTAACATCCTCAATTGAAACTATGCCTTTTGATACCATCTCATATAGGGAATTGGCCAAATTTGTTACATATTTTGATTTTTCTTTGACTAGTTCTATGGCCTTTTCTTGCTCAGATAATTGTGTTTCAAGGTCCTTAATTTTTTTGTCAGATTCACTAGTTTGAATGGTACGTCCTTTTTCTACAATGGTTTCTGTAAAAACAGTATCTAATCCCTCCATGAAGCTATTAACGGATGAACAATTTTCATCTAATTCACCTAAATTGATAGGTATCACTTCAGTTTTATCACTACGAATTATTACAGGATCATGATTTCCTGTGGTTATATCTGTAACAATCGTTTTTGTTGTATGAAAAATTTTTGTAATTTCATCTTCTCTTAAGTTTTTCCCGATTGTTTTGGAATCTATTTTTGACAAATTAAATATTCCTTCAACATATTTTTTTGGTAAACCTAAAGTTCTACCTACCCACTTTCCTGCAATCAAATCTGATGTTTTAAGATCTTTAAAATCCGATTCTGTTATGTGGAATATGTCTATCTCACTTTGAGGCGGAGTAGCATATTTCATTCCTACACCTAACCTTCGATGTCTTACATCAATAGAGTGTTGTAGAGCAAGAATTTTCATTTCTTCATTACAAAGCAAAATATTTCCATCAGCAAAAAATTCACCTATTATTACAAATTCCTTATCAAATCCCGAGAATGTAAAATATGCAATTCTTTCAGAGCCTATTTGTTCAATTTTTTTTATTTTGAATCTAAGAAGATCACTTCGTAATCTTTTTAATAATTTATTTGGTTCAATTTGATCTATTTTTACTGAAGTTAACCAAACCCCTGAAGTAGAAATCATCATAAAAATATCTGATTTTTCTGGATGGTGCAATTTGAATAATATACTGTCTTTGTTGATTGCCCAGATATTACTTACATAATAGCCTTGAACTTCCTCTGAAATCTTATTCACCAAATAATTTAGCTCAATGCCTGCAAGGGTCATATCAGATTATTTTATATGTGAAATTATATTCTTGCTGTTCTTTATGGTTATTTTCTTGCCAAAGATATTAAACGAGGATAAATCGAGACACACTAGAAATTTACTTGGCAAAACATAAAAAGAAAACATCAGAACCAACTCCAAAGCCTGAGGATTCTAAAAAGGAACCCATTGAGAGTAAACCTGAGGAAACTCCAGAAACTGAATCTAGTACTTCAACGGATACACCCCCAACTGGCTCTTCAACAAATCAGGCTGTGAATGTTGAACAAAACAGAAAACTAAACACATTATTCTGGTTAAGGGTTAGTCTTGCCATTATTGCAGGTACTGCTGCTACCTTTATCTTTGAAGATATACAAGGTGAGGAAAGACGTTGGGCTTCAATTGGTTTTATGATTATCATTTTTGCTGCAACATTAGTAGTTGCTAAGTCAATGAAAATGCAATTACCACGTTCTGATAGGAAAAAATTTGTTACACAAGGTATTGGTAGCTATATTTTCTTGTATTTGTTTACTTGGATAGTGACTTACACATTGGTTCATGCAGGAAGGATTCCACTTGGAGTTAATCTATAATTTTATAATTAAAATAAAAGGAAGATAGTGCATGTGGAATTATAAAACTCCTGGAATTCCAGATGAATTTTTTGAACGAACTGAAAAAGTACCAATTACAAAAGAAGAAGTAAGGACAATTCAATTAAGTAAAGCAAGACTAACTGCTGGACAAACTGTATATGACATTGGATGTGGAAGTGGTTCTATTTCTATTGAAGCTGCACTTCAAGTAGAAAATACCGGTAAAGTTATTGCAATTGACTATGATTCAAATGCCGTAGAGTTAACAAAGAAAAATATTGGAAAGTTTGGAGTTTCTAACATTTCAGTAATTTTTGGTAATGCAAAAGAAAAAATCTTAGAATTAGAAAAAGCAGATGCTATTTTTATTGGAGGCACAGGTGGAGACACTAAAGAAATTGTAGAATTAAGTCAGAATAAATTAAAATCTGGTGGAAGAATTGTAATTGCAATTATTTTAATTGAGACTCTATATTCTGTTTTACAAATTCTTGATAAATTGCAATTTGATTCTGTTGATATTACTCAAGTTACAATTTCAAAGAGTAAAAAAACAACTAAAGGAACTATGATGCTTGCTCGAAATCCTGTTACTATTATTTCAGCGACCAAAATCTAATCTAGCTTTTAATTGGGAACAAAATCATATTTCTCATGCCTGAATTAATAGGAATTGGAGTAGGACCAGGTGATCCCGAGCTACTTACAGTAAAGGCTGTTAATGCAATTCACAATGCCGATGTTATAATGTGTCCTGCATCAAAAGAAGATAGACCTAGTATTGCATTATCGGTAGTATCATCCTTAATTGATAAATCTAAAAATCAAGAAATTGTTAAGTTAATTTTTCCAATGACTAAAGATAAAGAAGTACTTGACGCTACTTGGAAAAAAAATGCAAAAATAATGGCAGAAAAGGTTTTGTCAGGAAAAAATGTAGTTTATCTCACAATAGGTGATCCCTATTTGTATAGTACATGGATTTACATGCATAGGGAAATTGAGAAAAATCATCCTACTTTGAAAATAAGTGTAATTCCTGGAATTGTATCAATGTTTACATTTGCAGCAAAAGTTGGTATAAGTATTGCAGAGGGTGCAGAAAAAGTTTCCATTATTCCATCTTGTTATGATTTGAGCACTGTTAAAGAGATTGCAAAAAATTCTGAGACAATGGTTTTTCTTAAAGATGGCAGATATTTTGATAAAGTAATTGATTTACTAAAAGATGCAGGGTTTCCTGATAACTCTATTTTCGCAATTGGACAAGACCTTGGAACTGAAAATGAAATAATTAGAAAATTAACCTTAGGTGAAGTTAATGATGGAACTTTAACTACAAAATACTTTTCAATTTTGGTGGTAAAACGTGTCTAATGTTTTCTTTGTTGGATGTGGTCCAGGTGATCCAGAACTAATTACAGTTAAAGCAAAAAAATTAATTCAAAAAGCAGACATTGTAGTTTATTCAGGCTCTTTAATTCCTCCTGGAATCTTAAATCTCTGCAAAAAAGGAAAACTACATGATGCTTCTGGTTTAGTAAGAGAAGAGATTTTTGACATTTTGTATAAAAATGCAAAAAAAAACAAATTAGTTGTACGATTGCATGATGGAGATCCCTCAATTTATGGAGCAATAAAAGAGCAAATTGATAACTTACAAGAAAAAGGAATATCCTCAGTTGTAGTGCCTGGTGTTACTGCATTTTTAGCCTCAGCTGCCGAATTAGGAATCCAACTCTCTCTTCCAGGCGTAACTCAAACGATTATTGTGACTAGAGCAGAATCAAGAACAAAAGTACCAAAAAGAGAAAAAATTTCTGAATTGGCAAAACACAAGGCTACTTTGATTTTCTATCTGAGTGTTCATCTATTATCTGATATCGTAAAAGAATCGCTTGCGGGAGGATACAAAGAAACAACTCCGGTGGCTGTAGTGTATAGGGCAACCTGGAAGGATCAAAAAATTGTTACAGGCACACTTGGTAATATTACAAAAAAGGTTAGAGATAAAAAAATTACCAGAACAGCAATTGTAATTATTAGTGATGTAATTGATCCTAAATCTTATGAATATTCAAAACTTTATGATAAAAAATTTAGTCATGGATATAGAAAATCAAAAATTAAATAGATAGAAATTTTATTTTATTTTTAATACCAAGTTTACTCAAATTACTTTGAAAATTTTTAGTTTGATCTGAGGAAAAAATTCTCAATGAATTTCTATTTGATTGTCTAGTCTTTATTTTTTTAAAAATCTTTCTTGCAATATTATCTGCCGGATCAATAAACTGAATGTTAGGAAATTCAAATTTTAGAATTGATGTTAAGAATGTTAAATGAGTACTTGATAAAGTTACGATATCTATGTTGTTTTTTAAAAAAATATCGTTTAATGAATTTTTAATTATTTTTTTACAATATTTTTTATTTTGAATAAATTTTCCAGATTCGACTAATTGAATAAGATTTGATGCATTAATTTTATGAACTTTGATTTTTTTTGATAATTTACAATTTTTTATATAATCTGATAAATTTTTACTTTTTACTACTTTTTCTGTAGCTAATATTGCTATATTTTTGGTCCTAGATTTATTGGCAGCTTCTTTGAGGGGGGGATTTACTCCAATAATTCTCTCATTGGTTATATCAAGCATTATTGTAGGGGTGTTTGAACCTATTACGATTAACTCTGGGCTGAATTTTTTTTCAAGTAATTCAATGGACCTTTTAATTATTTGTTCTAATTGTTTTTTTGATTTATTTCCATACGGGAAGTTTTTTTGGTCAGCAAAATAGATAATTTCGGTCTTGCAGATCTTTTGTATGGATTTGATTATAGATAAAGACCCTAACCCTGAATCAAAAACAACAATTTCTAGCCATGGATGTCAATCTCTTGAACCCGAATAATAGTTTGTTAGCTAAATTTAGTCTAAAGTTGATCTAAATACACACCTCTCATTAAGAATCAATTTCTAAATCACCCAACATGCCAAACTTCGACAAGACTTGGTCTCGACAAGAGACTCAAAGTGTAACTGGCAAAATACGTGATGCAGTACAACCACAAGGTGCATTAAAACCACGAATTCAAACAGCAGTAAATAAACTTCAAGTCCAAATTAGCAAAATGGACTCGATGTTAGGAAAACTGCACGAAAGAGATGCGCAACTCTTCAAGAGAATCGTGACAGCAATGCAGCAACACGATACTAGCACAAGTAAGGTTTTGTCAAACGAATTAGCTGAAATTCGTAAAGTTACAAAAATGCTCGGCAATGCAAGAATGTCATTAGAACAAGTTCAATTACGATTGACAACAATTCATGATCTTGGCGATGCAATGGTAGCAATTGGACCCGCGATGTCTACAATGAAGGGATTGAAGTCATCACTTGGACGATTCATGCCAGAAGCAGACGCAGAATTGAATTCAATGACACAGACACTCAATGGATTAATGATGGATTCCTTGGCAGGAGACTCATTTAGCCTTGAAACTGATTCTGCAAGTGAAGAAACTGATAAGATTCTTCAAGAAGCTTCCGCAGTTGCTGAACAACAGATTGGAGAAAAATTCCCATCTGTACCAACCCAAACTGGCCTTTCGTCTCAATCTTCAACTTCAACATTTTGAATAGTGGATTTAGGCGAATAGTCACTCTTTTTGTTTTCTTTTCTTAATTTATCCCCAAACTTTCTCTTTGAACGTGTACTTTTTGTTTAACACAAAATTTCCGAAAGCAGCTGAAAGAACTGCTAAAACTAGAGCAATTGGATAAGATAGCTGATATTCATCGACTAGATAAAATACCATTACTAATTGGACCAGACCTCCAAGAGAACTGAATGTAACAAATTTTCCATATTGTTTGAATGTTCTTTTCTTTGAAAAGTCTCTATCATGAAATGTCCAAGTCTTATTCAATAGAAAGTTGGTGGTAATTGACGCTATAATTCCTATTAAGGTAGCATGTAAATACCATAAATCTAAAATTCCACCTGCAAAAAGCAATGAAATAATATAATTTACTCCAAACCCAGATAAGCCAACTGTGTAAAATCTACTTGCCTTTGAAAGAAAACGAACAGAACTACGTTTTTCTTCTCTTTCCTTAGGTTTTCCAAATTTATACAACTTCCATACTGACTTTAAATAATCTGTAGCAGTTGAGATATCTAATTTACTTGAACCAATCCTTCTATTTTCAAATGTATAAGGTATCTCCTTGATAGCAATTCCACTTTTCTTCACCAGAATTTCTAATAAAATTTTGTAACCAATTGCATCAAAATTAATTCCTTTTAACACATGTTTTTTAAATGCAAAAAATCCTGACATTGGATCTTTTGTTTTAACGCCCAATCCTTTCTTGGCAATTAAAGTCGCAAATTTACTCATTATTTTTCTTTTTATTGTCCAGCCGTTTATTTTACCTCCACTGATATATCGGGAAGCTATCACTAAATCGCATTGATATTTTTTTAATGATTCTATCAATTTTGGAATAATCTGTGGAGGATGAGAAAAATCACTATCCATTACAATAATTGTATCTCCTCTAGATCGTTGAATACCACTTAGAATGGCAGAACTTAGACCATTTTTGGAAGTTCTGTGGATTACATCCATGGTATATCCTGCAATTTTCTTTACATTTTTCAGATATTCATCTACAATCTTACCTGTAGAATCAGGAGAATTATCATCAACTACAATGGCCTCTGCAGTAATATTTTTGGGTAAATTTTCACCTATTGATTTCAGGATCCCAATAATATTTCTGGACTCGTTATAGGTAGGAATTATTATAGAAACTTGAGCATTCTCTCTTGAAATAACTCCCTCCGTAGCAGACATACGTTCCCTCCAAAAATCGTTGGTTATTAATTCTTAATAAAACCCTTCCATGCAAAATTTTTCTATCTAAATACGATTAAAATCTTCAAAATAGTCAGTTTCTATATACGACTGGATTAAGGATAGGCGGTAAATTCCGTAAGAATAGAGTCTAGCTCAGAAGTTTTAATTCTCTTTTGTTCCATACTATCTCTCATTCGTATGGTAATGGTATCATCTTCTAAGGTTTGATGATCAACAGTAATCGCAAATGGTGCGCCAATTTCATCTAATCTTCTATACCTTCTACCTATTGCTCCAGAATGATCCAAAAAAACATCAAATTTTCTTTTGATCTGACAATAAATTTCATCTGTTTTTTCTTTCAACCCATCTTTTTTTACTAGAGACAAAACTCCAACGTGAATTGGGGAAAGATAGGGTTTAAGGGACAAAACTATTCTTTCATTTTCTTTATCATCTCTTAAACTGTGTTCTAAAATAGTATACAAGCTTCGATCAATTCCCATTGAAATCTCAAATACATGGGGAAGAACTTTTTCATCATTATCCATTACTTCAAATTTCTCTTTACTTTTTTTAGCATGACTAGAAAGATCATAATCAGATCTATAATTACACGCAACTAATTCAAGCCACCCAACAGTTGTTTCTACTTCAAAATCAAATGCAACTTCAGCATAAAACGCTTTTTCTTTATCACCAAGTTTTCTAAACCTACTTTTGGTAATGTCAATTCCTGTTTTTTCATAAAATTCAATTAAAATTCCCAAATAATATGCAACAAACTTGTTTGGAATTACTCCTGATTCAACAGCTTCTTTGCAGGTCATAGATACAGGTTCAGAATCAATTTGAACTCTAATTACAGTATTTTGAATTTCTGAGAATCTTTCTATTTCATCTAATTTTGCTGGATTACAAAATACTTCAATTTCTGCTTGATAAAATTCTCTGAGTCGAAGTAAACTCTGTCTTGGTGCTATCTCATTTCTGAAACTTTTACCAACCTGTGCGATTCCAAGTGGTAATTTTCCACGCATAATTTTAAACAGTCTTGGGAAATCCACAAAAATAGATTGACAGGTTTCAGGTCTTAGGTAAGCAGTCTCTCCTTCTGGGCCTATTCCTACTTTAAACATCATGTTAAATTTTTTAGTATTCTCAAAAACACCTTTACATTTTGGACATTTAATGTCATTTTCTTTAATTGCCTTATCAAATTCTATTAAATCGGCACTTTCAGGAATCTCTATCTTGGAAACTTCAGCAATAATTCTATCTGCTCTAAAGGTCGCTTTACAATTTGTACACTTTATGATAGGGTCGGCAAAACTTCCTAAATGTCCAGAAGCCTCAAAAACAGATTTTGACATTATTTGTGAGCCATCTATCTCAAGCATCCCATCTCTTCTTATCAATTCTCTTCTCCACAGTTCAAGAAATTTGTTTTTCAATCCTACACCACATGGACCATATTCCCAAAACCCTGCTTGTGCATCTGCATAAACCTCACAACTAGGGAAATAAAATCCACGTTCAAGTGCTAATTTCATTACATTTTCATAATTCATCTTAATCATTCCCTCGTTCTTGAAATTTTTTTTTACCCTAACTCCTTCACAATTCTAACATTCTCAAAATCATCTCTCGTATCATCAATTGGAGTTTCTAACACAATTGGAATTTTTTTCTTTGTTATTAATTTAATTACTGCTGCCATTCCTTCTTCTCCAATACCTCCTAACCCAATATGATAATGTCTATCTAGATTACAACCTATTTCTCCCTTGGCGTCATTAAGATGTAAAATTTTTAGATTTTCCATTCCTACATGCTTTTCAAATTCCTTAAAAGTTTCTTTGACATCGTTTTCGGTTCTTAAATCATAACCTGAAACAAATGCATGACATGTATCAAAACATATACCAAATTTGTTTGCAGGTTTTAACTGCCTGAAAATTTCACCAAGTTGTTCAAAATTTGCTCCAACAGAATTTTTTTGCCCAGCTGTATTTTCCAATAAAATCATTACATCATTTTTTACTTGACCAGCTTTGGTTAATCCCTTTACGAGTCTTTTCATTCCTGCCTCCTCACCTGTTCCCAAATGACTACCTAGATGAGTCACAAGATATGGTATTCCTAATTTTCCACATCTCTCCAATTCCTCAATTAAGGAATTTACAGATTTTTCAAATCCTTCATCCTTTGGACTTGAAAGATTAGGTAAATATGGCATATGTGCGCAAGTTGAAAATCTATCAATTTTACTTGAATTTAGTTTCTCTTTGAAATTTTTAATGTCCTGATCCATCAGTTCTTTTGCATGCCATCCTCTTGGATTTCTGGTAAAAATCTGAAAAGCTGAACATTCTCTTTCAACGGCATTATCTACTGCCTTATCAATTGAACCTGCAATAGAAACATGGCACCCGATAAGCATGTTTGATGATTTTAACTAAACATTATTTAAATTACCATTTGCTTTCGAATAAAAATCAGATTTTTAAGTAAATTAAGTAAATTACTTTCATGCTTGAACTTGGACCAGACGAATATGCAAAATATCCCTTTATGGCAGATGTTGGCAGGTATCTAAAAGACAAAGGTTTTCCATTGACTCAATTTGGAACAGATCCTGATCTAAAACCTTCTGTTGAAAAAGCATTTCATAGGCTAAAAGTTTCTACTGAGGGTGGTATATACAAATCCGAACTTATTGATGGACAAGCATCTAAACCAAATGTTCTTGAATTGGAAGTTTTTTCTTTCCTATTAGCCATAGTGTTGATAAAATTAACTGGAATGAATACACTAATCAAAAGATTTTCACTTGCAGAAGCTAGACGAGCAGAACATCATCTTGAAAAAGATTTGGGTAAAGCTTCTGAGAAGTCGAAAATTGATTTAGCAATACGAATAATTTATGATTTGTTTGGTATTGAAGTAACTAAACAAAATGATTTTTTTGAAATACCTGTAGCAGACTATCTAAAACATTCAATAAGTTTTCATGAACGAGAATGGAAATTAATCAATAGAATAGTTGAAAATGGAAAAGTGTTACTAACTCATGAAAAAACAGTTAGATTAATTCGAAAAGAATTAGGAAATTACATCAACTCTAAAATCATCAATGCACCAACGCCACCAATGATTCCTGGATTTGAAAAAATGGTAGATGAATTAATTAATATTTGTAAAAAACTTACTCCTTCCTTTACTTTAACTACTGGCGAATATCCACCATGCATAAAACATGCAATTGAGGAACTTGAAAAAGGTGAAAACTTATCACATTCTGGAAGATTCATGCTAGCTACTTTTCTGCTAGCAAGGGGACAATCAGTAGAACAGATAGCACCGTTATTCAAAAACGCACCAGATTATAATGAGAGAGTTACATTGTATCAGTTAAATCATTTATCAGGAACCTCAGGAAGTGGTACCAAATATTTATGCCCATCCTGTGAAAAACTAAAAACTCAAAATCTTTGTTATGCTATTCCTGAATGTGACAATATCATAAACCCTATTCAATTCGGAAAAAAAAGAAAGTAAATGCAAGAAAAAGATATTAAATTTTTAGAAGAATCCTTCAAAAAATACTATTTTGATAATTTTGACCTTATTCATGTACCTGAAAGAACTTCTGAACGGGAATTTGGATTTCAAAAATTTAATTCTGGCATGACACGACATATCTCCTTAAAAGATGACAAGGAATTACATCTATTATTTATGGAAAATATCCCTTCTGATGTTTACTGTTCCAATGCTTATTACTCATTTCCGAACCTGGCGATGAATGAAAAAGATTGGAAAGAAGCTGATCTTATTTTTGATATTGATGCTAAAGATCTTCATTTAGATTGTAGGCAAAATCACTGTGTTACTAAATGCAATGAATGTAATCAAGTATCGAAATCAAATGATCATTGTTCAAAATGTAATTCTACTAAACTAGATACCAAATCCTTACCATGCAAAAATTGTATTGATGCATCAAAAAAAGAGGTTATCAAATTATCAAGCATTTTAATTGATGATTTAGGTGTAGAAAAAAACAATATTCATGTATATTTTTCTGGAAATGAAGGATTTCATGTTTATGTTTATAATTCTCAATTTCAAGAGCTTGGCTCAAGAGAAAGAGCGGAATTAGTAGATTACATAATGTTTAGAGGGGCAATCCCTGAAACTTTTGGAATGAAAAAGTTAAAACCAAACCGCTCATTATTTCCTAAATTTGAAGAAAAAGGTTGGAGAGGTCGGTTGTCTAAGGAAATTTATGGTTTACAATCAAAACGATCAAAAATAATTTCAGAACTAATTTCTAATGGATATTCAAGTTTCCAAAAAAATTTGGAAAATATTTCTGGTAGAATTGGTGCTCAAGTGGACCCTAATGTTACAATGGATATACATAGAATCTTTAGACTTCCTGGTTCGTTAAACAGTAAAAGTGGATTAACCAAAATTTTTTGTAAAGACCTTCAAAAATTTGATCCTTATTCTGAATCTTCATTTCTAAATGAAAACACTGTTGAAATTACTGCTAATTGTCCTATTGAGTTTAAATTAAAAAACAAGAAATTTGGCCCTTATGATAATGAAACTGTTACAGTGCCAACTTATGCTGCAGCATACATGATTTGCAAAAATTTAGCAACAATCACTTAGATTTCTTAAGTATCAACAAATTATGGTAAAAAATTTGGTCTTTTACTTGGTCAACATAGAAATATTATCAGAAAATTTAGCTTGTTCTGGTAAGACATTAATTTACCAAGCTATAACAAATCGTGATTTTGTACAGCGCTGCCTCTGAAAAGAAAGCTCCCCCTACTGATGCTGGGAAATACATTCGTTTAGGCGTGGTGGCAATAATTGTAATTGCCATTGTCGTCATGGCTGGAAATCAGTTAGTAATACTTTCAATGAATTTTACTGAATTTGGAGACCAGTTCACCAAGCCTCTTTACTACTCCCTTGTCTCAAGTTTAATTCTTTCAGCTATCGCACTAGTACGAGTAAATATTGTATCCAGATCTTCTATCTTTTGGTACGCAATAAAAACTGCTATAGGAATTGTCGCTCAAGGGCCACAACAATCAATAGCAAATAATATTCCTAGCTTTAGAGATTTCAAGCTAAGTACACTCCAATTTGTGGTATGGCAAATCACCAAGATTTTGCTTTTTGGCGCATTTTTCGTAAATACATTGTTTGGATTCGCATCAGTCTCCTTCATTGATGGAAATTCGTTAGGTGTTGAAAACTTACCATCATTATTCTCTTTGCCATTTGTAACTCCAGATACCACTACAAACTATGCAATGGAAAAAGTTGTTCCAATGATTCCTGCTTTGATAATTTTAATTCCATCTGTATTAGCGGCAATTGCCCTACGTTTAGTATTGTATGTTGGTATTCATAAAATACTTGATGTAATTACTTTGTTTATTCAAGATACTAGGGAAGGAAAACCTAGATATCTAAACTATGTCTCAATCATAGAATCTATTTTTGGTATAGGAATTATTTGGATAGGATTTAATCTATTTTTTACAGATCAGCTCGATTACAATTCAAGATATGTTATAGGAGGAACTCTAGTTGTTGGATTTGGATTTCTAGCTTTTTCATTAGTAGATAGAATAAGATCTAGGGTTCTTACTCATATGTTCAAAAGAGATGTGTACATTAGAATTTTTACAATTTTAGTGATGGTGATTATAGTAATAGCTATTATTTCTGTTAATAACAGCATTGCAGATTCTAGAAAAATAGAATATTTGGGCCCATATACAGCTCAACAGATAGGGGTTAACAGATTTCTTGGTGAACTAGACAAAATCCAAGAAAATGATCATGATGTTATACTTCCAAATATATCCCCAAATAACATAAAAAATTATGTTGGACAAAATAGTGATGTTTTAGACGTTATTAGAATTTGGGATCTGCAAGCAGCTGCCGCCAAATTAAAACCTGAGATTGGTTTGATACCATACGTAGACTTTCAAGATCAAGACATTCTTCGTTTTGATAACAAATTGTATTGGACTGCTTCTATGAAGCCAGTTTTACCACCAACCGTAGCTGCTGAAAATAGATGGTACAATGAACACTTGGTTTACACCCACGTTCCAAATGGATTTCTTACACTTGATGCCACAGGAGGTCAAATTGTAGACAGCAGTGAAATTTTCAAACAAAGAGAAATCTATTATGGTGAAGGAGGTCTTTTTAGAGAAAACTGGTCGGCATATCCACTTTCTAGAGGAGATGTTAGTGCCGAATTAGGAGGAGTATTTTATGATGGTGATGGAGGGATAGATGTATCTCCACCATTAAGTTGGACTTTTGAACCAAACTTTCTGCTTTCATATCCAACAGATTCTATTCATATTATGAGATTCAAAGATGTGCATGAAAGAATGGAAATTTTGTATCCTTATTTCTTATATGACTTATTTGGGAAGGAACTAGATTCTCTTCCAGTAACTGATGGTGAAAATACCTATTGGTTAGTTCCATTAATCATAGGATTTGATACAAGTGGTGTACCATGGTCTGTAGGAAATCCGTACTTGCGATTAGTAGGATTTGCCTTAATTGATACACAAGATGGTAATATTCAATTAATGAAAACAGGTGATGACTTCTTTACTGAAATGTTCTTTGAGCAATACTCTGAGCGGTTTATACCAATTCCAGATTGGCTTGAAGAGCAAACCCGTTACCCATCTGAGTTATTTAGCTGGAAGACAGAAATGTATAACATCTACCACGTAACTGATGTTGAAACATTTATTCAAGCAAATGAATTTTATGAAATCCCCGTTGGTTTGGACACTTACTATATTGAATCTAAACCTCCTGAATTTGAAACCACTGAATTCATAGGCTTACTTTCTTTAGAATTAAGAGGATCTCAAGGAAAAAATCTTGCAGGTTACATGATAGTTGAAAATGATGTTTCAAGCCTAGGAAACTTACAATTCTATAAGGTTGCATTAAACTCAACTAACAAATTAATTGGTCCAACTGCCGTAAGAGAAGCCCTAGATCGAGATCCAGACTTTGCTCAATTAAAAACTCTTTTAAGAAATCCTAGAATTGGTGATAATATTTTGTATAGGGTAGGTGCGCATGATGTTTACTTTATTCCAGTATATACGGCCGGAGCAGGAGGGGTTGTAGCCCAGCTTGGTACAATTGCAGCTGTGGGCGCAGCATTTACTGGAGAATACTATGTTGGTTTGGGTAGCACTCAAGAAGAAGCATTTGAAGCATACTTACAAAAAGTTTCCGGAGTAATTGACACAAAATCTGGATTGGGTGAAATTATAGAATTGGAGAGACAAGATAGGATTGATATTATAAAATCCACATTGGAAAATGAAGGATTAGAAATTTTAGAACCTACTACAATACAGGTTCCACTTTCATTTAATGAAGGGGAGATTTTCTTCTTTACCGAAAAGGATCGTGAAGACACTGAAGTATTCTTATTAGAATTCATAGACGATTTCATAAAACCACGAAGTGAAAGAGTATTCCTGTGGGAAGAAGAAAACCAATTTAATGTTGGTACAATAGTTGTTAGGGACGGTATTCCAGAAATGCATTATATCTCCATTGAGGTAGGTGTTTAGTAACTATACCTTTGAATTTATCTCAAGAAAACCTAAATTAACAATAATTTTTCTTTTTCTTAATGTTGCTAGTTGTTGATAACGGTTCTATTTACACACAAAATCTGATTGATTTTCTAAAGGAAAAGAAAATTTTATTTGAAAAAATATCTTCAAATGAATTAGAGCTAAAATCGCTTGAAAAATATGATTCTTTTATTCTTTCAGGACGCCAAAAAAATGAAAAGAAAACTAACCAAATTAACTCCAAAGTGATAATACATAGTGTCCAGAACAATAAAAAATTATTAGGCATTTGCTATGGGGCTGAAATTTTGTCTCTTACTTTGGGAGGAACTATAAGAAGATTGGAATTTGCTCAAAAAGGTGATGAAGAAATTTCTATTCAAAAAGAAAATGTACTTACTAATAAAAACATAATAGCTTTTGAGAGTCACGGATTTGAGATTTCTAAATTACCCGAATTACTAATCTCATTAGCTGATTCAAAAAATTGTAAATATGAAATCATTCAATATGATGGAAAATTTATTTTTGGAACACAGTTTCATCCTGAGATGACTTCTGATGGCAAAGACCTAATCCATAAATTTTGTTTACTCTGATTAGTTTTAATAACTCTCAGAATCCATTTTGTTTATTGGAATCCTCAAACCATGAACTTTTACTCCCTTTAGTCCAAGAAGAAAATATTTGTCTCCCTTTACCAATTAATGTTGTATCCAAATATTGGAATATTGATCTTCCAATAATAGAAGCTAAAGAAATTGCAAAACAATATCCAACCAATGCTGGAAGTATCTTGATAGAAGGAATTGAACTCGCTGAACGGAATGGTCTTGTATGTAAAATACTCCATTCTTCTATACCTGAATTAAAAAAAATAATCGATAGTGGCGTTCCTCCAATAGTAATTTTACCTGGAATTCCAGAAATTACCCAACATGCATCTGTAATTTCAGGATATGATGAAAACGAAAACACCATTCTTCATTATATCCAAAAAGGAACTCAAGAAGGAGAACAACAAGAAGGTGCTATTCCTCAGGAAATATTTGATAAAGAATGGTCTGAAGAGGGAAGATTATTGATAATCTTAGCTCCACAAGATATCATGTCATCCTTAGACATCACAAAAAATTCAGATGAGGAATCGAATCGTCTTTGTTTTAATTCTGAAAAATTTAATATTCAAAAGAATACATCGAAAGCTGTAGAATCTCTAAAAAAAGCTATTGGAATAAATAATAACAATCTCACAGCATTAAATTTGCTAGGTGGATTACTTAATTCTCAAAATTCAACAGATTGCATAAAATATTATCAAAAAAGTATTGAACTCAATAATAGATCCTATTTATCTTATAATGGACTTGGCAATTTTTATTTGAAATCTAATCAGTTTGACAAAGCTGAATTCTGTTATACCAAAGCCATAGAAATCAATTCCAAACGATCAGCTAAGATTTTCAAAAATAGAGCATATATTCGAGAAAAACAAAAAAAGAACCTAGAGGCAAAAGATGATCTGAAAAATTATCTGAAACTAACTCCAAAAGCAGAAGATAGAGGAGTAATTGAACAAGTAATTAGAGAATTGTAAAAAAATGCGGAGTGCGGGATTCGAACCCGCGACCTTCAGCTTGGGAAGCTGACGTCATACCAGGCTAAACTAACTCCGCTTACAATAATTCCTCTAATTATGATTAAATATCTTAATCACATCATGAAATCATGGATGCACGTTGTCCCGAATGTGAAAAAGTTGCCGTTCTGAATGACGAAGTAACTAGTGTAAAATGTCCTTTTTGCGGATTTGAAGAAGATTATGAATCCTATCTTGAAATCATGAAAGAGAAGGCTGTTAACATGTCAGTTGATTATATACCAGATAGACCAGGTCTCTGATCACCAAAAATTTCCTTTATCTGAGCAATCCAAATGTGCACCACATGTTGGACAAAACATATGGCAGGCCTGCATGTCTACCATCTTATTATCACATCTAGGACATCTTATTTCCTTGTCCATACACTTTATTCAAAATCTTGATTTAAAAATAATGCCCAAACGTTAATTAGTCGTTCAACTTGGTTTTCGAATAATTGACAAACTTCAAACTTACAATATCGGACATTAAAGGAAAATCTGTATCCAAAGAATTGAA
>PVMK01130273.1_pt1 | contig 151062 bp, 152 predicted proteins | sample 1853481 | NCBI WGS metagenome assembly PVMK01 (sample SAMN08533507, study PRJNA380276) | Marine sediment metagenome, whole genome shotgun sequencing project.
GTGTCGATTTGGGCGATGTTGCCGATGCAGACGATTTTCGTGCCGGGTCCGGCGCGTGTGATCAGCGTCGTCATTTGCTTGCGCGTCAGAGTTCTGCGCCTCGTCGATGATCACGTAGCGATTGAGAAAGGTGCGCCCCCGCATGTAGTTCATGGAGCGAATTTTGATGCGGCTGTGGAGCAGGTCGTTGGTGGCGGCGCGCCCCCAGTCACCGCCGGTGTCGGTGTCGGTGTCGGTGTCGGTGAGCACCTCGAGATTGTCCATCAGAGCACCCATCCAGGGCGCCATCTTCTCCTCCTCCGTTCCCGGTAGAAAGCCTATGTCGTCACCCACCGGAACGGTGGCGCGGGTCATGACTATCTCCCGAAACCGTCTTGTCCTCGAGGGTTTGTGCGAGACCTGCGGCGAGCGCCAGCAGCGTTTTGCCGGTGCCGGCGGTCCCGAGCAGCGAAACAAAGTCCAGTTCCGGATCCATGAGCAGGTTCAGCGCGAAGTTCTGCTCGCGATTTCGGGCGTGTATTCCCCACACGGGTATTCCGTTTTTCGTAAAGTCCCTGACTGGCTCGACCGCCAGGCCGTGTTCGCCAAGGTCGCGAAAGATGACGCGAGATTTCCCGAGTCTGGCCGTAGGTACAGGCACTGATTGGGGGCCCATCGCCGCGCCTGCGCTTCATCCACTTTGACGTACCTTCGGCCGCTCTGTTGCCATAGTCGCCGATTCGGACCTGAGCCTGTCCATGAGCGATGCGCGGCAACTCCGTCATTCCGTTGTAGAGCAGGCTCGCGTCATCCAGCACCATGTCGTCGAGATAGTCTTCGGCACGAATACCCAGGACGCGCGCTTTGATGCGCAGATTGATGTCCTTCGATACGAGAACCGTGCTGGCGTCCGGATGCGCTTCCTGCAAAGCGATCGCTACGCTCAATATGCTGTTGTCGGGATTCCCCCCCGGCAGCGAGGTGGGCAGAGTGTGGCTCACATCCTCGGTCTGAAAGTAAACCCGCCCCGGATTGCCGTTGCCGCCCCCGCTCGGCAGTGGCAGGCCCGCATTGATACTGTCCTGGCCAGCCTCGCCGATGAGGCCGTCCAGGAGCCGACTCACATGCCGCGCGTTCCTGGCAACTTCCGACAAACCCTTTTTCGCCGCATCCAGTCTCCTCCAGCACGGCCATGGGCACGAATATGTCGTGCTCGTGGAAGCGAAAGATCGCCGATGGATCGTGCATCAGAACATTCGTGTCGAGAACGAACAGATGTCGGCCGGGCAGCTTGCGTTTGCGCATGAGTGTGAAGGGGACAGATTTGAAATCTGTCCCCTCGCCTGATCTATTTTACCGGCGCCATCATGGCGTCGAGATTCAGGTCATCGCAAAAATCCATGAAGTCCCCGCGTACCGACGCGATCGCCGAGTCGGCTGGTATGCCGATAGTCATGTGCAATGCGAACATGGCGGCCCCTGTGTGTGGCGCCGGGTAGCAGCTCGTATACAGATCCTCGACGTTGATTCCACGCCTCGAGAAGAAATTTGCCACTTCATGAACAATCCCGGGATGGTCGATGGAGACGACCTCGACACCGTAAGGAATCAGGTTCTCCGTTCCCACACGTGCCTCAGTCCGTTTGCTGATGATTTTGACGCCGAGGCTTTCTTCGAGCTTCGGTAACAGATTCTCGAGCTTGACGATGGCATTCCAATGCCCTGACAGGGCCATCATCATGGCAAGCTCGCTGCCGAGAACCGCCATGCGGCTGTCGCCGATGTTGCAGCCGCAGTCCAGGATGGCGCGGGAGAATTCGTCTATCAGGCCCGGCCGATCGTGTCCGATGGCCGAGATGACGAGGTGAGTGTCCATGTAGCTCCGGCCGGTGTGTTCGCCAGTGTGTTCGCAATCGCCCCTCGAAGGCTGCCCGGCCACCTCGGGGTGCGAGGAATCTGTTCCGGCTCGGGCGGCGCCTAGTATAGCGCACTGCAGGGCGGGATTCGGCTGCGTTCCCCGGCCCGAGGCCCAAGCCCCCGGCGGAGAATATTGCCATGCCGAGCCGGGCGAAGTAGCATAATATATTGATCGCAGCACGCGGAGGAGGGGATGTTTCAAGGCAGCATCGTGGCCATGGTAACGCCCATGAACCGCGACGGTGAGATAGACGACGCGGCGCTCGCCGGCTTGGTGGAGTTCCACGTGGATAGCGGCACCGACGCCATCGTCGCGGTGGGCACAACCGGCGAATCCGCGACCCTGGACCCGGAGGAGCATTGCCACGTCATTCGCCGTGTGGTGGAGCTGGCTGCCGGTCGCCTGCCGGTCATCGCCGGCACCGGTGCGAACGCCACCCGCGAGGCCATTCACCTGACGGACATGGCGAAGAAAGCAGGCGCGGATGCCTGTCTGCTGGTCACCCCCTACTACAACAAACCCACCCAGCACGGCCTTTATCTGCACTTCAAGGCTGTTGCCGATGCGGTGGACATTCCACAGATTCTTTACAACGTGCCCGGACGTACCGCCTGTGACATGTTGCCGGCCGTGGTCGAGCAACTGTCGCGCATCGACAACATCGTCGGCATCAAGGAAGCGAGTGGAGAGGTGGAGCGTTTCGGTGAGTTGGTGTCGCGTTGCGGAACCGGGTTTGACGTTTTCAGCGGTGAAGACCATCTCGCGTTGCAGGGCATGGCGGCGGGAACGCGGGGAGTCATTTCAGTGACGGCCAATGTCGCGCCGGCGGCCATGCACGAGATGTGCACTCTGGCGCTGGACGGCGACTTGGAAGGCGCCCGTCGGGTGGATGACAGACTGCGTGATCTTCACGCCGCCATGTTTTTCGAATCCAACCCGATTCCGGCCAAGTGGGCGTTGCGGGACATGGGGAAGATCCAGGAAGGCATTCGCTTACCGCTGACGCCGCTGTCGGACATTTACCATGAGCGTGTCCGCCGAGCCATGCTCGCTGCGGAACGGGTGCCGGCGTAGAGTCGGGGGAGGAAGCATGAGCAGGACAACCGCGCGACCGCTTTTGTTCGCCGCGGGCCCGTTGTTGGCAGTGGGTCTGGCGGCCTGCAGCGGTACGGCCGACGATTTGCTCGATCCCATCCTCCCGGAGCAGGAGGCAGCTTACAAGTCGAGCAAGACCGCTCCACCCCTGGAAGTGCCGCCGGACTTGAGCAGCTCGACCCTCAACGACACCATGGTGGTGCCATCGCTTTCCCAGGGGAGCGCCACGTATTCCGCCTATGCCAATGGCACCCAGGTGGCGTCGGCGGGGGCGGGCGTCAACGGCGTGTTGCCACGGCTGGACGGCGTGAAGGTCGAGCGCGCCGGCAGCGAGCGCTGGCTGATCGTCGATGTGCCTCCCGGCGTGGTGTGGCCGAAGGTGCGGAACTTCTGGCTGTCCCAGGGTTTTCTCATCCAGATGGAGGACCCCAGCATCGGCATCATGGAAACCGATTGGGCGGAAAAGAAAACGAAATTCGAAGCCGGGGCAATCTCGGGCTTCTTCAACAAGCTCTCGAGCCAGCTATATGGTTCGACCACCCGTGACATGTATCGTACGCGCCTGGAGCACGGCACGATCCCGGGAAGCACCGAAGTGTACGTTTCTCACCGGGGCGCCGAGTACGTCTCCACCGGTAAGGTCTCGCGCTCCCTGGACGCCACCGGCAACGAAGAGGTGTACGTATGGCAGCCCAGGCCATCGGACCCGGAGCTGGAGGCGGAGATGCTGAACCGCCTGGTCATTACCTTCGGTATCAAGAAGGAGGCTGCCACGACCCTGGTCGCCTCGGCCGCGGAGCGGCCCCCGCGTGCCCATATCGTGCGCGACGGCGAGGGCGCCAGCGTGCTGGACCTGCAGGACAATTTCTCCCGAGCCTGGCGCCGCACGGGCCTGGCGCTGGACCGGGTCGGCTTTACCGTCGAAGACAGGGATCGCTCCCGCGGGCTCTACTACGTGCGCTATATCGACACCGACAAGGCGGATTCAGGCAAAGATGACAGCTTTTTCGGATCCTTGAAGTTCTGGGGTGACGACCAGGCGTCCGATCGGAACGAGTACCTCGTCAGCCTGGTGGGCAAACAGTCCACCACCCAGATCGTCATTCTCGATACCGACGGCAAGCGCGAGAATGGTGAGACTGCCAATCGTATTCTCGGCCTGCTGCACGAGCAGTTGAAATAAGAGGGGACAGATTTCTAATCTGTCCCCTCCTCACTTGCGTTTCACATGTTTCATCAAACGCTTGCGCCTGCGCTGCTGGCGCGGCGTGATGACATTCTTGCGGCCCTTGTAGGGATTCTCCCCGCTCTTGAACTCCAGCTGAATCGGTGTGCCGTGCAGTCGCAGGCTGTCACGAAACGTGCGTACCAGATAACGCCGGTAGTTGTCGGGTATCTTATCCGTCTGATTGCCGTGAATGACGATCAGCGGCGGGCTCGAGCCTCCCTGATGAGCATAGCGCAGCTTGATGCGCCGCCCACGCACCATCGGCGGCGGATTCTTTTCCAGCGCCTTGGTAAGAATGCCGTTGAGCTCGGGCGTGGTCATCTTTCGTGACGCCGAGCGCCACGCCTGGTCGACGGAGGTGAACAGTCGACGTAGCCCCGTACCTTTCAAGCCCGATGTGTAATGCACGGTGGCGTATCCCAAAAAGGTGAGCTTGCGGTCGACGTTACTTCGCGCAAGCTGCTTTTCCGACCCGTCCAGGCGATCCCACTTGTTCATGGCGATGGTCAGTGCCCGGCCCGCAGCCAAAACCATTCCCAGGAGCCCGGCGTCCTGGTCCGTGACGCCTTCTGCGCCATCGAGCACGACGATAACGACGTCGGCCGCCGCGATGGCCTGCAGGGATTTGATTACACTGAATTTTTCTACCTTTTCCGTTACCCGGCCCCGGCGGCGGATGCCCGCGGTGTCGATGAGCGTATAGCGTTTGCCGGCGCGGTGAAACGGCACCCACACGCTGTCGCGGGTAGTGCCCGGCGTCTCGTGAGCCAGAAGGCGATCCTCGCCCACGAGACAATTGATGAGAGTCGACTTGCCCACGTTGGGTCGACCCACTATAGCGACCTTGACGCCCTGGGCTTCATCGCGCGGTATCTCCGGTAATGGCGGAACATGGGCAAGCGTCGCTTCGACGAGTGTTCGAACACCGCGGTGGTGGGCGGCCGAGATAGCGCACAGTCCGGCGAGCCCGAGGACGTGGAACTCGCTGGTCGCGATGTCGGAATCCAGGTCTTCGGTCTTGTTGACGGCGATGGTGATGGCTTTTCCGGTAGCGCGGAGCTGTGAGGCGATTTCCTCATCGGCGGCGGTCAGGCCCTGGCGCCCATCCACCATGAAGATGACGGCATCGGATTCCTCGACGGCGTGCAGGGCCTGGGCGGATATCGCCTGCGCCAATGGCTCCGCCACGTCGGTGAGACCGCCGGTGTCGACGACCACGTAAGCGCCGGTTTCCGTTCCCTTACCGGCGATGCCGTACTTGCGGTCCCTGGTTAGCCCGGGCTCGTCGGCCACCAGGGCATCGCGGGTGCGGGTCAAACAGTTGAACAGGGTGGATTTGCCGACATTGGGGCGTCCGACGATGGCGACGACGGGGAGCAGTGCGGGGTGGTCGGATTGATGGTCCATGACGGCATCGGAAAGCGCGTTCAGGTACAGAATCCGTACGACGCAGCCCCGGGCGTCGTGGGACGGCTGACGATCACTGGACGATTTGCAGGGCAGCCAGTTCGCCGCCGCTGCTGTAGACGTAAACCGCGAACGCGGTTGCCACCGGAGCCGCGACGATACTGCCGCTGTCAATCTTCACCCGCGCCGCGAACTGGCCATCTTCTCTGCGCAGCCAGTGCACGTAGCCGTCGAGATCGCCGACGACGACGAACTGATCGAAGACAGCCGGCGGCGACACCCGGCGCGCCTCCAGCTTGGACTGCCGCCACATGGATGCGCTGTTCGAGCGGTTCAGCGCCCAAACATGGCTGGATTCGTCGGTGACGTAAACATTGTCCGGGCCGACACCGAGGCCGGCATGGGACGACATGTCGCGGCGCCAGATCACCTCTCCGCTGAACAACTCCAAGGCCGCAACCTGTCCCTGATAGGTGACCGCGTACACGGCCTTGTCCTTGATGATTGGATCGGCATCGATGTCGACCATTCGCTCCAGCTCCGAGCGCCCTCTCGGTACCGCAACGCGTGTTTCCCACAGGGGTTGGCCGTTGCTCAAGGAAATCGCCGCCACTTGCCCGTTGTCGAAACCGGCAATGGCCACTCCCTCCGCCAAAGCCGGCGAGCTGGTGCCTCTCAGCGTGAGCACAGGGGCAGTTCGATCGTAAACCCACAACCGCGTGCCGTCATCGGTGCTCAAGCCGAACAGCTTTCCGTCGATGGTTCGGGCGATGGCAATGCCGCCCACCGCCGCCGGCGAGGACAGCACTTCGCTGGAGACTCGCGCGCGCCATCTGATCTCGCCGTCTTTCTCATCGAGGGCCAGCACTTCGCCGTCGCTGGTGCCGAGTAGAACAAGGCCGTCGCCCACCCCGGGTCCGCCGGACAGCGGGCTGTCGGTGTCCGTATCCCAGATCGATTCGCCGGTTCTGGCATTGAAAGCACGAACACGGCCTCCGCGGGTTGCCGCATAGACGAAGTCACCGTCCACCGCCGGGCGCAGTTTGAGAAAAAACTTGCCGGCGCCGGAACCGACCCGGCGTTGCCATACCGTGCGTACCTTGATGGTGGGTTCGAAGTCGACGAGCTCGGCCGGCTCGGCCGTGTTGTCCGGACTATCGAACAGGTTGCCGATGGCGGTGCATCCAGCCATCATCATCAGCCCGCCGAGCAGCAGCAGGATCTCGATGGGTCGGGCCGGCGAATTCATTGCGCCTGGCTCATTGCGCCTGACTCATTGCGTTTCGCCGAAGCCGTCTCGGTGTCCCAGGTCGTCCAGCTTCATCTGCAGGCGCGCGCGCGTTCCGCTGGTCATGGAGTCGCTGGTCAGCGCTGTCTCATAGGCTTTGGCGGCGGCGCCTCTTTGCCGGTTGTCCAGCAGTATGTCACCGCGCAGCTCCTCGACGGTGGCGGTAAAGGCGGATGTGCTGATCTGGGGCGATCATCGTCAACGCCGCGTCCGCCTCCCCTTTGTCGAGTAGAAGCCGCGCGCGGCGAATACGTGCCACGTCTCGAAGCTCCACGCGGCTCGCGTTTTCGACCACCCATCCGAGCAGGCGACCGGCGTCATCGATGCGGCCGATAGCGAAGGCGCTTTTGGCGCCCAACAGTCCCGCCAGGGCGGCGTACTCGCTGTCGGGATCGTCTCGCATAATCTGGTCGGCCCGAAGCAGGGCTTCGCTGTGGTCATCCGCCGCCGCCATCTCGACCATGGACTGATAGACCACGGACACGCGCTCGGCCGTGGCCTCGACCTGGCTTTGCCATGCCGTCCAGCCAAATACGCCGCCAAGGCCCAGCACCAGGCCCACCATGGCGGCGCGACCGTTTTCCTTCCACCACTTCTGTAGTGCTTCCAGTTCTTCCTGTTCCGTATCCACGCCTGGTCTCTCAAGTATTGTCAATCGTCGAAATTGATACGTGCCTTCACCGTATCGACTATCTGCGCCCGGGCCACTGTCAGCTGCCCGCCATGGTCGCGCATATTCTTGCAGGTAATCTGCCGCTCACGGACTTCGTCCTCGCCCAGAATCAGCGCGAGTTCCGCGAGACTCCGGTCGGCGGACTTCATCTTACGCTTGAAGTTGCCGGGGCCGGCATCCACCAGCAGACGCAGTCCAGGCAGCGCATCGCGCAGTTGCTCCGCCAACCCGTGTGCAGCGCGCTCGGCCTCGTCGCCCACTGCCAGAAGATAGGCGTGGGGAGGGCGCGCGGTGGGTGCATCTTCCTGGGTCTGCATCAGGGCGACAATTCGTTCCAGACCGACGGCGAAGCCGGTGGCGGGGGTCGGGGTGCCCCCTATCTCCTCCACCAGGCAATCGTAGCGCCCGCCGCCGCATACGGCTCCCTGGGCGCCCAGATCGTCGGTTATCCATTCGAATACCGTGCCCGTATAGTAATCCAGTCCACGGACCAGTCTCGGATTCACCTGAAATGCGATGTCGCTGGCTTCCAGCATGGCCTGCAGGGTCTTGAAGTGTTTGCCTGATTCCTCGTCGAGGCAGTCGACGATGCGCGGCGCCGCCTCGAGCATGGCCCGCAATTCCGGGTTCTTGCTGTCCAGGATGCGCAGGGGGTTGCTGCCCAATCGCCGCCGGCTGTCCTCGTCCAGCTGCCTTTCATGGGCGTTCAAATAGTCCACCAGCCGTTCCCGGTAGGCGTCCTGTATTTCCCGCGAGCCCAGCGTGTTGATCTCCAGGCGCAAACCGGTGAGACCCAGGCGCCGCCAAAGGCGCGCGCAGAGCAAGATGAGCTCGGCATCGATATCCGGTCCCGGAAAACCCAGGGCCTCCACATCCAGTTGATGAAATTGCCGGTAGCGGCCCTTCTGCGGTCTCTCGTAGCGAAACATGGGGCCCATGTGCCACAGGCGCTGGCCGCGGCCCCGTAGCCAACCGTGCTCGATGGCCGCGCGCACGCAGCTCGCCGTGCACTCCGGGCGCAGGCTCAGACTTTCCCCGTTGCGGTCATCGAAGGTGTACATCTCCTTTTCCACGATGTCCGTACCCTCGCCCACCGAGCGCCGAAACAGCTCGGTTTTCTCCACTACGGGGGGGCGCAGCTCCTGGTAGCCGTAGCCGGCGAGGACCTCACGGGCGGCGTCTTCCAGTCGGCGCCACACCGGAGTTTCTGCGGGCGGGATATCCTTCATCCCGCGAATCGCCTGAATCGCTTTCATGTCAGGAGTGCTCTAGACCGTGCCCGCCGCAGTCGTGGGGGGACCGGCGCATTTCGGAGCGCGGATTCTAGCAGATTTGCGTGGTGCGACCCGACTATTCCGCTGTCGGGACTCAGGAATCCGGCTGGCTGTCGCCAAGCACGGCCGCCGGTTCGCCGGCCGCGGGCGGGCTGGTGTCCTGCACCGGTTCGTCAACGGCTGCAATCGGTCGCGGGGTGGGTGCCATCATCGATTCGTCGGCGTTCGCCACCGCCTGTTCGCCGCCACCCGTGGTCGGCTCCGGTGTTTTCCGGGTAACGGGCTCTGCCGCCGGCAACGGCGACTCCGGTGCCGAGTCGTCGGACAGTTCGCCCACCGTGAAGTGCACCACGCTGCGTCCCTGGTAGCGGCTGAGATCATAGGGCTCGCCGTTGTATGCCACCACCGCTCCCTCCACGGCACCCAGGAGCACACGCATGGGCCCGGCACCCTGAACGACTATCTCGCTGCCTTCCTGTGCGAGGCTGTAGAAGAGGCGGCCGCCACCGCGGTCGTAGATCTCGACCCAGGAGTCCGTGGCGAGTTCGATGGCCAGCACGTCGGAGCCGGGCAATGGCGCCGGCCGCGCCGCCGCCTCTTCCTCCGGGCCCGCGGGGTTGGCGGCGGCCTCGCCTTCGACGGAATCGGTGGAATCGAGCAGCAACACCACGGTCTCCGGCTGGCTCTCCGATAAGTCTTGCGCCTCGTTGCCGGCCTCGGCCACCGATTCATCGTCAGGTGCGGTTCCCGGGGCGTGCGAGGTGCCGGTGTTCTCGGTGTCCGTTTCCGTATTCGGGGGCGAAGCCTCGACGCCTGCGCCTTCACTGGCCGCGGTCTGCACGAGCGCCGTCTCGCTGGCGTCCATGGGGGCGGTGCCCGGTGTTGCTTGCGGGGCCTGTGTGTCGCCTTCGACGGCGGTCCGGGACGGGACTTCCTCAACCGGGGACCCACTGGTTCCCGCGCTTGGTGGCAAGCTGGCGGTGACGTCCGTGGTTACCGGTGGATCCGCGGGCTCACTTTCGATTGCCGGCGATCCAGAATCTTGTGGAACCGATTGGTCGGCGACCTCCGCAGGCGCCGGAGTAGCGGTGGGGAGCTGCCGGTTTTGCCACCACAGCACCACCAGCACCACCAGCAACCCGGCGATGACGTAGGTCACCATGCGGACCGGAAAGTCGCTGACATGCACTTCCGGTTTGCGGCCGAGCTCGGAGACCAATGCCGGCGGGCCGTATCCCTGGCGCTCGTAGGCTTCCAGGATTGGTCCTGCGGGAAGGCCCAGCAGCCGCGCATAACCGCTCAGATAACCGCGTACGAAGGTGGACCCGTGCAACCGTTCGTAGTCGTCGTTCTCCAGCTGTTCGAGGGCGTAGGGTTCGAGGCGCATGCGCGACGCCACCTCGGCGACGGTTAACTGGGCGGCCTCGCGCGCTTCGCGCAAGCGTTGACCGGGGCCCACGTCGTCGCCGGATTCCGAAACCACCCGTGTCGTCGTGTCGCCGCCCGTCATCTCAGTCCCGACTCGAGCAGCCTCTGGGTTTCCGGAGAGTCCGGGTAATTCGCCTTCAATAACATCGCGAAGCTGGAGACGGCGTCTTTGTCACCGAGCTCATCTTCGATGCGAATGCCCAGCCACAGGGAGCGGGAGTCGTGTCTGCTCACCTCTTCGTAGCGTTGCATGTAGGCGCGCGCCGCCATGTACTGTCCGCCCTCGAAGCTCAGTTCCGCCATGTTCACCAGCGCCACCGGGAAGCGTGGATCGGAGCGCAGCGCGGCCCGGAAATAGACCTCGGCGCCCAACGGATCGTCGGCTCGGAGCTTGCACGTGCCGGCGTTGGTGTAGGCCACGGCGAGATTCTTGTAGAGGGGATTCTCCACCGCCTTCATGAAGTATTTCTCGCCTTCGTCGATGCGTCCGTGTTCGCACAGGAAGGACCCATAGTTGGTCTGGGCGGCCGAGTCCGATGGATTCAGGGCGATGGCGCGTTTGAAGTGCTCTTCGGCCTTGTCGGCTTCGTTCAGTCGGTTGTAGACCAGCGCGATGCCATTGTGGGCCATGGCGTAGTCGGGGTCCTCCATCAATGCGGCGTTGAGACGCTCCCATGCCAGGCCCAGCTGGCCGTTGCCAAGGTAGCCCAGACCGAGCTGCGCATTGACCTTGGCCAGCTCATTGGCGGTGTCGCCCGGCGCGAGTCGAGGGTCGCTGGAGGAGCTGGTGGCACAGGCGAGCTGCAGGGCGCACAGCAGCGAGATGCTGAGCCAGAGGAAGGTGCTTTTCATCGCCGTAGCCAGAATATGCCTCCCGCACGGTAGTTGGATTTCGTCCGGGAATCGGCTGGATCGCGCCCGGATCGGGATATTGTCAATCAAGATTGTAGCTGCTCCGGGGGCAGCGTCACCGTGGCCTTGCCGGGAGTTGCCAGGTGGTTCGCGTTGCGAAGCCGCACGCGCCGGCTGCGTGCTTGCACCTCTCCGGCCAGCTGCCCGCAGGCGGCGTCGATGTCGCCGCCCCGGGTTTTGCGCGTGATGGTCATGATTCGCCGGGCCATGAGCACCTCTCTGAAAGCGTCGATCACAGGGGCTGGCGGGCATTGGTAACCGCTGTTGGGAAAGGGATTGAAAGGAATGAGATTGACCTTGGCCGGCACATCGGCGAGCAGTGCTGCGAGCTCACGGGCGTGCTGTTGGGAGTCGTTGACGCCTGCCAGCAGGACGTACTCGAAGGTTACTTTCTCGCGCGCGTCGTCTTCCACGTAGCGTCGGCATGCTGCCAGCAGCTCACCTATGGGATAACGCTTGTTCAGTGGCACCAGTTCGTCACGCAGGCGGTCGTTGGGAGCGTGCAACGAAACCGCAAGGCTGACCCGGCATCGTTTTCTGAGCGCGTCGATCTTCGGCACAACGCCTGCGGTGCTGAGGGTCACGCGCCGCCTGGCGAAGCCGTGGGCGTTGTCTTCCAGCATCAGCTCCAGGGCATCGACGACGTTTTCGAAATTCAGCAGCGGCTCACCCATGCCCATGAGCACGATGTTCGTGATCACGCGCCTGTCGGCGCCGTCACTTTCGAGCAGTGCCCTGGCGAGCCAGACTTGCGCGATGATATCGGCGCTGCTCAGATTGCGATTGAATCCCTGCCGGGCCGTGGAGCAGAAAGTGCAGTTAAGCGCACAGCCAACCTGGGATGAAATGCACAGAGTTCCGCGGTGCTGGTCGGGGATGAACACCATCTCGATGCAGTTGTCGGCGGCCACCCTTACCAACCACTTGATCGTGCCGTCGGCGGATTTCTGCGTGGCCACGATTTCGGGCAACTGCACAATGGCCTCGGCTGCCAGGCGTGCCCGCAGTTCTCTGCTGATGTTGGTCATCGTGGAAAAATCGGTAGTGCGATGCTGGTGGATCCATTTCAGCAACTGCACGGCGCGGAAAGGCCGCTCCCCCAACACCCGAAAATAGTCTTCCAATCCCGTAAGCGTGAGGCCGAGCAAATTGACCGGTTCGCTTTCCACGCGTACGGCCGTCTGGATGGTGTCGTCGGGTGTGTCCATTGCCGCTATATCACATTCGTGCACCCTTGCTCAGGTCAACGGGTGCGGGGACATATCTCCTCGGCTGAGAAAAAGTACGCGATCTCCGTTGCCGCGTTCTCCGGGGAGTCGGACCCGTGCACGGCGTTCTCGGTTATCTCGTCGGCGAAGTCTGCGCGGATGGTGCCGGGATCCGCATCCGCGGGATTGGTCGCGCCCATGACCTGACGATTCTTCGCGACGGCATTCTCACCTTCCAACACTTGAACCAGCACGGGGCCCGATGTCATGAACGCGATCAGCTCAGGGAAAAACGGTCGCTCCCTGTGCACCGCGTAGAAGCCTTCGGCGCGTTCGCGATCCAAGTGAAGCATGCGGGCGGCCAGCACGCGCAGCCCGGCGTCCTCGAAGCGCGCGATGATCGCGCCGACGGCATTTTTTGCCACGGCGTCGGGTTTGATGATGGAAAGAGTTCGTTCGATTGCCATCCAGATCTCCAGGGTTCCTGTCGGAAAACGTACAATTATAAACCCCGAGCCGGGTGGAAAGAAACGCAGCCGACGAGGAACAGGCGAGGGCGGGTTGCGGGCCGGGTGGGCTAGATACCGAAGCTTTCGCCGCAGCCACACAGGCTCTTGACGTTGGGATTGTCGTAGCTGAAGCCTTCGTTCAATCCCTCGCGGCTGAAGTCGATGGTGGTGCCGTCAAGAAATGACAGGCTGTCGCCATCGATAATCACCTTGACGCCATGGGATTCGAAAATGCGGTCACCCTCGGCGATCTCGTCGGTGATATCGACCACGTAGGCGAATCCGGAACAACCCGTGGTCTTGATGCCCACGCGCAGGCCCTCGCCGGAACCCCGTTCGGCGAGATAGCGCTTAACGCGCCCGGCAGCGGCATCTGTGAGCATGACAGCCATGGGTCTTACCCTTCCGCCCCGCGAGATCGTGTCGCGCAGGCTCGGCTCAATAGGTTGGGGCGTTCCAATGCCCGTTCAAGAGTCTCGCGGCTCAGGCGCCGGGTGAGACCCCCTGGTTGACGTCCACCGGGACCTGGTCCTGGCGTTCCGCTACTTCGCGCACTCGGCGGCGTTCAATCAGCTGGCCCAGATCGATGCCGCCGAGAAAATCGTGAATCTGCTTGCTCAAATCCTGCCACAGGTCATGGGTGAGGCAGCGCGCGTCGCCCTGGCAGTTCTCCAGGCCTCGGCAGCGGGTCGCATCCACGGACTCGTCCACGGCGCCGATGACATCGACCACGGCGATGTCGTTCGCCCCACGGCCCAGTCGGTAGCCGCCCCCCGGCCCGCGGGAGCTGCGCACCAGCCCGCGCTTGCGCAGCTGGGCGAACAACTGCTCCAGATAGGACAGGGAAATAGCCTGGCGCCTGGCGATATCGGCAAGGGTGACGGGGCCCTGATCATGGTGAATGGCCAGGTCCAACATGGCTGTAACCGCATATCGGCCCTTGGTCGTCAGTCGCATGTTCTAGCCCGTGGGTGGAAGTCTCTGGAAGTTTACATTCCTGAGTGTTTTAGTCAACTATTCACCGGATGGGTTCCCTGGCGCCTGGCTGTCCTCCAGGGATGCCCGCTGCTTCTCCAGCTTGCCGATGGCGGCGCGCAACTCCCGGGCGCGGGTGCGTTCCCTGTCCACGACTTCCGGCGGCGCCCGATCCACGAAGCTCGAGTTGGCGAGCTTCTGCTCGCTGCGCCCCAGGTCCTTGGCGTGCTTTTCGATTTCCTTCGCCAGCCGTGCGCTTTCGGCTTGCGCGTCGATGAGGCCCGCCAGAGGAATGAGAAGATTCGTCTCACCCAGCAGGCCCACCGCGCTCTTCGGTGCGACCTGGCCGCTCGCGAGCACGGCAACGGATTCCAGGCCCGCGAGGCCATCCAGGTAATGGCGGCAACTGGCGAGCATGCGCCGATCCCGCTCGCATGCGTTCTGCAGCAGAACCGGCACTCGGCGACCGGGTTGAATGTTCTGCTCGCCGCGCACCCGGCGTACGGTCAGCACGAACCCCTTCACCCAATCCATGTCTTCGATGCTGGCCTGGTCGATCCGCCGGGCGTCCGATTGCGGGTAGGGTTCGCGCATGATGGTTGCACCGCCGCGACCGGCAATGGGTGCGATGCGCTGCCAGACTGCCTCGGTAATAAAGGGAATCATCGGATGGGCAAGCCGCAGCAGCGTTTCCAGAACTCTGACCAGCGTGCGGCGGGTGCCTCTCAAGGTGGCCGCATCGGTCTCTTGATCATTGAGTACCGGCTTTGCGAGCTCCAGATACCAGGGGCAATACTCGTCCCAGGTGAACTCGTAGATAGCCTGAGCGGCGAGGTCGAATCGATATTGCTCGATGGCTGTTCGAACGGTGTCCTCGGTCATCTGCAGCAGCGATATGATCCAGCGCTCGGCGAGACCCAGCTCGACCTCGCCGCCGTCCTGGCCACAATCCTCGTTCTCCGTGTGATGGGTGACAAAGCGCGCCGCATTCCAGAGCTTGTTGCAGAAATTCCTATAGCCCTCGACGCGGCCCAGGTCGATTCGAAGGTCCCGCCCGGTGGTCGCCAGCGAGCAGAAGGTGAAGCGCAGCGCGTCGGTGCCGAACGCGGGGATTCCGTCCGGGTACTGGCGCCGGGTGTCGGCTTCGATGCTGGCGGCCATGTCTGGACGCATGAGTCCGGTGGTGCGCTTTTTCACCAGGGATTCCAGGTCGATGCCGTCGGCGAGATCCAGGGGGTCCAGGATGTTCCCCTTGGATTTCGACATCTTGTTGCCATCGGCGTCGCGCACCAGTCCGTGGATGTAGACTTCCGTGAACGGCACCTCATCCATGAACTTCAGGCCCATCATGATCATGCGCGCGACCCAGAAGAATATGATGTCGAAGCCGGTCACCAGCACACTACCCGGATAGAAAACGTTCAATCGCTCGGTCTGCTCCGGCCAGCCCAGGGTCGAGAAAGGCCACAGGGCCGATGAGAACCAGGTATCGAGCACGTCCGGGTCCTGCTCGAGCTCGAAGGACGCAGCCAACCCGTGCTTTTGCCGCACTTCCTCTTCGCTGCGGCCCACGTAGATTCCACCGTTCGCGTCGTACCAGGCGGGAATGCGGTGCCCCCACCACAATTGCCGGCTGATACACCAGTCTTCGATGTTGCGCATCCATTCGAAATAGGTTTTCGACCAGTTTTCGGGTACGAAACGAATGCGCCCATCCTCCACCGCCTGGATGGCGGGCGCTGCCAGGGGGCCGGCTTTGACGAACCACTGATCGGTCAGGAACGGCTCGATAACCGAATGGGATCGGTCCCCACGGGGGATTTTCATGCGGTGCGCTTCGGTCTTCACCAGTAAACCCTGTTCCTGCAGATCGGCGACCACGCGTTTTCGCGCCTCGAAGCGGTCCAGATCCCGGTAGCGGGGTGGCGTTTCATCGTTGGTTTTTGCGTCGATGGTGAATATATTGATCTTTGCCAGACCGTGTCGCTCGCCGACGATGTAGTCGTTGAAATCGTGGGCAGGCGTGATCTTGAGTGCCCCGCTGCCGAACTCCGGATCCACGTAATCGTCGGCGATCACCGGGATCCGCCGGTTCGTGAGCGGTAGATCCACGTGCTTGCCGATCAAGTCGGAATAGCGTTTGTCGTCGGGGTGCACCGCCACGGCGGTGTCGCCGAGCATGGTTTCCGGTCGCGTGGTTGCGACCACCACGTGTCCTTCCCCATCCGACACGGGATAACGAATGTGCCACAGGAAGCCGTCCTCTTCTTCGGAGATGACTTCCAAATCGGAGACTGCCGTGTGCAGTACCGGGTCCCAGTTCACCAGGCGTTTGCCGCGGTAGATCAATCCGTCGTCGTAAAGCCGCACGAAGGTTTCGCGCACCGCCCGGGACAGACCCTCGTCCATGGTGAAGCGTTCGGTGGCCCAGTCCACAGAGGCACCCATGCGCCGCAGCTGCCGGGAGATGGTGCCGCCGGAATGATCTTTCCACTTCCATACGCGGCGCAGGAATTCCTCGCGGCCGATGTCGTGCCGGGTGAGCCCCTCGGCATCGAGTTGACGCTCTACGACGATCTGTGTCGCGATACCAGCGTGATCCGTTCCAGCCTGCCACAGGGAATTGTCGCCCTTCATGCGGTGGTATCGGGTCAGGGTGTCCATGATGGTGACCTGAAACGCGTGACCCATATGCAGGCTGCCGGTGATATTCGGCGGCGGGATCATGATGCAATAGGGATCACCCTGGCCGCCGGGTTCGAAATAGCCGTTTTTCTCCCAGGTCTCGTACCAGGTTTGCTCGATCTTCTGTGGGTCGTAGGTCTTATCCATATGTCGCTCGAAAAATCACCACGGTTGCAAAGGGGTCTTACCCCTTTGCAACCAGGGAGGCTCTAGTCGGAGGTGGTCGACTTCGCGGCTACCGGCGCCTCAGCGCGTTCAGATCTTCGATGAGCTCCGGAAGCATGATCTCCAGGTGATTGCGAACCTGCTCCCGGATGTCTCCCGCGGCTTCCTGCACCGCCGTCTCGATACGGGCCTGTACGATGACCTCGATCTCGTTGGCGAGCCGCTCGGCGAGCTTGCGGCACGCTTCGCCTGCTTCGGCGCCGGGCTCCAGCGGTTCCTCCAGCGGCTGTCCGGAGGCCTGCTCGTGGGGCCCGTCGTCGCCCGGGACGACCACGTCGTGGAGTAACGGAATCGTATACTGAGGATCGGCGGGTCCCGGATTCGGCCGCTGCCGGTCGGGCTCGCGCGGTCCGGCTGGCGCGGACTTTCTGCGCTCCAGAATTTGCTCGAGTCCGTTGAGCGCTTCGCTCAGTGACTCCTCGGCGGCACTGGTGCCGGCGCCGGTAGCCTCATTGCGGGGATCCTCTTTCATGCTGCGGTCACAGATTGTACTTCTGGATCGTGATACCTCGATCCCGGTAGTCGCGGTAGCGCACGCGGCCCGCGCGCCGCGCCGATTCGCCCGCACCGACGATTTCAGCGACGCGAGCACTTCGGTCCGCGAATGACGGAATCGATTCGCCGAGATTGATCAGAACGTCGATATTTGCGGGCTCCGCCGTGCCATCGCCAACCAGGACCGGCTCGACGGGTTCAGCGTCGCCCACCCCCTGAGCAAACAGGGCGTGGGGCACGAAACTGTCTTGCCGGTAGGTCCAGAGCATGTCGTCGAGGCTCCTGGCGGTTTCCTTCGAGTCTGTGTGGATGAATACACGGTGGCCCTTGTGCCACGCTTTCTCCGCTAACCGACAGGCGGTGCGGAGTTGCTCCCGGGCAGCGTCCGTTTCCAGAATATAGAAATCAACTTGCATCGACAGCCCCACGCCGGTGCGCGACATTTAAAATGTCGGGTCGGCTCTGGCGTCCTCGGCAATTGCTCCAGGCATTGCCCTACCTCCTGCGTCCCTGCAGTCGTGCTTCGCCCTATCTCGTCCGTCCATGGACTCGTCAGCTTACGCGTTTGCGCCCGCTGCGGTCCAGCAGGAACTGCGACAGCAGGCGCACCGGCCGGCCGGTGGCGCCTTTGCTCTTCCCGCCTCGCCAGGCAACTCCGGCGATATCCAGATGCGCCCAGCGATAGTCGCTGGCAAATCGGGACAGGAAGCAGGCGGCCGTGATGGCGCCGGCCTCGCGTCCGCCCACGTTGGCCAGGTCGGCAAAGTTGCTCTTCAGAGTTTCCCCGTACTCATCCCACAGGGGCAGACGCCAGGCCCGGTCGTGGCTGAATTCGCCGGCCTCCAGCAGCGAGTCGGCGAGCCGGTCGTCGTTGCTGAAAAGTCCCGCAGCCTGGGCGCCTAAGGCGATCACGCAGGCCCCCGTGAGGGTTGCCACATCCACCACCACATCCGGGTCGAAGCGACTCGCATAGGTGAGGGCGTCGCACAGCACCAGCCGTCCCTCGGCGTCGGTATTCAGTATCTCGACACTCTGGCCGGACATGCTGGTATAGATATCGCCCGGCTTGCTGGCGGCGCTCCCTGGAAGGTTCTCGGTGGCTGCAACGATGGCTACCAGGTTGATGGGTAAGGCCAGGCTCGCCGCCATTTTTACGGTGCCCATCACGCTTGCCGCTCCGCACATGTCGAACTTCATCTCGTCCATCTGGGCGGCGGGCTTGATGGAAATGCCGCCGGAGTCGAAGGTAACGCCTTTGCCGATCAGCACCGCGGGCCGTTTCCGCCCACGACTGCCCCTGTACTCGAGGGTGATCAGCCTGGCGGGTTCCTGGCTGCCTCGTGATACCGACAGCAGGGTGCCCATGCCGAGGCGTTTCATTTCGGGCTCACCGAGCACGCGTACCTTGATGGATTTGTGCCTGCGTGCCATCTGGCGGGCACGGTCCGCGAGATAAGTGGGCGTGCAGATGTTGCCCGGAAGATTTCCAAGATCTCTGGCCAGGTCGACGCCGTCGGAAATTCCTATGCCGTGGCGCATGCCTTCTTCGGCGCGAGATTTGTCCCGTTGGGAAGCGATGGCACAAACCAGCCGGCGAATCCTCGGTTTCTTGATGGTGCTGGCATCGCTCTTGAGTTGATCGAATCGATACACGGCGTCGCGCATGGTCTCCACGATCTGCCGGATCTTCCAGTAAACGTCCCGGTCCTCGACCTCGAGCTCGGCCAGATACACGGTGGCGTCCTTGACGCCACTCGCACTCAGCACTTTCGCGCCGGCCGCCAACAGACGCCCGTATCGGCTCGCCCCCATGGCGCCCCTTTTCCCGCAGCCCACCAGCAACACCTGCTGCGCCTTGATGTTGGGCAAGCTGTTCAGCGCCAGCGTGTCGCCGGTGGAACCCTGCATTTCGAAACGACGGACAAGCCTCAGGAGCTCGCCGTGGCTTGCGTCGTTGATGGTTTGCGCGGCCGGGGAGAGCCGGCGCGACTCGTAGATGGCAACTACGATGCAGGATGCCGGCTGCTTGTCGGCGGCCACCTTGCTTACTCTGAAATCCATCGATCTTTACCCTTCGAATTCTCTGATACTATTGACGGTATCCGACCTGATTGCCGGGGGCCGCGCACCAAGCGCGCAGTCTATGCTTTCGGGCCACGGACCGTAAAGTCACCTTCTTGATCCTGGCGGCGAATTGATAGTTCAACGTTACTTGATTCGAGAAATACTGCATTCTTTCTTTGCGGTTTTTTCTATTCTGCTGCTGATTACCTTTGCCGTAACATTCGTCCGGTTGCTGGCCGAAATGTCGACAAGCGTCTTCTCCAGCGTCTTCATCATCCAGCTGTTGATGCTCAAACTCATCGGCAAACTGTCCTTGTTGCTGCCCGCGTCACTCTATGTCGCCATCTTGCTGGCCCTGGGCAGGCTGTACTCAGACAGTGAAATCGTGGCCATGTGGGCAGGCGGGATCGACCCGCGCCGGATCAATCTGAGCATATTCCGGTTTCTATTGGGATTCGCCGTGGCGGCTTCCGTCATCTCTCTGTATCTGTCGCCGGAAGCGCTGGCAAAGCGCGACGTGGTGTGGGCGCAGGCGCAGGCGCAGGCGGAAATCAGCGGCGTGTTGCCGGGTCGGTTCCTGGAGCTCAGGGGCGGCGAGATGGTTGCGTATACCGAAACCCTGTCGCCGGACAAACGTGAAATGGAGAATGTATTCGCGAGGCTGGCAATCGCCGGGCAACAGAATCTCCTGGTGGCGAAAAGGGCGCACTTCAGTGGCAATGAGGAGAAGACCGGGCGATACATCGTGCTCGAGGATGGCTACCGGTATTCCGGCTCCCCGGGGAGCGTCGACTACACGATTTATCGATTCGCCAAGCATGGCTTCCGTATCGACCGGGAGCGCTCCCAAACTGTAATAAGCAAGTCGAACGCCACTCGAACGCTGGATCTTCTCAAGGCTCCCTATCCTGCCTATTCGGCGGAGCTGCAGTGGCGGATTTCACAACCGATTTCTCTTCTTCTTCTGGGGATGCTCGCCATTCCACTGGCGCGGACACTGCCCAGGCAAGGGAAGTACACCAAGCTTGCCATGGGGATCGCCATCTACTTTCTGTACGGAAACGCCGTGGGCGTCATGCAGACGTTTGTCGAGCGAGGCCAGGTCAGCGTCGCGATAGGAATCTGGCCGGTGCATCTGGTGATGGCATTAATCGTCGCCTCACTACTCTACCTTCAGTCTTCCGGTCGCGTGCCGAAGCTGAAACGGCGCGACAGGCAAGCCCGAGCAGCATGAAAATCCTCGATCGTCACATCGGCTTTCACGTCATCAGGGATTCAGCTCTGACCCTGGTCGCGTTGCTGGCGATTTTCTCTTTGGTGGAATTTCTCGATGATCTGAGCGATGTGGGCAAAGGCCGCTACACGATGCAGGCAGCAGTGGAGTATATGTTGCTGACAACGCCCAATCGAATTTTCATCCTGTTTCCCATCGCAGGTGTAATCGGTAGCCTGATCGGACTCGGGTCATTGGCGGCTCATCGCGAATTGGTCGTCATTCGCGCCACCGGCATCTCTTCGCTGCGCATTGCCGGTGCCGCGATGAAGGCGGCGGCCGTGCTCGTTCTGGCATCGGTGCTGGTGGGCGAGGTGGTTTCTCCTTACACCGAGCAACTCGCGCATCAGCGCCGAGCGACGGCCCTGTCGGACAATCACGCACTCGGGACCGGAAACGGCTTCTGGGTCCGCGACGGCAATACGTTCATAAACGTCGGGCAGGTGCTGCCCGGCAATCGGATGAAGGAGCTCTACATTTATGAGTTCGATGACGAGCAGCGGCTGCGTGTCGCCACTTTTGCCGACGATGGCATATACCAGGACGGCGAGTGGACTCTAGGGGGGGTTCGACAATCGATAATCGGAACCGATGGTGTGACTGCGCGTGAAGTCGTCGAGGCGGATTGGCGTTCGCGCTTCGATCCGGAACTTGCCGAAGTGGTGTCGGTGCGTTTGACCAGCCTCTCCATCCTGGGACTCATGCGCTACATCGACTACTTGCAATCGAACGGACTCGATACCGGACGTTACGAGCTGGCGCTATGGAGCAAGATCATCCATCCTTTTACTACCGTGGTGATGATTTTTATTGCCCTGCCATTGGTGCTGGGGCGTCTCGGATCGGTGGGTATCGGCCAACGCATACTGGCCGGCATCGTCATCGCCGTATCTTTTCTGCTGCTGGAACAGCTTGCCGGTCACATGGGGCTGGCCTTCGGCCTGAATCCGATGGTGGCCGCGTGGGCGCCGACGCTGTCGTTCTTCGCCCTGGCCGTGTGGATGTTTCGCAAGGTGGGCTGACCGAGCGAGGCGTCAGGATACTTCGACGATTCTGGTTTGCGAGATCCGATCGTGCCAGGTGAGCCGGTCAGGGTCTACCAGCAGCCATAGGAATCCGGCGCCGAAGATAAGCCACGAGAAGCCGGCGCTCACGAAACGCACCAGCGCTTGCCGCCAGCTGGCGCTGTTTCCACCCGCACCCGTCAGGCGCATACGCCAGCTGCGCATACCGAGCGTCTGCCCCCCATGAGTCCAGAACCACCCGAAGTAACCGAATGACAAGACAACCAGGTAAGCCATATACCAGAGATCGCCGGAACGAATCGCCTCTCCACCGGTAAACGCCAACAACACCGCCGTCCCCACGAACAACACGGCCGTGACCAGCAACGAATCATATCCGATGGCCCCAAACCGCCTCCCCAACCCCACCGGCCGCATGGGCTTGGCAGAAAGTTCAGATTCGATCGCCATCACTTCACAGTTAGACCCGGCGCGAAGCGCCTGGAGAGTTGAATCCCGACGCGAAGCGCGTGACTAGAAGCGCCTGACAACCCTATGCCTTTGGCGGGTAACTCCTTTCTGGCCCTGGTATTTACCGTTGCGATCTTTGTAGGAAATTTCACACGGCTCGTCGGACTCGAAAAAGATCACCTGAGCGACCCCCTCGTTGGCGTAAATTCTCGCTGGCAGCGGTGTGGTGTTCGAAAATTCCAGCGTCACGTGACCTTCCCACTCCGGCTCCAGGGGCGTCACGTTGACGATAATCCCACAGCGTGCGTAGGTGGATTTCCCCAGACAAAGAGTCAATACATTGCGGGGAATACGAAAGTATTCCACGGTGCGGGCCAGGGCGAAAGAATTTGGAGGGATGATGCAGACATCGGACTGGATATCGACGAAGCTGTTGTCGTCGAAATTCTTCGGGTCGACGACAGCAGAGTTGATATTCGTGAATATCTTGAAATCGTTGGCGCAGCGAATGTCATAGCCGTAGCTTGAAGTACCGAAGGAAATAATCCGTTCCTCACCGCTGTAGCGGATTTGATTCGCTTCGTAGGGTTCGATCATCCGGTGCTCTTCTGCCATGCGCCGAATCCAACGGTCGGATTTGATCGTCATCTCAGTTGTTCTGAATCATGATTTTCGGGAATGCCTGGGCGTAGTCCTTGGCCTTGAGCGAAAGTTTCGCCGCCAGGCGCCGGGCGACTTCGCGGAACTGCCGCGCCACCGCGCCGTCCGGGTCTTTGACCACCGTCGGCTTGCCCTCGTCGGTGTCGGCGCGGATGCGGCCGTCCAGGGGCAGGGAGCCGAGAAAGTCCACGCCGAACTGCTCGGCCAGGCGGGCGCCGCCGCCTTCGCCGAAAATGTGCTCCTCGTGCCCGCACTCACTGCACACATGGATGCTCATGTTCTCCACGATCCCCAGCACCGGCACCTGTACCTTCTCGAACATCTTCAGCCCCTTGCGGGCATCGAGCAGCGCAATGTCCTGGGGCGTCGTTACGATGAGCGCGCCGCTCACCGGGATCTTCTGCGCCAGCGTCAGCTGTGTGTCGCCGGTCCCCGGTGGCAGATCCACGATGAGATAGTCCACGTCCCGCCAGTTGGTGTCCTTGAGCAGCTGCTCCAGGGCCTGAGTGACCATGGGGCCGCGCCAGATCATCGGCGTTTCCTCGTCCACCAGGTAGCCGATGGACATGGACTGGATGTGGTAGTTCACCAGCGGCTCCAGGGATTTACCGTCGCTGGAATCCGGCTGGCCGCTGCAGCCCAGCATGCGCGGTTGGCTGGGCCCGTATATATCGGCATCCAGGATCCCCACCGTGGCTCCTTCGCCGGACAGGGCGAGGGCCAGATTCACCGCCACGGTGGATTTTCCTACGCCCCCCTTGCCCGAGGCCACGGCGACGATGTTCTTGACGTTCTCCAGCGTCGTTACACCCTGTTGAACCACGTGACTGGCGATTTTCACCCCCACCTCGACCTGGCAGTCGCTGACCCCCGGGAGCCCCGAAATCCGGGCCAGTAGCTCCTGGCGGAGCGCTTGCATGTGGTCACCGGCGGGAAAGCCCAACTGCACCACGACCCGCACCCGGCCACCGTCCATCTCCACGCTTTTCACGCACTTCGCCGACACCAGGTCGGTTTCCAGATAGGGGTCGATGTAGCCGCCAATCGCTTCCTCTACCGCAGCCTTGGTCAACTCGCCCATTGCGTACTCCTGAGGGTAAAAACACCGGGGTGATTCTACCGCAGTTTTCGCAGTTGCAAGAGGGGTAGGGGTCCGGGGCTTGCGCGTGGCGCGGCCCCAGGCTAAGTGATACCGTGTGCGCCGGCTTTTATCCGCTGCGATTCCCAGCCCCATGAGCGACGATCCCAGAACCATCCTCGTCACCAGTGCGCTCCCCTATGCCAACGGGTCGATTCATCTCGGGCATCTGGTGGAATACATCCAGACGGATATCTGGGTGCGCTTCCAGCGTCTACGGGGCCACCATTGCCTCTACGTATGCGCCGATGACAGCCACGGCACGCCGATCATGCTGCGTGCCGAGCAGGACGGAATCAGCCCCGAAGAATTGATTTCCCGCATCGGCGAGGAACACCGTGCGGACTTTCGCGACTTCGCCATCAGCTTCGATAATTTCTATACCACGCATTCGGAGGAGAATCGGGAGTTCGCAAACCTCATCTACGAGCGACTTCGCGACGGCGGTCACATCGTCGTGCGGACCATCCGCGAGCCCTACGATCCGGTCAAGGGCGTGGGGTTGCCCGATCGCTATATTCGCGGCACCTGCCCGAATCCCGAATGCGGCGCGCCGGATCAGTACGGCGACAGCTGCGAAGTCTGTTCCACCACCTACTCATCGTCCGATCTCATCGACCCCATATCGGTGTTGTCGGGACAGCCGCCCCTGTGGCGCGATTCCGAGCATTATTTCGTGCGCCTGGCCGATTTCACCGACATGCTCAAGGCTTGGGTAGGCGGTGGCGAGGGCCCGGCCCGGGTGCAACCGGAAATTGCCAACAAGCTCGAAGAGTGGTTCGGCGTGGGTCTGCAGGATTGGGACATCTCCCGGGACGAGCCGTATTTTGGCTTCGAGATCCCGGATGCACCGGGCAAATTTTTCTATGTCTGGCTGGATGCTCCCATCGGATACATGGCGAGCTTCAAGAACCTGTGCGATCAGCGCGATGATCTGGACTTCGATGCCTACTGGGGGTTGGACAGTAGCGCCGAGCTTTATCATTTCATCGGTAAGGACATCGCGTATTTTCATACCCTGTTCTGGCCGGCGAATCTCCATGGCGCGGGCTTCCGTACGCCTACGGCGGTTTTTTGCCACGGATTTCTTACCGTGAATGGCCGCAAGATGTCGAAATCCCGCGGCACCTTCGTTAACGCCCGTACCTACCTGGAGCACCTCAATCCGGAATACTTGCGCTACTACTACGCCGCAAAGCTCGGTTCGGGTATCGACGATCTGGATCTCAATCTCGATGACTTCGTGCAACGGGTGAACTCCGATCTCGTCGGCAAGGTGGTGAACATCGCCTCGCGCTGTGCTGGCTTCATCACCAAGGGATTCGAGGGTCGTTTGGCCGGTACCCTTGCCGACCGGGAACTATACGCGCGCTTCGTGGCTGCCGGTGATGAAATCGCCCGGCTCTACGAAGAGCGCGAATTCTCCAAGGCAGTGCGCGAGATCATGGCGCTGGCGGATGTGGCCAACCGGTATATCGATGAGCACAAGCCATGGATTCTGATCAAGCAGGAGGGCAGCGAGGCCCGGGTCCAAGCCGTCTGCAGCCAGGGGCTCAATCTGTTTCGGGTGCTGATGATCTATCTGAAACCCATCGTGCCGTTGATGGCTGCCAGGGCGGAAGTCTTTCTGGACGCGCAAGCATTGTCGTGGAGCGACATCGCCAAGCCGTTACTCGATCATCAGATCAAAGGCTTCCAGAAATTGCTGACCCGTGTAGAGAGCGACAGCGTGGATGCCATGATCGAAGATTCCAGGGAAAATCTGGCTGGCCCGCGGTCCGAAGCTCCGCAAGACGATGCCCCGGAGCAAGTAGCCGGCGAAATCGATATCGATGGGTTCTTGCAGGTCGATTTGCGTATCGCGCGTATTACGGCAGCCAAGCATGTCGAGGGCGCGGACAAGTTGCTCGAGCTGACGGTGGATGCCGGATCCGAGCCGCTGACAATATTTGCCGGCATAAAGGCGGCCTACAATCCGGACGATCTGGTGGGTAGGCTTACCGTGGTGGTGGCAAATCTGAAGCATCGCAAAATGCGCTTCGGCACCTCCCAGGGAATGGTGCTCGCCGCCGGGCCCGGAGGCGAGGATATCTGGCTGCTGGGAGTCGATGAAGGCGCCAAACCCGGGATGCGCGTCAAATGATCCCATCGGGCAGCAAGCACGCGCTCGAGCCAAGCTCGGCCGATCGTATCGATGCCCTGTTGCCACAAACCCAATGCACCCAATGCGGATTTCCCAGCTGTCGCGAATACGCCGAAGCGCTGGTGGCCGGGCAGAGCGACTTGAATCGCTGTCCGCCGGGAGGCGAGACCACAATCGCCGCGTTGGCGCTGAGCCTCGCCCTGGCGCCGAAAGCCCTGGACCCGGCTTGCGGCCAACAGCAGCCCTGGGTGGTGGCGCGCATCCATGAGGCTGCGTGTATCGGCTGCACCCTGTGCATCCAGGCTTGCCCGGTGGACGCCATACTCGGCGCCGCCAAGCGCATGCACACGGTTATCGAGAGCGAATGCACGGGTTGCGTGCTTTGCCTGGATCCCTGTCCGGTGGACTGCATCGAACTCGTACCGATGCTGACGACGGCGACGGCCCCGGCCAGCCAACCACGGCCAGGCGCAAGCCTGGCCGATACCTTTCTCGAGGGATGGATGCGCCAGCGGGCGCCGTTGGCGCGCCGGCGTTTCCAGGCCCGCCGCCGGCGCCAGCTGCGTCAGGCCCGAACCGAGGGCCTGCGCCTGAATCGTGCCGCCATGCCCGGTCGTGATGCCGATCGCGCCACCAAGCAAGCCGTCATACGGGGCGCGGTGGTTCGTGCCCGTCATCGCCGCCGCGCCGCCCACGACTAACGTCCTCCCTCGGCGTGAACAAGGAAAAGCGAAGAACCCTGTTCGAACGCCTGCGCGCCGCCATGCCGGCGCCTACCACCGAGCTCGAGTACGACACTCCGTTCCAGCTTCTGGTCGCCGTCATTCTCTCGGCCCAGGCCACCGACGTGAGCGTCAACAAGGCAACCGGAAGGTTGTTCCAAACTGCGGGCTCAGCCCGCATGATTCGCGATCTCGGCGAGGAGGGACTCAAGCCGTACATCAAGAGTATCGGGCTGTTCAACACCAAGGCACGCAATATCATCAAGACTTGCGATCAGCTTCTGAGAGAGCACGGCGGACAGGTGCCCACCGACAGAAAATCTCTCGAAGCGTTGCCTGGAGTCGGCCGTAAGACCGCCAACGTGATTCTCAATACGGCTTTCGGTGAGCCCACGATCGCGGTCGACACGCACATCTTCCGGGTCTCCAACCGCACGGCGTTGGCGCCCGGCAAGACCGTGCGTCAAGTGGAGGACAAGCTGGAACGCGTGGTGGAATCGGAGTTCAAGAAGGACGCTCATCACTGGCTCATTCTGCACGGACGCTACACATGTACAGCGCGCAATCCGCACTGTGGCAAGTGCGTCATTCGGGATCTGTGCGAGTATCGGCACAAAACGTCGGATTGAGCCTGAGTGCTATAGTCCTACAGATCTCGCCGTGCGAGCCTGACCGGCGGCTCGAAGAGGAGCGCGACAGGTGTTTCAGGAATACCTAAGACGCCACTGGGTAAGGGCTCTGCTGAGTCTTCTTATCCTGTCGTTTTTCCTCGTGCACGCCCTCAAGTGGCATGAATGGGAGCTCATCAATCGCTTCGATAACATAGCCTATGACCTTCGCTTGCTGCTGACGATGCCGGATACATCGGACGACCGCATCGTGATCGTCGAGATTGATGAAAAGAGTCTTGCCGCCGAGGGGCGATGGCCCTGGCCGCGGGACAAGGTTGCGCGGCTTGTGGACCAGCTCGTTGATCACTACGGTGTCGCGCTGGTCGCCTTCGACGTCGTTTTCGCGGAGCCCGAAGAAGCCAGTGCACTGGCACTACTCGATGAGCTCGAGGGCGTTGCGGCGAGTGATCCGGTGCTGCAAAAGCGATACCGGCAGCTCCGGCCGCGATTCGACCATGACGATGTGCTTGCGCAGAGCCTGACCGGGCGCAACGTCATCCTGGGGGTATTTTTCACCGGCGAAGGCAGCTCGGGCGGCTCCCGGACCGCCGGCCAGTTGCCACGCCCGCTATTTCCTCGCGGCAGTTTTACCGGGCGCAGGATCCCCTTCATGAGCGCAACCGGCTATGCGGGAAACCTCCCCGAGTTTCAGGAAAAAGCCTTTGCTACGGGCCACTTGATGGCGTTGCCGGATATCGATGGGTTGAATCGCCGGGTGCCGATGATTTATGAGTACGATGGCAATTACTACGAGTCGTTGTCCCTGGCGGTGGCGCGCAATGTGCTCGGGGCCGAGAGTGTCGTTCCCGGCTACCCCGAGGGGTCCCGGCCCGGTAGCGACTATTCAGGGCTCGAATGGCTGGAGATCGGTGACACCCACGTGCCTGTGGACGCCCGGGTCAGCGCCCTGGTTCCCTTTCGCGGCCGCCAAGGGAGCTTCCCCTACGTATCCGCGACCGACGTCATCGCCGGAACCACGCCGCCGGCCATCCTCGAAGGCAGGATCGTCCTGGTGGGTGCGACCGCGGCGGGTCTGCTGGATCTTCGCGCGACCCCGGTACAGGCGGACTATCCAGGCGTGGAAATCCACGCAAATTTAATCGTGGGTATTCTCGATCAGACGATCAAGGAGAATCCAGACTATGCGCTGGGAGCCGAGTTTCTGCTGGCGCTGGTGTCGGGTCTGCTGATGGCGTTGCTGTTACCCGTGTTGAGCCCCATATGGGCCGGGGCCATGACACTCGTTCTGCTCGCCGGCGTCATAGCAGTAAATATGTTGGTATGGCACTACGGAAATTTCGTTTTCCCGCTTGCTGCCAGCGTGCTGATGATTCTCACGCTATTTCTGTTCAATATGTGGTACGCCTACTTTTTCGAGGCTCGCGGCAAGCGTCAGCTGGCGGGACTTTTCGGCGAGTACGTGCCGCCGGAGCTGGTGGAGGAGATGAGCCGGCATCCGGATTCATTCACGATGGAGAGCCAGAGTCGCGAGTTGACAGTGTTGTTCTCCGATGTGCGCGATTTCACCAGTATTTCCGAGGGGCTCGGTGCCGCCGAGCTGTCGGAGCTCATGAACGAGTATCTGAGTGCCATGACGCGTGTCATCTATGATCATCGCGGTACCGTGGACAAGTATATCGGCGACGCCATCATGGCATTTTGGGGTGCGCCCATTCACGATCATGATCACGCCCGCAACGGGCTCTTCGCGGCGCTGCGCATGGTTGCCCGGCTGCGCACGTTGTCGGGTCAGTTCCGTGAACGCGGTTGGCCGGAGCTTCGAATCGGTATCGGCATCAATACCGGTGAAATGCATGTGGGCAACATGGGTTCACGCTATCGTCGCGCTTACACGGTCATGGGGGACGGGGTCAACCTGGGTTCGCGCCTGGAGGGGCTGACGAAAAGCTACGGCGTGTCCATTATCGTCAGCCGTGAGACCCGCGATGCGGTACCGGAAATCGGTTACCGGGAGCTGGACCGTGTGCGTGTCAAGGGCAGGCACAAGCCCGTCAGTATCTACGAGCCGCTGGGTCCACGGGAAGGCTTGGAAGACCGGGTACGCGACGAGCTCAAATTCTATCGGGAGGCAGTGAAACTTTATCGCGCGCAGAATTGGGAGTTGGCCGAGCTGCAATTCGTGAATCTCACCAAACGCTCACCGAAGCGCACGCTATACGCACTCTACATCGAGCGTATCAAGCACTTCCGCAAAAACCCGCCGCCGGCAGATTGGGACGGCGTCTACACGCATCTGGAGAAGTAGAATTAAATGGGGACAAATTAAATGGGGACAGATCTATTTAATTTGTCCCCATTTAATTCAGGCAGAGACGAAGAACTCCATTTTCACACCGGCGAGCTCTACCACATCGTGGTCCTTGAGCGCGTGGGCCTGGGCGCCGATGGAGTCGCCGTTGACCAGGGGGTGTTTGCCTTCCACGTGGGTGATGAAGTAGCCCTGAGGCCTTCGGGTAATGACCGCCACCTGAACGCCCGGGCGGCCCAGAGTGATGAGTGCTTTCTTGAGCTCCAGCTCCTTGCCCGCGCCGGGCCCGCTCAGGACCTGAATCTTGCCCAGGGGCATGTCGTCCGCGGCCACCTGGCTGCCGACTCCCGGCGGTGGCGGCGGTGCCGTCTCTTCGGCCTTGGCGGCGGCGGCGGCGTGGCTCGCCATGCCCGGCCGGATGATCATGGTTTTCTCGAAATCCTGATCATCGGTGGTGGCGTCGTCGTTGACGTATTTGAGCTCGTGCTTGCCGATGGTGATGACATCGCCGTGCTTGAGGGCATGCTTCTTGACCAGCTTCCCGTTGACGAAGGTTCCGTTGGTGCTATCCAGATCTTCGAGGAAGGAGTCGTTGAGAATGGTAATAATGGCCGCATGCTGGCCGCTGACCGCCAGGTTATCCACCTGGATGTCGTTCTCCGGCTTGCGTCCAATAAGCAGTCGTTCCTTTTCCAGCGAAAACTCGCCGAGGACCGACTGGTTAAGGGTGAGTACCAGGCTCCCAGCCATATCAGATCCAGCCTACTCTATTCATCAACGATTAAAACCAATCAAGTACTTTGTTGTACCAGTTCTTTTGCGCCCCGAACGGCCTCAAACTGCGTACCAGTATAACGGAGATGTTGTCCACCCCACCGGCGGCGTTGGCCTTCTCCACAAGGTGCCGTGCCGCATCCTCGATATTCTCGCCGTACTCTTCCAGGGTCTCATGGATGACGTCGTCTTCCACGAGATCCGTGAGTCCATCCGAGCACATGAGGTAGAGGTCACCAGGTTGTACAATGTCTTCCTGTAAATCCGGAATCACCGCCATCTCGATCCCCATCGCCCGGGTCACGAGATTCTTGTTGAGCGACTTCTTCGCTTCTTCCGGAGTATAAAATCCTCTGTCTATCAGTTCCTGTAACAGCGAGTGGTCCGATGTCACTTGCTGCAACTCTCCGCCTCGTAAGCGATACATTCTCGAATCACCCACGTGTGCGATGGACATTCTGTCGTCATAAAAGGCAATCGCCACGACCGTGGTACCCATGCCATGGCATTGGGGCTGGCGCTGGGCGGTCTGAAAAATCGTCGCATTTGCCTTCTCGATGGCGGTCTTTATCAGCAATGTCTCCCGGCAGAAGCCGGTCTCTTCATCCACGTCTCCAATCTTTCCGTGCTTCATGCCCTCGCGGAGATCGTCGAGGATCATGTTGACCGCCATGGCGCTGGCCACCTCGCCAGCCCTGTATCCGCCCATTCCGTCGGCCAGAACGGCTATGCCGAGGCCGGTATCGCTGCCGATGCTGTCCTCGTTGTGGGCCCGTCTCCGGCCCACATCGGTGACGCCGATGATCTCCAATTTGCCGTCAAGATTCATCGGCTCGCATGCTCAGGCGGCAACCAGCTTGGCGCATGCCCGCAGATTGCGTGCCATCTCCGCGCCCCGCGAGTACCTGTCGTTGGCGAGCTTTGCCAGCGCCTTATCGATTATAGACGTAAGACAGGGGGGGAGATCGGGGCGTAGGCTCATGGGGCTCGGATGGGCGTCGTTGGCAATCTTGTACATCAAGCTCGCCATGGAGTCTGCCTTGAAGGGCAACTGGCCGGTCAGAAGCTGGAACAGCATGACGCCCAGGGAAAACAGGTCGGAGCGCCCGTCCACTTTGCGGCCGGACAGTTGCTCTGGTGACATATAGGACGGAGTCCCGAGCACCATTCCCGTTTTGGTCCTGCTCGAATCCGTGATTCGGGCGATACCAAAATCAGTCAGCTTCACGCTCTCCGAGTTAGCTTCGTACATGATATTAGCGGGTTTGATGTCTCTGTGCACGACGTTCTCCCCGTGGGCGTAGTCCAGCGCCTCGGCGGCTTGAATGACGATCTTCAGAACCTTGTCCAAGGGTAGCAAGCGATCCGGCTTGGTGTACTTCGTAAGATCTTGACCCTTCAGGAATTCCATCGCGATGAAGGCGAGATCGTGCTCCTCGCCGGCGTCGAAGATGGTGACGATATTGGGGTGATTCAGGCGCCCGGCGGTCTCGGCTTCTCGGAAGAAGCGCTCCTTGACCTCGTCGAGCTCGTCTTCCTCGAAGTTCTGAGCCAGCGCCATGGTCTTGATGGCGACGACCCGGTTGATCTTCGGATCCTTGCCCAGGTAGACGACGCCCATGGCGCCCTTGCCCAGTTCCTTATCGACCTGGTACCGGCCGAGCATGGGTTTTTGTACCCCCTCGTCACCGAGCAGCAGCGTGTCCGTGGCGCCGGAACTGCCGGCCGAGCCGAGCATCACAGTGTTCCCCATGGCCTCGTTTCGAGATCGCCGCTTGGCGATGTCCCGGAACTTCGGATCGTGCTCGGCCATGGACTGGTAAACGGCACCCGCCTTGTTGAACTGGCGCTTGCGCTCATAGTCCAGCGCCAGGTTGTAAAGCAGGTCCATGATGGAATCATCCAGCGGGCATTTGCGGAATTTCTCGAATGCCATGTCCAGTTGGCCCTGGCCCTGGAAGGCCAGCCCCAGCATGCGATTGCTCTCTGCCGATTCCGCGTCCGAGGCGAGCTTGCCCCGCTCCGTGACCAGAAAGCGCTTGGTGGTCAGCAGCCCGTGGCCGACGATGAGCATCGCCGCGGGCATCATCAGCGACACCCACAATGCCTCGGTGGTCATGAGGACGAAATGCGTTGCCAGCAGGGCGATGAGGAGGCCGGCGGTAACGCCGAAGGCAATGCCGGCTCTCAAGTGGGGAAACAGCACGATCAGGTACAGGCTGATGAGTAACCACGCACCGAGCTGGGCGTAGCCGCCCCATTCGGGAACCACGAAAAAGTCCTCGTTGAGGATGCTGGAAACCGTATGTGCAAGGGTCTCCACCGGAGCCATGGCGGCGGCCACCGGAGTCTTGCTGAAGTTGCCGATGCCGGTCGCGGAAGCGCCGATGAGCACGATCTTGTCCCGGTACTTCTCGGCGGGGATGCGGCCGCTGTAGACGTCATAAAAAGAGTCCACCGGGAACGCCGGGCTGTCGCCGTCGCCGGAGTAGAAGAAGGTGTTCATCTGCAGAAACGGGTCGGTGCTGATATCGAGGCCCCCCAGGCGCACACCCTCGCCCAGGACGACATGGATATCGGCCGGGCCCAGGTTGAGGCTCTTGGCCGCCAGCTGCAGGGCCACGGACGGGAAGTACTGGTCGTAGTAGCGCAGCATCAGGGCTGCTTTGCGGCTGCCGCCGTCCACGTCCAGGAACTGCGTCAGATGACCGATGGCCAGTGCCTGTTCGCCGATCTTCGCGATGGGCGGCGTCTGCGCCGCCCTGGCGGGTGGTGGCTGCACGGGTGGGTCTTCGCCGGCGGCCCAGGCCACGTCATCGACGGCGTTCTTGACCAGGAATTCAGGCAACGGTGCGTCCGGATTTCCCAGGGGTTCGCCGATTTCGAAGGTCATGGGCAGGACCACGTTGCCCGCCCTGGCCAGGCTGGCGGCAAGCATCGTATCGGTGTCCAGCGCCGCGCTGGCTTCCTCCAGTTGACGGCCAAGAGCCGGGATTTTCACCCCGGCGGCCGCATAAATGGTGCGCAGTTTCTCGATGTATTGGAAGCCCGGATCGATTTGAGGCTCCGAGTAGAAAATCAGATTGCCCACGACCTTGGCGCCGCCGGCGTTCAGAGTGTCGATCATCTCCGCGTGAATGTTGCGTGGCCAGGGCCAGCGCCCCAGATTGTCGATGCTCTGCTCGTCGATGGCGATGACGGCGACGCGCTCGCTGGGTGTGCGCTGGGAGCCGCGCACGCCCACGTCGTAGGCCGCCCGTTCCAGGCCTTCCAGGATATCGACTCGCAACCAGGCAGCGGCTCCGAAGACCAGGCAAATGACCAGGGCGACTAGCCAATCGGCCGTCCAAGTTCCTTTTTTCACCGTCTTCCCACCTGCTGGAGAAAATAAACTATAGGTGACACAGCGCTGAAACAACAAGGGTTTTTCGGATTGCACGGCGCTGATTTCGGGCCCATGTCGCAACCCGGGGAGGCCGCCGGAAGGGCCGCGCCAGCCCCCGGGCGGCACATGGCCGCTTCATTCACACCCGGGTCTGGTCAATGGCAGTGCTTGCCGATCCATGCCCGCGCATTGGCGCTGGCTTGGCGACGTTCCTGGTCGCTCATGTAGACCCGTGCTCCGCTGGCATCGTTGCTGTAGACGATGTTGGCACGCTCGAATCTAGCCAGTTGCCGGCGTGCGTTCTCGCAGTCCCTGTCGCGGTCGCGCTTGGCCGCCGCCGCCTCGGCAGCAAGCTGGTGGCGCTGGTTGCGCTCCGCTTCGAAGGCTTCCAGAAGCCGGCGCTGCTTGAGGCTGCGCCGGGCCTGGTCGGCTTCCGGGGCCGGTGCCGGGGGCAGAATCACGCTGTGGGAGTCGACCCCGGTGGCCGGCGGGCGGTCGCCGTAGTGAATGTTGCCGTCCGCATCCAGCCACTTGTAAACCTCCCCGGAGGCGAGGGCAGCGGCCCCGGCCAGGGTCAGTACCAGAGCCAGAACAGGGGCCAGAATGGCCTGCAGCTGTGAACGTTGCATGCTCGCGATCTACTCCACAGGTCAGCGCGACCATCCGGCGCGCGCTGGATTCCTGATCAAAGCCCCGAGGGTAAGATCGAATTATGCGTCTCCAGGCGGCCGGGGGTAAGCGACGGATGGGGAGATCTGTGACCTGTGTCGCGAGAATGCGTGCCTTGGCCCATGGTTTCCAGGCTTGCAGGTGGTGCTCGGAGCGCGACACCCTTCCAGGACGGTTGCGCGCCCGCTGGTGGTGGCGTTCGCCATTTGCAATGGCTGCTGCGGTAGGTACCCTTGGTGGCCATGAAACTTGCGTTCGTCAAGATGCACGGCATCGGAAACGACTTCGTGCTGCTGGACAACCTGTCGCGACAGCTCGATCTCGGCGCCGAGGAGATCCGTTTGCTGGCGGACCGGCGCCGCGGAATCGGTTGCGATCAGCTTCTGATGGTGGAGCCGGCCGCTGACCCTGCTGCAGACGTGCGTGTACGCATCTTCAATCAAGACGGCAGCGAGGCCGCCCAATGCGGCAATGGCCTACGCTGTCTGGCGGCCTACCTGCGAGAGACCGGCGTCGCCACCGGTGACCATATCGCCATGGAGGCGGGGCAGGGTGTGGTACGAGCGCTGCTCACGAATCATCCCGTGGTGGCCTTGGATATGGGCGTGCCGCGGTTCGAACCGTCGGAAATCCCGTTTCTGGTGCAGGCGAGGGCGGTCAGTTATGGCATACAGGTCGGTTCGCAGGATCTGGAAATCGGGGCCGTGTCCCTGGGCAACCCTCACGCGGTGATTCGCGTGGACGATTGCGAGACGGCACGGGTAGAAGACCTGGGGCCGGCGGTGCAGGCACTCGAGGTGTTTCCCGAGGGGGTTAATGTGGGATTCATGCAGGTGCTCGATGAGGCCCACGTGCGCCTGCGCGTGTTCGAGCGCGGCGTCGGAGAGACACTGGCCTGCGGCAGCGGGGCTTGCGCCGCGGTGGCCGTCGGTGGGCTACGGGGCTGGCTGGGCAGGCGCGTTTCGGTGGCGCTTCCCGGCGGTGAGTTGACGGTGGAATGGGATGGTGAAGGCCGGCCGATGTGGCTGACCGGGCCGACGCAACGTGCTTTTGAGGGAGAGTTCGAGCTATGAGCAGAGAGAAGGCCCAGGTCGCGCCGCCGGCGCCCGGCGAGGAGGAAGCGATCGCTGCCTACCTGCGCGAGAATCCGGATTTTTTCGACCGCCACCCGACATTGCTCGAAAATCTGCTTATCCCGCATTCCTGCGGCGGCGCCGTGTCGTTGGTGGAGTACCAGGTGAGCGTGCTGCGGGATCAGGTGCATGAAATGCGGCGGCGCATGCAGTCGCTGGCCAACAATGCTCGCGACAACGAGGCTCTTTCCCAGCGTTTGCATCAGTTGACGCTGTCGTTGGTGGAGTGCACGCGGGTCGATGAAGTCCTGACGATTCTCTACCAGGCCATGAGCGAGGACTTCAAGGCTGATTTCGCCGCGATTCGCCTGTTCGCCGAGCCGACATCCCGGGGTGATCAGGGTTTGGGCGAATTCGTCGGTAGTGACTCCGACGGCAGGAAACTATTCTCCCAGGTGCTGGCATCCAGCAAACCGATCTGCGGGCACATCAAGGAAAGTCAACTGGCGTTCCTGTTTCCCGAGCACGGAAGTGAAATTGCCTCCGCTGCGCTTCTGCCCCTGGGCGAGAATGCTCGTTTCGGAATTCTGGCCATCGGCAGCCGGGATGCGCAGCGATTTCATCCCGGCATGGGGACGATCTTTCTGCGCCAGCTGGGCGAAATCGTGAGCCGCTTGTTGCTACCCCACGTGTCGCCGGGTTGAATCGAAAGCGGGTGACTGTCCATGCATGATTGGCTGGAGCGCTTCGTGACCCATCTCTACGTGGAGCGGCGGCTCTCCGCGTTGACGGTGGACGGGTACCGGCGCGAGATCCGGCGATTTCTACAGCGGCTGAAAGATCAAGGCGTCGACAACCTCCGCGACGTGGACGAATCCCGGGTGCGCGAATATATCTCCGGTCGTCACAGACAGGGTGCGGGAGTTCCCTCATTGCGACGTGCCCTGTCGGCTATTCGCAGCTTCTACAAGTTTCTGCTCCGCGAACAAGCGGCGAGCCACAATCCCGCCAGCGGCGTCGCTGCGCCACGCGGAACGCGAAAGCTTCCCGATGCGCTGGACGTGGATCGGGTGAGCGCGCTTCTGGACATGGCGGCTAAAACCCCCCTGGATGTCCGTGATCGCGCCATGTTCGAGCTCATGTACTCGTCCGGGCTGCGCTTGGCGGAGACCGTGTCCGCCAACGTCGGCGATGTCGATCTGACCGAAGCGCTGGTGCAGGTGACGGGAAAGGGCGCCAAGCAACGGGTCGTGCCTGTGGGTGCGGTGGCCTGCCGGTGGCTCCGAAGGTGGTTGGGGGAACGCCCGGCGATTGCTTCGGCGCACGAGACCGCGCTCTTCGTCGGCCGTCGCGGCGGGCGGCTGACGGCGCGGGCGGTGCAGGCGAGGCTGGCAAGATGGGCACGGGTCCAGGGACTGGATTGTCCGGTGCATCCGCACATGCTTCGCCACTCATTCGCCAGTCACATGCTGGAATCCAGCGGTGATCTGCGTGCCGTCCAGGAGTTGCTCGGTCACGCGGACATCAGCACCACCCAGGTCTATACCCATCTGGACTTCCAACACCTGGCCGAGGTTTACGACCGGACCCATCCCAGGGCCAGGCGCCGGAAGCACGAGGATTGATCGACACGATTCTCTTGCCCCGGGAAAGGGGCAGGGGAGAAAAGGGTCATCGGTCGCTCTGCGTAGTGTAAAATCAGGCGCTTTCCACTACTCGGGCGCGCTTCCATGCAACAATACTCAGGCACCACCATACTGGCCGTGCGCCGGGGCGGCGAGGTGGTCATGGCGGGAGACGGTCAGGTCTCGATGGGCGACACCGTCGTCAAGGGCAACGCGAAGAAAGTGCGCCGGGTCTACCACGATAAGGTTATTGCCGGCTTCGCCGGTGGTACGGCTGATGCCTTCACCCTCTTCGAACGTTTCGAGGGACAGCTCGAGAAGCATCACGGGAACCTGATAAGAGCGGCCGTGGAGCTGGCTAAGGATTGGCGAACGGACCGGGCGCTGCGGCGCCTCGAGGCCCTGCTGCTGGTGGCCGACGTATCGAGCTCCCTGATGATCTCCGGCAACGGTGACGTCATCGAGCCGGAATTCGATGCCATGGCTATCGGTTCCGGCGGCTCCTATGCGCTCGCCGCCGCCAGAGCCATGATCGAAAATACGCAGATGGACGCCCGCGACATCGCCGAGAAGGCAATGGCTATCGCCGCCGACATCTGTGTCTACACCAACAATGCGCTCACAATCGAAACCTTGGGGGACGATGCGCATCGCCCGGTCGGAAAATAGAAATGTCCTATATGACGCCAAGAGAGATCGTACACGAGTTGGACAAACACATTGTCGGCCAGCAGGCCGCCAAGCGTGCAGTGGCAATTGCTCTGCGTGATCGTTGGCGGCGAAGTCAGGTCGATGTCGACATGAGGTCCGAGATCACCCCGAAAAATATCCTCATGATCGGTCCAACGGGTGTCGGGAAAACAGAAATCGCCAGGCGCCTTGCGCGTCTCGCCCACGCACCGTTCATCAAGGTAGAGGCGACGAAATTCACCGAGGTCGGATACGTAGGCCGTGACGTCGAATCCATCATTCGAGACTTGGCGGATGCGGCGATCAAGATGACCCGCGAGCGCGCGACTACTGCGGTTCGCCACCAGGCCGAGGATGCCGCAGAGGAACGAATACTCGATCTGCTGTTGCGTCCGGCTCGCACCGATGACTCAGGCTCCGGTTCAGATCAGAACGATGATGCGAGCTCTACCCGTCAGAAGTTTCGCAAAATGCTTCGTGAAGGAAAGCTCGACGACAAGCAGATCGAGGTCGAGGTAAGCGCCACGGCTGTAGGAGTAGAGATCATGGCGCCGCCGGGGATGGAGGAACTGACGTCCCAGTTGCAGGGAATGTTTCAAAATCTCTCCGGCGGACGTACGCGCCTGAAGAAGATGAGTGTCAAAGATGCCTTCAGAGTTCTTTCCGAGGAGGAGGCGGCTAAGCTCATCAACGAAGAAGACATGAAATTGAATGCATTAGAGGATGTAGAGCAGAACGGAATTGTATTCATCGATGAAATCGACAAGGTCACCCGGCGATCCGAGGCGACGGGAACTGGAGCAGATGTATCTCGAGAGGGAGTGCAGAGAGATCTTCTCCCCCTCGTCGAAGGCTGCACGGTGTCGACCAAATACGGTGTGGTAAAGACCGATCACATTCTGTTTATCGCCTCCGGCGCTTTTCATATGTCGAAGCCATCGGACCTGGTGCCTGAGCTTCAGGGGCGATTACCGATTCGTGTGGAGCTGTCGGCTCTAGGCGTGGATGACTTCACACGCATTCTGACCGAGCCGGATGCGTCTTTGACCGAGCAATATATCGCCTTGATTGCCACTGAAGGTGTTACGTTATGTTTTGCCGATGACGCCGTGCGGAGAATCGCGGAAGTAGCGTGGCAGGTAAACGAGCGCACTGAGAACATCGGGGCGCGTAGATTGCATACGGTGCTCGAGCGGCTATTGGACGATATATCGTTCGAGGCCCCCGACCGTTCCGGCCAGGAGATTCGAATCGACGCTGCCTATGTGGACGAGCATCTCGGCGATCTGTTGGCCAGCGACGACTTGACCAGATATATCCTATAGCCATTTATAATGTGCTCACGGCCTTTTCTTTCGAGACTTTCTCGCCATGAATATGAAGCAGATCGTTCCCACTGAGCTCAATTACCACAAGAAGTCTCGTGTGCTGGAAATCGCCTTTGGCGACGATAGGCGTTATCAGCTTACGGCGGAATTTCTGCGCGTGCATTCTCCTTCCGCCGAGGTGCGAGGACACGGCCCCGGTCAAGAGACTCTGCAACTCGGGAAAGAGAACGTCGGCATCGATCGAATCGAGCCTGTGGGGAACTACGCGGTTCGCCTGTATTTCGATGATGGTCACGATACAGGACTGTATTCGTGGGAAGAGCTTGAACGCTTTTGTTTGCATAACGATGTTCTGTGGGCGGACTATCTAGCGCGGCTGGTTGCTGCCGGGCACCAGCGAAAGACTACCGGCTCGTGAGCCCTGCGACGTCGGAACATCGGTGCGGGGGCGTATGACTGAGCAGACCACCGACTTCGGTTTCGAGAAAGTCCCATCGCAGGAAAAGTCCCGGCGTGTGTCGTCGGTGTTTTCGTCTGTGGCGGAAAACTACGATCTGATGAACGATTTGATGTCGTTCGGCGTACACCGATTGTGGAAGCGCTTCGCCGTCGGCCTCGCCGGTGTGCGCAAGGGTCAACGAGTCTTGGATCTGGCCGCAGGGACCGGAGATCTTGCCCGGCAGTTCGTCCCTAAAGTTGGTGACACCGGTTCGGTGACGCTCGCCGACCTCAACGCGGACATGTTGGAGGTGGGTCGCCGGCGTCTCATCGATTCGGGCATTCTGAAAGCTGTGGCCTACGTGCAAGCGGATGCCGAATCACTGCCGTTCGCCACCGACGGATTCGACCTGGTGTCGATGGCTTTCGGTTTGCGCAATGTTACCGACAAGGAGCGCGCGCTTGCGTCCATGCTGCGCGTGTTGCGCCCGGGCGGCCAGTTGTTGATTCTCGAGTTTTCCACCCTGAGGCTTTCCCTGCTGGACCCCTTCTACCGTGCATACATCTTGAATGTGTTGCCGCGAATCGGGCGAATTGTCGCCGGGGACTCGGATAGCTACCGTTACCTGGGGGAGTCCATACGGTTGCACCCTTCCCAGGAAGAACTACTCCAGATGATGCAAACGGCAGGATTCGAACGATGCAGTTACCACAATCTAAGTGGCGGAATTGCGGCCGTGCATCGGGGATACAAGCTATGAGGCCGGATGCCGATGTCGTCTACGAGGGATTCGGACGGCGGTTGCTGGCCGGGCTCGTCGATCTGGTCCTGGTGCTGGTGGCGGTCGTCACGCTGGTAATTCTGGGGCTCGCCAGCGACGAAAGCCCACCGCGTGCATCGGCACTGGTGGCGGAACTCTCAGCGCTCCCGAGCCACGGCTTGTGGATTATTGCAGTTGTTGCTTCGGCGCAAGCCTTGTTCTGGACCTTCCTCGGGGCGACGCCGGGGATGCTTCTCCTGGGCAACCAGGTAGTGCGAGCTGACAATTACGCGCGTTTATCGCTGGCGCAGAGCTGCCTGCGTTGCGTCGGCCTGTGGCTGGGCGTCGCTTGCCTCGGCATCGGGGTTCTCTGGAGCATCTGGGATCGTCGCCACCAGGGCCTGCACGACAAGCTGGCCCGCTCGGTGGTGATAAAAGAGGATGAGTCCCTGATGGCGTTGGACGAGATTCTGGAGCATGGGCGATGACCCTGCAGTCGGCGGCGGTGGCCGGGCTGCAGACCATCGTCAATCGGGTGTTGGAGCTGGACCCGGAGCTCGCGGAGGGCCTCGCCGAACTCGAGGGGGCGGTGTTCGAAGCGCACGTTCTGGGTGTGAACAAGCGTTTTCAACTGCATCCGTCGGCGACGGGCGTGGGTGTCGTGCTGGTGGACGGCGACGAGCAGCCGCCGGCGGCGGTCCCCCATGTGACGATCAGCGGTCCACCCTTCACGCTTTTGCGTTTGCTCGGTTCATTGGACTCGGTGGACGGCGTTCTTCCGCCGGACGTTTCCGTCAGTGGAGAGCTGCAGCTGGTGCAGAAGCTGACCAGGTTGGCGAAACGCGCGAATATCGACTGGGAGGAACCGCTATCGAAACTATTCGGTGATTCCGTTGCTCATGAAGTCGGCCGAGGCGTGCGTGGGCTCGTTTCCTGGGCTCGTGTTGCCAGCGAGACATTTTCCAGCGACCTGGGCGAATACCTGCGCGAGGAACGTCGCCTTACCCCGACTCAACTCGAGGTGGACGATTTCACCGCCCACGTGGATCGGGTGCGCGACGACGTGGAGCGACTCGAGCTTCGAATCGCGAGGCTTGACCGCCGTGCCCGGGAGCACTGAGCATTGATTCGCTTCCGCCAGGCGCTACGGCTGATTTACATCAATGCCGTTCTCATTCGGCACGGCCTCGATGAAATTATTCTAGCAACACCGTTGCTTCGGCCCGTGCGCTTTTCACTCTATCTGCTGCCCTGGAACTGGGTACGTCGAAAGCGTGCCCCCCGGGCCGTGCGACTTCGCCGTGCCCTGGAAGACCTCGGGCCGATTTTCGTCAAATTTGGACAGATAATTTCCACCCGCCGGGACCTGCTGCCCGAGGACATTGCCGATGAGTTGGCAAGTCTTCAGGATCAAGTGCTGCCGTTTCCAGGTGCCCAGGCGCGGGCCATCATAGAGCGGGCACTACAGGGCTCGGTAGAAGAATTGTTCGCCGAGTTCGACGAGACGCCGCTTGCATCCGCCTCCATCGCCCAGGTGCACTCCGCGCGTTTAAAGGACGGCCGTGAGGTTGTGGTCAAGGTCGTGCGACCGGGTATCGAAGACTTGATCCGGCGTGATGTTGGCCTTCTTTACCTGGTTGCCGATCTTGCTGAACGTTATTGGCGCGAAGGGCGTCGCCTGCGTGCCCGTGAAATCGTTGCTGAGTACGAGACCACCATTCTCGATGAGCTGGATCTGATGCGTGAAGGCGCGTCTGCCTCTCAGCTTCGCCGGAATTTTCTTGATTCGGATCTACTGCAGGTGCCGGCGATCTATTGGGAATACACGCGCCCGAACGTCTTGGTCATGGAGCGTGTATCCGGGATCCCCATCAGCGACATCGATGCCCTGCGAGCGCTCGGCGTCGACCTGCGAGTGCTGGCCGAGCGTGGTGTCGAGATCTTTTTCACGCAAGTGATGCAGCACAATTTCTTTCACGCCGATATGCACCCGGGAAATATATTCGTGGCACACGGACATCCGCACAATCCCACCTACGTGGCCGTGGATTTCGGCATTATGGGCAGCCTCTCGCCGGAAGATCAGCGCTATCTGGCGGAGAATTTCATCGCCTTCTTCAATCGTGATTATCATCGGGTTGCGGAGCTTCATGTGCTCTCGGAATGGGTGCCCGCCGATACCCGCGTCAATGAGTTCGAGTCCGCCATTCGCAGTGTTTGCGAACCAATATTCGAGCGACCACTGAAAGATATTTCTTTCGGCCAACTCCTGCTCAGGCTCTTTCAGACGGCCCGGCGCTTTCACATGGAAGTGCAGCCTCAGCTGATACTGCTGCAGAAGACTCTCCTGAACATCGAGGGCCTCGGCCGGCAGCTCTATCCCGATCTCGATCTGTGGCAAACGGCCAAGCCTTTTCTGGAGCATTGGATGCGCGAGCAACTGGGCCCTCGCGCCTTGATGCGCGAACTCAAAAGCCATGCGCCACGCTGGGGAGAGGCGCTGCCCGCCCTGCCGGGATTGGCTCACGAGGTTCTGCGCCAGGCACGCAGCGGAAAGTTGCGCGTGGAAATTGCGCCCACAGAGATGGAAAAGATCCGCCGAGAGATGCGTCGCTCGAATCAACGGACCGTGCTGAGCATGGTCGGCACGGGTTTAATCATCGCCGCGGTGGTGTTGCTGGCCGTGCAGGAGGGAGCAGCGGCGGGCTTGAGCTCGGTGCCGCTGCTGACCTGGCTGCTGGGTGGACTCGGCGCCTACATGATCGTTGCCGCCTTACCCTGGGACAGCGAATGATGAGGGCGCTCTTCAGTTCCCGATGAGCGTATTGCGCGCGTAGCGTGGGCGGTCGTCGATGTTGCTCGAAGCCCTCTTGGAAGTCACTTGCAGGGCCCTGGCCCTTCTTGCGATCAGCTCCCTTACGGGCACCAGCTCGACGCCGTAGTAGGACGGCTTCAACAGCACGTCGCGCAGCACGCTCAGCGTCTGAGGGTAGGGATGGCCGATGGCGAGACCGGTGCCGTGGGCGCGGGCGAACTCTACCAGCCGCTGAAACTGTTTGCGGATCATTTCCGGTTCCGGGTTGGTGTCGAGGAACACGTCACGCCCGATAGCCTGCAATCCCGCTGCCTGTGCGGTGTGCAGGGCAACGCTTCTCGCACTCGTGAGACTGTCGACGAAGTAGAGATCCCCGTTCCTGCCGACCCAGTCCATGAGCCACCCCATGGCGCGGGTTTCCTGGGTAAGAGCGCTGCCCATGTGGTTATTTATGCCACTCACGTGGGGCACGGAGGCGAGTCCGGCATTGAGCACTGCCTGGACTTCCAGCCGTGTCATGCCGCTGGTCACTGCCCCGGGCCCCAGAGCCTTGTCTTGCCGCTCCGACTCCATGGGCACGTGCAGCAGAACTTCCTTGTCCAGCTGGAAAGCGATGGCGGCCAGGCGGCCGGCAAAGGGGGTGTGAGGCAGGATGGCGTATGCGACGGGCCCCGGAAGCTCGATGGCGCGCAGGCTGTCCACGCGCCGGTAGCCCAGGTCGTCGATGATAATACTGATTGCAGGCAGCTCACCCGGACGCCCGGTAGTCTGGGCAATGCCAGGGCTTGCGATGCACAGGGAAAAGGCCAGCAACAATACGCGAGCTGCGATGCCGGCACAGGGGCCCGGAAGAGTCTCTGTGCCGGTGTCCACGCGGCGCCAGGGTCGCGTAAATGGCGGGGCCGGCGCCACCGTCAGGAATTGTGTTTTTGCAGAATGTCCAGCCCTTTGAGCAGATTCAGAGCTTCGTAGACCGCATAGTCCCGTCGGGCGAGGGGCAGCTGATCCTTGCCGTTCTTGGCCATGTCTGAGCTCTTGTCGGGATTCTTCTTGCCCTCGGCGTCGCCCTGCAGATGACGAGCCAGATCGGCTTCCTTGATGCGTGACGTGGCAGGGGCGTCGGTATTGGTGAGCTTCAGGTTCTCGAGCTCGATGTCCGGAGAGATCCCGGTGGCCTGAATGGAAACTCCGGACGGTGTGTAGTATTTGGCCGTGGTCAGCTTGAGTGCCGAGCCGTTGTCCATGGGCAGTATGGTTTGCACCGATCCCTTGCCGAAGGTCTTCTGACCCATGATGATGGCCCGTTGATGATCCTGGAGCGCGCCGGCTACGATTTCGGATGCCGATGCCGAGCCGCCGTTCACCAGAACGACCAGCGGGGCGCCGTCGAGTATGTCCGCAGGCTTGGCGTTGAATTTCAGTTTCGCGTCGTCGAGCCGCCCTTCCGTGTAAACGATGATGCCCTCCTCGAGAAAGGCATCACTGACCGAAACCGCGGCACTCAACACACCGCCGGGATTGTTGCGCAAATCCAGCACCAGTCCCTTGAGGGAACCGTCGGCCTCGTCTTCCAGTTTCGCCAACGCTTCGCGTAGATTTTCGCCGGTACGGGACTGGAACTGCGATATGCGAACATAACCGAAACCCGGCTCCAGCATGCGGCTTTTGACGCTGGTGACACGGATGACGTCTCGTGTGATGGTAATGTTCAGAGGTTTGTCCTCACCAGTGCGAATGATGGTGAGAACGATGTCGGTGCCGGGTTTGCCGCGCATGATCTTGACCGCGTCCGACAGTGCCATGCCTTTGACCGGAGTATCATTCAGGCGAATGATCAGGTCGCCGGCCTCGACGCCGGCGCGATAGGCCGGTGTGTCGTCGATGGGGGAAATGACCTTCACGAAGCCGTCCTCCATGCCGACCTCGATACCCAGGCCTCCGAATTCTCCGCTGGTCCCCGCCTGCAATTCTTTGTAGTCCTCGGGGACCAGGTAGGCGGAGTGCGGGTCGAGTCCTGCGAGCATGCCGCGGATGGCGTTCTCCAACAGGTCCTTGTCGTCGATGGGTTCCACGTAGTCGTTCTTGATCTTCGCGAAGATCTCGGTGAACGTCCGAAGGCTCTCCAGGGGCAGGGTCTCGGTCTCGTTCTTGCCAGCGAGCACTCCTTCCCCGAGCGTCAGCGAAGCCCCCAACAGGGCTCCGAATGCAAGCACGGGCATGCTTCGGAAAAGCGATTTCATGGAATCCTCCAGGCGCTTGGCGCCGTCGAATGTTCAAGCATACTAAATGCGTGTGCAGAAATCCGCTCCAAAGCGGCGTTCCCTCGTTCAATGCCCCCTACGGGGACACCAGCGCAGCTGATTGCGCAGCCGGGCCCCGACCACACCAGCGCGTCGGGTCCACCGGAGTGCCCAGGTGACGAATCTCGAAATACAGGCCGCTCATCTCGCGCCCGCCAGTGTCTCCTACCTTGCCGATGACTTCGCCCGCTTCGACCCAGTCGCCCACGTCCTTGAACAACGATTCGCTGTGCCCATACAGACTCATGTAGCCGTCGCCATGTTCGATAATCATCAGCAATCCGAATCCGCGCAGCCAGTCAGCAAAGGCCACGCGGCCGTGGGATATCGCCTGCACCGGCGTTCCAGGTCGGGCCGTCACCAGAACGCCTTTCCACCTTAGGTCCCCGCTGCCCTCGCGGAGTTCCGAATCCGTGGCGGATTTTTCCCGCCGATGGCCAGGGCAGCTTGCCCTTGAGCGTGCGAAAGGGCACTTGCCGGGCCTGGTCGGCGGGGATGTCGGCCAGCTCCCGGGCCAGCCCCGCCACCAGTTCCGCCAGCGTCTGCTCGTCCTGGCGCAGGCGCTGCAGGCGCGCGCTCTGATCGCCGAGCTCGCGCGCCAGCCGGGCAATGACACCGCGTCGCCGCTGGCGCTGATCAGCCAGACGTTCCCGGGCCGTCGCCTTTTGCTCTTGCAGGCGTGCAAGCCTGGCGGTATCACGGGTGATGCTGTTCTCAATATCGGCCAGATTCTGCAAATCCATAGCCAGGGCATGGATGCGTTCGGCACGTTCCCGATTGAAGTAAGCATAGTAGGTCAGGGCCCGGGACAATGTGGCCGGGTTCTCCTGATTGAGCAGTAACTTGAAATGATCCTGGCGTCCGCTGGCGTAGGCGGCGCGCACGTAGCGAGCCAGGCCGGCGCGTAAAAGGCTCAAATTGTCGCGGGTTTCCCCGCGACGCCGGCGCAGATCCACCAGGCGCGTTCGCTGCTCGGCCCGCTGCCGGTCGAGAACCGCGAGATCTGCCGATACCCGGGCCGCCGCCAGCTCCGTGTCGCGCAGGCCGGCAGTCAGCTGGTCGCGTTTCGCCCGGGTCCGGGTGAGGCGCCGGCCCAGCTCCTTGATGCGTTTTCGCACGCTTTCCAGCTGTGTCTCAGGGGTCGTCGCTGGTGGCAGCCGGCAGATTCGGAAAGTATCCGATGACGAACATGAGCATGCCCAGGGCCAGCGCCAAGATCCTCCTCGGGCGTCGCCGGGGCGTGCATCCGAGGGGCCTGCGGGTGCCTACCATGGGCGGAATTGTAGGGTGTGGAGGCTGTCGTCATCCAGGCCCGGATGCAGACTCCGGATTTGTCGCCGGCTGACATCCCGCCCGGCGCCATTGCCAGGCAATGGCGGTTCACGCTAATCTCGCCCACCATCCCGCCGCCAGCCACGCTCGGCCGGCTAGAATCCGGAACAACAGCATGCAGCGATTGCCAGAATTTTTTTCCAATCATGGGAGCCTGACCCTGGCCTTCGCGGTCATCCTGGGGTTGCTCATGTGGACGCTGTGGCAGACCGCCGGCCGGGGGTTGAAGAAGCTCAGCCCCATGGATGCAACGCAACTCATCAATCGAGAGGATGCCGTGGTCCTGGATGTCCGCACCGATGGAGAGTTCAAACAGGGTCACATCGTGAACGCCATCAACATTCCACAGAAGTCCATTCAAGAGCAGCTGGCCAAGCTCGATAAGTACCGCAGCCGGCCCATTATTACCGCGTGTCGAAATGGTCAGAGTGCCACCGGCGTCGGTAACACACTGCGCAAGAACGGTTTCGACCAGGTTTACAATCTGGCCGGAGGACTGGTCGCCTGGGAAGGCGCGAACCTTCCGTTGGTCAAGAAATGAGCCGGCCGGTCCAGCGCTCAGTTGTCGATTGTTCGATGGAGGCAGTGGCCCATGTCTGAGATGGAACGCGAGCAGCCCTGGCGGCCGAATCCACTCCACGGCCAGTTCAGCATCAAAAAGATTTACATCAAGGATACGTCCTTCGAGACGCCCAACTCGCCACAGATTTTTCAGGTCAACTGGGTGCCGGAACAGGACGTGCACCTGCACAGCCACTCCAGCGATCTGGATACCGGTGAGTTCGAGGTCGTGTTGATGGTAACCGCCGTGGTCAGCGTGGCGGGCAAGACGGCATTTCTCGCCGAAGCTGCGGTGGCCGGCATATTCGGCATCACCGGACTCACATCGGATGAGCTGGGACCGACTCTGGGGAGCTACTGCCCGGGTATTCTGTTTCCCTACGCCCGCGAGTTCATATCCAGCCTCGCGGTCCGCGGCGGATTTCCACCGTTCGTTCTGGCGCCTGTGAACTTCGAAAAGCTTTATCAAGACCACATTTCGCCACAGTTCAGCGAGCAGCAAGCACAAGTCGAATCCTGATCTCGAACAGGGTAAAAAGGGGCAGGTCTTGCAACATCACATCGCGGTTCTCGGGGCCGGTTCCTGGGGCACGGCGTTGGCGATTGTGCTGGCTCGTAATGGTCACAGGGTCATGCTGTGGGGGCGCGATCGCGAGCAGGTGGCCGAGATGGCTGGCGAGCGCCGCAACCGGCGCTATCTTCCGGAGCACGAATTCCCCCGGGGCTTGCAGCCCACTGCCCGTCTGGGCGAAGCAGCGGCGGGTGCAAAGCTCGCCCTGGTAGTGGTGCCGAGTAGCGGATTTCAGACCGTGTGCGCCAGTCTCGCATCTTGCGGCGCCGATCTCGACGGCATGTTCTGGGCCACCAAAGGTTTCGATCCGGGCAGCGGGCGTCTGCTGCACGAAGTGGCAGCCCAGACAATCGCCGGCGATCTACCGACGGCGGTGCTCTCCGGTCCCACATTCGCCAACGAAATCGCCCGCGGTCTGCCGGCGGCGGTGAGTTGCGCGTCCAGCCACGCAGGCTTCGCCGAACGGGTGGCGGATCTGTTTCGCAATGAGTGGTTCAGGGTCTATACCAGTTCGGACATGGTCGGCGTTGAAATCGGCGGTGCGGTCAAGAATGTGCTTGCCATCGCCGCCGGCATTGCCGACGGTCTCGGTTTCGGTGCAAACACCCGAGCCGCGCTCATCACCCGGGGGCTTCGTGAGATCATGCGCCTGGGCACGGCCATGGGCGGCCAACCGGAAAGCTTCATGGGCCTCGCGGGCCTCGGCGATCTGGTGCTCACCTGCACCGATGACCAATCCCGCAATCGGCGCTTCGGGTTGGCCCTGGCAAGCGGACTGTCGGTTAGCGCGGCGCAGCGCTCGGTGGGCCAAGTGGTGGAGGGCGTCGGCGCGGCCCGGGAAGTGATGCGCCAGGCGCGCAGAATCGGAGTGGAGATGCCCATCGCCGAGCAGGTTGAGCGGGTGCTGCACCAGGGAGCCGCACCCGCCCAGGCGGTGCATGCGCTGCTCGCCCGGCCGCCGGGAACGGAGTCGGTATAGACCGAGAGTCTATCAATCAGTCATCACGCCTCACGGGCGTGGCTGGCTGCCGCCGGCCCTTTGCTTCGAATCCCGAATGACCACCTTGAGAGCCTGCTTGTCGATCATCGCACGTAACGCCTGCTCGACTTCTTCGATGGGGCGCACGCCGCTCAATAGAGTGGCGGACGGGAAGGTATCATCGCTGAGCATTTCCAGAGCGCGCCGCACGGTTGCCGGGCGGTGGTGGTAAACGCCCTTTACGGTGATCTCGCTGTAGTGAATGAAATGCGTGTCCATTTCCACGCGGGTTCCCGGCGCGCAGCCGCCGAACAACAGCGCCAGGCCACCGGCTCGTAACGACTGCATGGTGTCGCTCCACACCGCCGGGTGGCCGGTGCAATCGATGCACACATGGGCACCGAGCCCGCCGGTGGTGGCGGATCGGATGCGCTCCGCCTGACCACCGCCGCGGGCGATGAGCTGGGTGCTTGCCGCGCCCATGCGTTCTCCCGCTTCCAGTCGCGACCCATTCGGATCGGCCAGGATTACCCGGTGACCTTGGCGAGCCAGGGCTGCGGTGAACAGCAGTCCGATGGGGCCTGCGCCGAACACCACAACTTGCGAGCCGCCAGGGCGGCGTTCCAGCTCGCAAGCCGCGATCCCGTGTAGAACGCAGGCCAGGGGTTCGCTCAAGGCCGCCTTGTCGAAATCGAGGCCGGCGGGAATTGGGTAACTGCTGGCGGTCACGAAACGTGCGGGCACCAGCAGATACTCCGCGAAGGCACCGTTGAGGTACTGCAGGTCGGTGCACAGGTTTTCCCGTTGGCCGCGACAATAGTCGCAACGGCCGCAGGCCGCGGAATTGGCCACCACCAACGAACTCCCCAGGGAGAATCTATCGACGCCCGTGCCCACCGCCACCACCGTGCCGGCCATCTCGTGGCCGAACAGAGTGGGAGCCTTGAGCATGCGCGGGTGGCCGCCCCGGCGATAAACCTTGACGTCGGTGCCACAGGTGGTGGCGGCTCGAACGCGCAGAAGCAGCTCGCCGTCGCCGGGCCGTGGCACCGGCAGGTCCTGGATCTCGATGTGTTCGGGTCCCAGCAGAACCGCGCCGCGCATTCGTTCGGGTAGCGACTGCATTCGCAATCCCGCGTCCTCTGTCAGGGAGTGAAAAGAACTTTGAGCGCTTCCCGGCGCCGTGCGATTTCGACGCCGGAGGCAAACTCTGCCAGAGGCAGACGGTGACTCACCAGGGGCGATGGATCCAGTAAGCCGTCGCGCATCATGGAGAACACCTGGGACTGCTCCTGGAGGCCGCCGGAGTAGCTCCCCAGTACCCGACGCTCGTGCTTGAACAACGTGTTGAGCTCGAATCCCGCCCGTTCGCCGGCAGGCGCGTGGGCGAACAGCACCACCGTGCCTGCCTCCCGGGTCAGGGCCAGCGCACTTTCCAGGGGCGCCGCACCGCCCACGGTATCGAACACCGCATCCGCGCCCAGCCCGTCGCTCATCTCCGCCAGCGCGTGCCGCGCCTGTTCGCCGGGAGCTGCCGCGCAATCGGCGCCCAGGGTGACGCCCAAGCTACGCCGCTCCTCGATGGGGTCGATGACCAGCACGCGCAGCCCGGGATGCACGGCGCTGAGCACCAGCAGATGCAGCAAACCCATGCCACCGCCCCCCTGTACCACGGCCACGCCGCCAGGCTCCACTTGCGCCTTGTGCACGCCTCGCAGCACGCACGCCGCGGGCTCCATGAACACAGCCACGTCGTCGCGCAGATCATCCGGCAACTTGCGGGCCCCATGGGCGGCGGCACGCGCTCTCACCAAAACGAGATCGGCAAAGCCTCCCGGCGCCAGCAGGTTTTCCTTGAATACCTCGCACATGGTGGTGGCGCCGCGCAGGCACAGGGCACACTGCCCGCAGGCCACGTGGTGGGGGACAGCCACCCGATCGCCCTGGTGAAAGTGGTTGGCGCCGTCGCCGATAGCGACTACCTCTCCCACCAACTCGTGACCCAACACGGTGCCCGGTGCCAGCGTGCCGCTGTCCAGCTTGAAGAGATCGGTGCCGCACAAGCCCACCACTCGAACCTTGAGCAACAGCTCGCCGGCTTGCGGTGGCTCGAGCGGGCGTTCCTCCAGGGCGGTGCGCTGGCCGCCCAGGCAGGCAATCACTCTTTGGGTCGATGGAATGGACACGCCTGTGGATCCTGCCTGAGCGAACGAGCATGGTTTGCCGGCCATGGTAGGCGGGCTGCGGGGCCAGGACAATGCGCAGCGTCCATACGCGCTCCGGCCCCCCGGGGCCGCAGGCTTTCCCGGGCCTTGGCGGATGTTAGCGATGTGTATGTTTATCCGCGCAGGGGTCGGCCCATATACTGGCGGGCGTGGAAATCCGAATAGCGCCGGTGACATCCCGGACGTGAGCGTGACAATGGATGCCGTAACCACCGGCGACAGCAGCCACCTGCCCATCGAAGCCGAGACGCTTCTTTCGAAGGTGCGCGAAATCGTCTACGAGTTGCATCCGCACATGCGCGATGGCGTGCCGGTGACTCTGGACAGCACCCTGGACAGGGATCTGGGCCTGGACAGCCTGGCGCGGGTGGAGATGCTCGTGCGTCTGGAGCAGAGCTTCGGCGCAACGCTCAGCGAAGATACCCTGGCCAACGTCGAGACCCCCAGAGATGTGTTGCGTGCCCTGCTGGCCGGTAACTCCGGGCAGCGCGCCGGCAACGTGGTCCCTGTGGAGGTGGCGGATGTGGAAGAAATCCCCGTGCCCACCGCGGCCCGAACCCTGCTGGAGGCACTGGACTGGCACGTGCAGAGCCATCCGCAACGCTCCCACGTGCAGCTGTACGCAGAAAGCGGTGAGATCCATGACATTTCCTACCAGGACCTGCTCGACGGCGCCCGCGCGGTGGCCGCCGGCCTGGCACGATTGGACGTTGCCCCGGGGCAGTGCGTCGCCATCATGCTGCCTACCGGCGCCGAGTATCTGCACAGCTTCATGGGTATTCTGCTGGCGGGCGCTATCCCGGTACCCATCTACCCGCCGGCGCGGCTGTCCCAGATCGAGGATCATTTTCGTCGCCACGCGCGTATTCTGGAAAACGCCGGCGTCGTATGCCTGATTACCTTCGCACCCGTGAAGCAGGTGTCGCGTCTGCTCACATCCCACGTGCCGGGACTCAGCCGCATCGTTACCGTGCCGGAGCTCGGCAGGGCGGGGCTGCTGGAGGAAGCCAGCCCGGCGGCGCCGGACTCGGTGGCGTTCATACAGTACACATCGGGAAGCACCGGCAACCCCAAGGGTGTGGTGCTCACCCATGGGGATCTGCTCGCCAGCCTGACTTCCATGGGAGAGGCGTTGCAAGCGCGATCCACGGATGTTTTCGTCAGCTGGTTGCCGCTCTATCACGACATGGGGCTGATCGGTGCGTGGCTTGGCAGCCTGGTGCACGGTTTTCCCCTGGTGTTGATGTCGCCGCTGACTTTTCTCGCCCGTCCGGGGCGCTGGTTGAAAGCCATCCAAAGCCATGGCGGCACCCTGTCCGGAGGACCGAACTTCGCTTACGAGCTGTGCTTGCGGCGTATTCAGGATTCCGACATAGAAGGATTGGACCTTTCATCCTGGCGCCTGGCGTTCAACGGCGCGGAACCGGTAAGTCCTGAAACCGTAGAAAGATTCATCCGCCGCTTCGGCCCCTATGGATTGCGCGCCGATGCCATGACGCCGGTCTACGGGCTTGCCGAAGCAACCCTTGGCGTCGCCTTTACCCCGGTCGGGCGCGGCATGCGCACCGAGCGCGTGCGGCGTGCGCCGATGATGGCCGACGGTCGCGTGGTGCTGGCCGATGCCGACGATAGCGACGTCCAGGTGTTCGTATCCAGCGGCGTTCCCATTCCCGGCTTCGAGGTCCGTATCGTCGACGAGGCCCAGCGTGAAACCGCGGAGCGCACCGAGGGTCGTCTGGAGTTTCGCGGTCCGTCGGTCACCGGCGGCTACTACCGGAATCCAGAGGCGACCCAGGCGTTGTTTCACGACGACTGGCTGGACTCGGGGGATCGCGCTTATGTGGCGGACGGCGAGGTTTACATCACCGGTCGTGCCAAGGACGTCATCATTCGTGCCGGGCGCAATATTTATCCCCATGAGCTGGAGCAGGCCATCGCCGATATCGACGGTATACGCCGGGGTTGTGTGGCGGTTTTTGGCGGCAGTGACCCCGGCTCCGGCACCGAGCGGTTGATCGTGGTGGCGGAGACCCGAGAAACCGATGACGGTGTGCGGGCCAGGCTGCGAGCAGAGATCCAGGCGCTGGCCACGGAGCTGCTGGGGATGCCGGCGGACGACGTGGTGGTGGCGTCGCCGGGCACTGTGCTGAAGACTTCCAGCGGCAAAATCCGCCGCCTGGCCCTGCGTGAGCTCTACGACGGTGGCGCCCTGGAACCCCGGCGCCGGGCCGTGTGGGTGCAGATTCTGCGCCTGGGGCTGGCGAGTCTGCTGCCCCAGGTCAGGCGCTGGTGGCGGCGTGCCAGGGATCTCGCCTTTGCCGCCTATGTGTGGGCGCTGTTCGTCCTGCTGTTGGCCATGGCCTGGCCCATGGTGGCCTGCACGCCGGGACTCGCCCGTCGTTGGCGCTGGCTGGGCTGGCTCGCCCGCCGCCTGCTGGGGCTCACCGGGGCCGGTCCGACCATCGCGGGCGCGGCGCGCATCCCATCACGGGGGAACTATGTGGTGGTGGCCAATCACGCCAGTTATCTGGATGGGCTGGTGCTGACCAGCATGCTGCGCAAACCCGTGGCTTTCGTCGCCAAGCAGGAGTTGCGCGAGAACTTCTTTGCCAGGGTTTTTCTGACTCGCCTGGGTTGTTTGTTCGTGGAGCGTTTCGATCGCAACAAGGGTGTAGCGGATGCCCGCCGGCTCGCCGACGGCTTGCGGGACGGTGATTCCATGATGATCTTTCCCGAGGGCACCCTGCATCGCATGCCGGGACTGCTGCCCTTTCATCTGGGCGGGTTTCTGGCGGCCGCCCAGGCCGGGGTGCCGGTGGTGCCGGTAACCCTGCGCGGCACCCGCTCCATACTGCGGGACAAATCCATGTTCCCGCGCAAGGGCCGTATTCGCGTGCATGTGAGCGAGCCCTTGTTACCGGCTTCCATGGGCGGCGATGCCGGCATCAGCGATTGGGATTGCGCCATCGGGCTGCGCGCCGCCGCCCGCGCGGAAATGCTACGCTACTGCGGTGAACCGGACCTCGCCCATCGGCGCGAGCTGTCCTGGTAATTGTCCTGGTACTTCAGGCGGCGGTACACATTCCCATGCCCGAGAAGGAAGCGAGTGCCACCGCCAGCGCCGTGCTCATCGATGGTGTGGCGGATTGGTTGATGTCCCAGGCACTGGGCGAGGCCGATCTGCACGACATCGTCGGCGGTTGCTGCGATCGCCTGCTGGCCGCCGGCATTCCCCTGTGGCGCGGCTTCGTCACCTTTCGAATTCTGCACCCCAAGTTCGCATCCGTGACCATCGTCTGGCGACGGGACGAGCGAACCGGGACCGTGGAACGTATCGAGACACTGCACGGCGAGGCGTTCAGCTCCGATGACTGGCGCCAGAGCCCCATCAATCACATGCTCAGTACGCAGATACCGTTTCTACGCCGCCGCCTCCGGGGCCAAGAGGCGCTTCTGGATTTTCCCGTTTGCGAGGAGCTACGCGAGCAGGGCGCCAGCGACTATGTGGCCTGGATGGTGCCCTTCGCCAGGGATAACGAGCCGGGACCGCACCAGGATGGCGTTATCGGATCCTGGTGTACCGATCGTCCGTCCGGCTTCAGCGACCCGGAAATTCGTACCCTGGTGCGCATCCAGCGACGACTGGTGGTATCGCTCAAGGTCCAGATCAAGCAGCAGATAGCGCGCACGGTTCTCGCCACCTATCTCGGTGCGGACGCGGGGCGCCAGGTGCTGGAGGGCCAGATTCGGCGCGGTGACGGCGAAATGTTGCACGCCGTCATCTGGTACAGCGACTTACGCGACTCCACGCGCCTTGCCGACAGCCTGAGCGCCGAGGATTTTCTCGAAACCGTGAACAGTTACTTCGAATGCACCGCCGGCGCTGTGCTCGCCAACGGCGGCGAGGTGTTGCGCTTCATCGGTGATGCGGTGCTGGCGATTTTCCCGATCCGCGATGGCGATCCGCGCTCGGCCAGCGAAGCCGCCATGGCCGCCGCCCGGGATGCCGAGGCGCGCCTGGCTGCGCTGAACCAGGAGCGGGCGGGCAAGGGTCTGGAGGCGCTGGACTACGGGCTTGCGTTGCACGTGGGCGACGTCATGTTCGGCAACATCGGCGTGCCGGAGCGGCTGGAATTTTCCGTCATCGGCCCCGCCGCCAACGAGGTGGCGAGACTCGAGAACCTGACCAAGACTCTGGGCCGCCGGACCCTGGCCAGTGCCGAGTTCGCCCGTAGCGTGCCCGGGGACTGGGAGAGCGCCGGAGAGCACGCGCTGAAGGGAGTCGCTGCCGCCGTGGAAGTGATGGCGCTGATAGAAAGGTAAGAATTAATTCGCCGCGCTTCAGCTTTCCGCGGGCAGGGCGTGCACTACCGGCCGCTCGTCGATGGGCCAGTGCAGAGCCGCCGCCGCGAGCCCCAGGGCCACCGCAATCCACCACACCAGGTCATAGTTGCCGGTGGTGTCGTAGACGTAGCCGCCCAGCCAGGCGCCCAGAAAGCTGCCCAGCTGGTGACTGAAGAACACGAAGCCGAACAGGGTTGCCATGTAGCGCACACCGAATATCTGTGCCACCAGCCCGCTGGTGAGTGGTACGGTTCCCAACCACAACATGCCGATGCCGGTGGCGAACAGCAAAACGGACAGGTCGCTCACAGGCGCCAGGATGAACAGCGTGATGATCACCGAGCGGCCCAGGTACAAGCCGGCAAGCACGTACTTTTTCGGGTAGCGGCCGCCCAGTACGCCGCAGGCGAGCGAGCCGAGGATGTTGCCGAAGCCGATGAGCGCCAGGGCCGCCGCCCCCAGGACAGGCGTCCCGCCGCGGTCGAGGATGAACGCCGGCAGGTGCGTGGCGATGAAGGCCACGTGGAAGCCGCAGACAAAAAAGCCGACGGTAAGGTACCGGTAGCCGCTGTGCCGGCTGGCCTCAGAGATAGCTTGCCTGAGACTTTGCTTGGCAATCCGCTCGCTGCCGGCGCTGGCTTTTCCGGTCAGGACGGCGGCCAGCGGTACCATCAGCGACGATAGCAGCGCGAACAACAACAAAGCCGTGCCCCAGCCGAAGCCGTCCAGAAACACCTGCCCCAGGGGCACCATCAACAGCTGCCCGGAGGACCCGCCGGCGCTGGCGAAGCCCAGGAAAAGGCTGCGCCGTGATTCGTCAACGCTGCGGCCCACCACCGCCAGCAATACCGGGAATCCGGTGCCGCTCAACGCCAGGCCGATGAGCACGCCGGCACCCATGGTCAGATCGGCGCCGGTGGAGGCGTGGGCCATGACCACCAGGCCGAGTACGTACATGAGCGCGCAAACCGCCACCACCCGGCCCGAGCCGTAGCGATCGGCGATGGCGCCGACGAAGGGTTGCGACAATCCCCACAACAGGTTCTGGATAGCGATCGCCAGGGCGAAGCTTTGGCGGCCGATGCCCAGGTCCGTGGACATGGGCGCAAGAAAGATCCCGAAGCTGGTGCGAATACCGAAAGACAGGATCAGCACGATGCTGGCGCACACGAGGATCAGGATGGGGTTGCGCCAACGCGTTTCAGTCATCGCTTTGTTTTAATGGTGCCGGGTTTTTTAAAGGTGCCGGGGCCGATATGTTTGGCGGTTAATTCGGGACAGATCTATTTATGTCGCTGCCGCAGCGCGGCATCGACATAATATAGATCTGTCCCGAATTAACCGCCAAACATATCGGCCCCGGCACCTTTAAACACCTTTAAAGGGGTTCTTTAAATAATCGCGTGGCGAATGCGCCAGCAATGGTGGCTGCGTGGATTGCGCGCGAAGTCCCTGGGCAGGGTCTGGCGGGAAATATCTTCGAGTTCCAGTCCGGCGGCGCGTACCGCCTCGTGATCCATACGAAATCGTTTCAAGTGGTTTGAAAACAGCAGCACGCCGTCGCTGGCCAGCCGCCGGGCCGCCAGCCCGATGAGGGTGGCGTGATCCCGTTGCACGTCCAGGGTGCCGTCCAGGCGTTTGGAATTCGAGAAGGTAGGGGCATCGAGCAGCACCACGCCGTAGTCTCGGTGGCTGTCCGGCGCACTGGCCAGCCACTCGGCGCAATCTGCCTGAATCTGCACATGAGAGTCGCCGGAGAAGCCGTTGAGTGCGAGATTGCGCCGTGTCCATGCCAGGTAGTTGGCGGACAGGTCGACGCTGGTGGTTCCGGTGGCATCGCCGGCAGCGGCCTGGACCGTGGCTGCGCCGGCGTAGGCGAACAGATTCAAAAACCGCCGTCCCGGCGCCAGGCTGCGGATAAGCTCGCGGATTTTCCGGTGGTCGAGGAACAGACCAGTATCCATTCGATCATGGAAGTTGACCAGTAGCCGGCAACCGTTCTCGATCACCTGGTGCAGTGTGCCGTCGGTGGTCAGCCGCTGGTACTGGCTGCCTCCCCGCTGTCGCTGCCGGGATTTGAACACCACGCGTTCGGCAGGGACCTGGAGCACCTCTCCCAGGGTGGCCAGGACAGTGCCGCGCCGCGCCGCCACCTGCTCTTCCGGGATGCTTGCCGGTGCCTGGTACTCCTGGGCGATGACCCAGGTGTCCTGTGCCCGATAAATATCCACGGCAAAGGCGTACTCCGGCATATCGGCGTCGTAGAGCCGGTAGCAGTCGATGTTGTTGCGCCTTGCCCAGCCGCCGATGTTGCGCAAGTTCTTGCGCAGACGGTTCGCAAACATGCTGGCGTGGGGGTCACCGGGGCCGTGCCCGTGGGGGCGGGCGTGGGGGTTCACGGCGGCTCCCCCGGCGGGGATCTGGTAGCGGGTGAGCTGACAGGCCAGCGGTCCGTTATCCAGCTTTTGGCTATCCTGGGGACGCAGGCCCAGACTGGAGCCCTGGGCCGGCGATCCCGCCAGCAGCATGAGCTGCCAGCCCGGGAAGGCGCGCTTGAGGGCCGCGCCCATGCCGGCATACAGTTCGGCCAAGCCGTCGTGGGCACCCATGCGTTCGCCGTAGGGTGGGTTGCACACCAACAGACCGGTCTGTCCGGGCCAGGGCGATTGCAGCTCCAGCATATCCTGGCAGCGGACCGGTATGTGCCCGGCCAGCCCGACGCGCTCCAGGTTGTCGTTGGCACGGGCCACGGCCCTGTCGTCGATATCGAAACCCGCCATGGCCGGTAGCCGCGCAATTCCCTGATGGCGCCGTTGCCGGGCTTCCTCCAGCAGGCGTTGCCACAGGTCGGCATCGTGCCCGAGCCAGCGGTGCAGGCCGAAATAGTCGCGGCTGAGCCCCGGTGCCACGTCGCCGGCCATCAGCGCCGCTTCGATGAGCAGGGTGCCGGAGCCGCACATGGGATCCAGCAGTGGCTTTCCGGCTCGTGCAGTCTCCGGCCAGCCGGCAAGCAGCAGAATGGCCGCGGCAACATTCTCCTTCAGGGGCGCCGGACCGCCCTGCTGGCGGTATCCGCGCCGATGGAGGCTGTCGCCGGCCAGGTCGATGGCGACAGTGACCACATCCCTGTCCACATGGGCGTTGATGCGCACATCCGGGCGCAGGCGATCCACCGACGGCCGCCTGCCGGTGAGCTCCCGCAGCTGGTCGACGATGGCGTCTTTGATCTTCTGTGCACCGAAGTGGCTGTGAGCCAGCCTGGAGCGTGAGCTGGTGAAATCCACGGCCAGGGTTCCGTCCACGGGGACGTGCTCGGACCAGGAGATCCGGCGTACACCCGCGTACAGCTGCTCCGGGGTGGTGGCCTGGAAGCTCTTCAGGGGCAGAAGAATGCGGCTGGCGACCCGGGACCACAAACAGGCGCGGTAGGCGGTCTCCAAAGTGCCGCGAAAGCGCACCCCCCCATGGCCGGCACGCAGGTGAGCGGCACCCAGCCCGACCAGCTCCCGGCGCAATAGCGATACCAGGTCCCGTGGCGCGCTGGCGAAAAAAGCCACGCTCCGGCCCGGGATTTCGCCAGGAACTCCGGAAAAAGTCTTAGATTCCTCAGAAACTGTGCGCTGGTTCAAAAAAACCCGGCTCCGGCTGTGCTGAAATACTTAACATTCCTCACCTCAAAGTATCCAACGAGTCCATTCGAGATGCCAAATACCATCGACGAGTCCGGAGATGTCCGAGCCGACGAGTCCAGGGACGGACGAGTTAGGGCGAAGCAGGACGCCAGAGCCGACGAGTCCAGGGATGGACGAGTTAGGGTGAAGCAGGACGCCAGAGCCGAGTGCGAAGTTCGTACCACGACCCTGGGCGGGCGGCTGACCGACAGCCGTGTGGAGAAAGGCTGGACCCAGCATCAGTTGGCGGCCGCCGTCGGCACCAGCCAGGCGGTGATTCAGCGCATCGAAGCCGGTAAGTGTAATCATCCGCGTATCTTGAGCGAGCTGGCCGAAGCGCTGGAGGTGAGCCCGGCCTGGCTGATGTTTGGCGTGCATGTCATCGAGGGCCTGGAACAGGAAGCCATCGAGACGGCGCGCGCCTGGTCCCGGCTGATGGAGCCCCAGCGCACGGCGCTGAAAGAGATGATCCTGCGCATCGCCGAATCCGGGCCGGAGTCCGTGCAGTTGCCCGACAGTGGCGTGCTGGAGACCAGCCAGCTCCTGGGTTTGCGCTGACAGTCAGCGCGCGCGCAGGCCGCGATCACCGCCACCGGGACGCCTGTCCCTGGTGCTTGCCCGGGTACCGGGCGAATCCCTGTTGCCGCCACGCTTCGTAACACACCACCGCTACCGCATTGGATAAATTGAGGCTGCGATTTCCCGGCTGCATGGGAATCGTGGCGCGCTCATCCGGGGCCACGCGCTCCAGCACCGACTGCGGCAATCCGCGGGTTTCCGGCCCGAACAATAAGGCATCACCGTTTCGATATTCGATGGACGCATAGTTCCGTGTGCCTCGCGTGGAGAAGGCCAACAGGCGCAGGGGGCGGGCGGCCCGCAAATACGCATCCAGTGAGTCGTGGGTGCGCACCCGGGCCCACTCACGGTAGTCGAGCCCCGCGCGCCGCAGGCGTCTTTCCTCCATGTGGAATCCCAACGGTGCGATCAGATGCAATGGGAAGCCCGTGTTTGCGCATAGGCGTATAATGTTGCCGGTGTTGGGAGGGATCTCCGGCTGATACAGAACGACATCGAGCATGAGGAAAATCTGACGGGTGAGTGGCGACGGCAACAACAGTAAACTGGCTATGGATTTCTGCGGTTTGCGCTTGAATACGCCTCTGGTTCTGTTGTCCGGCTGTGTGGGCTTCGGCGAAGAATACACACGCGTGGAGGGCTTTTCCAACCGCCAGGTGGGCGCCGTTTGCCTGAAGGGCACGACCCTGTCCGCGCGCCTGGGCAACCAGCCCCACCGGGTCTGGGAGACCCCCGGCGGCATGCTCAATTCCATAGGCTTGCAGAATCCCGGCAGCCGTCACGTGGTTGAGAAAATTCTTCCGCAGTTGGATTTCCAGGAGACGCGCTTTTTCGCCAACGTCTGCGGCGCGACCCTGGAGGAATACGTTCAGGTCACGCGAATATTCGACGACTCGCCCATCGACGGGGTGGAGATCAATATTTCCTGCCCTAACGTGCGCCAGGGCGGAGTGGTATTCGGAAACGACTCCGACATGTCGGCACGGGTGGTGGAGGCTTGCCGGGCCGCAACCTCGAAGCCGCTGATTACCAAGCTATCTCCCAATCAGACAGACATCGTGGAAAACGCGCGGCGCTGTATCGAGGCCGGCAGCGATGCCCTGGCGGTGGTCAATACTTTTCTGGGAATGGCTGTCGACGTGGAAAGCCGGCGCCCTGTCATCGGCGCCAACCATGGGGGTCTTTCAGGGCCAGCAGTAAAACCCATGGCGTTGCTCAAGGTACATCAGGTGTACCAGGTGGCGAAACGCCACTCCGTGCCCATTATCGGTCAGGGAGGTATTGCCAGTGCCGAGGATGCCTTGGAGTTCATCATCGCCGGTGCCGCCACGGTCGGCGTGGGCACGGCGCTTTTCTACGATCCGCTGGTGTGCACGAAAATCATCCGGGGGCTGGAGGACTACATGGGGCGCCACAACCTGGACGATCTGTCCCGCCTCACCGGCACCCTTCAGGTGAACAGCGGCGCCGAGGCCTGGTGCGCGTAGAGCGGCGTTAATTTTTTTCCAAGCGGCGCAGAAACACGCCCATTTCTTTGGCCGCCTGAATGTCGCCGTTGCGATTGGCCGCGGCGATTCCCCGGGCAAAGGCTTCTCTGGCCTCATTCTCGCGTTCCGCCGCCGCCAGCGCCTTGGCGTAGATCTTCCAGGCCGCCGAGTACTCGGGATCGAGCTCCACGGCCCGGGCCAGGTGCTCCACCGCCCGCTCCGGCTGTTCCTTCAGGTAGGCGTTTCCGAGACTGAAGCGCAACAGAGCGTCGTCCCTGCCCGTGGCCAGCATCGCTTCGAGGTTTTCCAGCAAACTCATGGGCCCCTGCTCAACCGCGCCAGAAGCCCGGCGTCAAAATCACCAGCAGAGTAAAGATCTCCAAGCGTCCCAGGAGCATGGCCAGGCTCAGTATCCATTTTGCCCCGTCGCCGATGCCGGCGTAGTTGGCGCCCACGGCCCCCAGACCGGGGCCGAGATTGTTGATGCTGGCGGCAACCGCCGAAAAGGCCGTGACTTGATCCAGTCCCAGGGCCAGCAGGGCGAGCATCATGAAGGAAAAAGTCGCCACGTAGGTGGCGAAGAAACCCCATACGGCATCCACCACACGATTCGGCATGCTGGCGCCGTTTACCTTGATGGGCACCTGCGCGTTGGGATGGATCAAGCGCGTGATCTCGCGCTTGCCCTGCTTGAACAGCAACACTACTCGGATGACTTTCAATCCGCCGCCGGTGGAGCCGGCGCAACCTCCGACGAAGCTCGCGAACAGCAGCATCACGGGCAGAAAGCTCGGCCAGAGATGGTAGCCACTGGTCGTAAAGCCGGTGGTGGTGCTGATGGATACAGTCTGGAAGACGCCGTGGCGCACCGAGCTCGCGAAAGTCGGGAAGGCTCCCGAATAGAAAAGATAAAGACTCGTGATTGCCGATATGCAAACCAGCAATCCGATATAGGTCGTAAGCTCCGTATCACCCAGATAGGGGCGCGGGCTGCGTGAGCGCCAGGCGAGGAAGTGAATCGCGAAATTGATGCCGGCGATGGTCATGAACAATACCGCGACGCCTTCGATAAGGGGGTTGTGAAAATATCCCAGGCTCGCGTCATGGGTGGAGAAACCGCCGATAGCGACGGTGGAGAAGCTGTGTGCGACAGCGTCGAAGGGTGTCATTCCCGCCAACCAGTAAGCGAGAGCACAGAGAATCGTCAGACCCAGATAGATATACCACAGAGCTTTCGCGGTCTCGGTGATTCTCGGAGTCAGCTTGTTGTCTTTCATGGGACCCGGCGTTTCAGCCCGGTACAGCTGCATTCCACCGACACCGAGCAGCGGCAGAATGGCTACCGCCAGCACGATGATGCCCATGCCTCCCAGCCATTGAAGCTGCTGGCGATAAAAGAGGATCGAGCGCGGCAATACGTCGATTCCCTCAATGACCGTCGCGCCGGTGGTAGTGAGGCCTGAAACGGACTCGAATACTGCGTCCGTCACCGTCATGTCCGGGTTGCTCGCGAGCAGCAGAGGGATGCTGCCGCATAGTCCCAGGGCCACCCAGAACATCACCACGACGATGAAGCCATCACGCAATCGCAGCTCCCGCCGGTGGCGCCGAACGGGTAGCCACAACATCAAACCCGAAGTGAGGATGAGGCCGAAGGCGCCGAAAAATGCGTTCAAGACGCCGTCGTCGTACCACCAGGACACCAGCATCGGCGGCAGCATGCTGATGCTGAAAAGACCGAGCAATAGTCCCAGAATGCGTTGGACAACGAACAGCTGCACGAATCGATGGTCCCGGCGTGGTTGTTGCGATTACAGGAAGGTGACACCCACCTGGAAGACTTTCTCGACATCGGTCACGTGTTTCTTGTCTATGAGAAACAAAATGACGTGATCGTCCGCTTCGATGCGCGTGTCATGATGGGCAATGATGACCTTCTCACCGCGCACGATGGCGTCGATGGTTGTGCCGGGTGGCAGCTTTATCTGTTCGACGGTGCGCCCGACCACCTTGGAGGTTCGGCTGTCCCCATGAGCAACGGCCTCGATAGCCTCGGCCGCGCCGCGCCGCAGCGAATGCGCCACCACTACGTCTCCGCGCCGAACGTGGGCGAGCAGGCTGCTGATCGTCGTTTGCTGCGGCGAGATGGCGATGTCGATGATGCCACTCTGCACCAGATCCACATAGGCGCTTCGATTGATCAGCGACATAACTTTGCGAGCTCCCATTCGCTTGGCGAGCATGGCACTGAGAATATTGATCTGATCGTCATTGGTAACCGCGCAAAACACGTCGGTGTTATCGATATTCTCCTCGCGCAGGAGATCCTCATCGGCCGCGTCCCCCTGCAGAACGATCGTCTTGTCGAGTGCTTCGGACAACGCGCGCGCACCGTCCAGGCTCCGCTCGATGACCTTTACGTTGTAGTTGTTTTCCAGTCCTTTGGCCAGGCGGTAGCCGATGTTGCCGCCGCCCGCGAGGATTACGCGCCGGACCGGCTTATCGAGCTTGCGCAACTCGCCCATGACAGCGCGAATATGCTCGGCCGCCGCGATGAAGAAGACCTCATCGTCCGCCTCGATGACCGTGTCGCCTTCCGGCACGATGGCTCGTCCGTGGCGGAACACCGCTGCGACGCGTGTATCGATGCCAGGCATGCGTTGCGGCAACTCGCGAAGGGCGTGCCCCACGAGCGGACCGCCGTAGTACGCCTTGAGGGCGACCAACCGCACTCGCCCGTCGGCAAAGTCGAGCACCTGCAACGCTCCGGGGGTCTCGATCAGCCGCCGAATTGAGTCGGTAACCAATTGCTCCGGGCTGATCAGCACGTCGATGGGCAGGGCTTCCTGGCAGAACAGCTGGCGGTTACTCAAATACTCAACCGCCCTTACCCGGGCAATCTTGGTGGGCGTCTGGAACAGCGTGTATGCTACCTGACAAGCGACCATATTGGTCTCGTCGCTGTTGGTAACCGCTAGAATCAGGTCGGCGTCCTCGGCACCGGCCTTCTTCAGTACGTCGGGATGCGACGCATGTCCGAGCACGGTACGGATATCCAGGTGATCCTGCAGGGCCCTGAGGCGTTCAGCGTCGCGATCGATGATCGTTATGTCGTTGGCCTCGCTGGCCAGGACCTCAGCGACCGTCATGCCCACCTGGCCCGCACCTAGGATTATTATTTTCATGCGTCTGGATAGCTATCGGGAAGTCCGCGCCACGTTCAGGGGCCCGCGCCGGGGCGCTTCTTGGCCGATCAGTCCGAGTTTGCCGTTACCCGTTTCGGCTCGATCCCCAAGGCACGAATTTTTCGGTAAAGGTGCGTGCGTTCCAGGCCAACGCGTTTCGCCATCTTGCTCATGCTGCCGCCGGTTTCCCGAAGCTGATGCTCCAGATAGCTGCGTTCGAACTGTTCGCGGGCCTCCTTGAGCGGAAGGTCGAATTCCGGGGGGATGTCGCTCTCTCCCTTCTCACGTATCTCTCCGATGGATAGATCGATCTCTTCCTGGTCGATATTGGTGCCGCTGCCAAGGATGAGAAGGCGGTGTACGACATTCTTGAGCTCGCGAATGTTACCAGGCCACGGATAGTTGCGCAGACGATTTTGCGCGCCAACTGTAAAGCGCCGATAAGGCAATCCTTCGGTGGTGGCGAATTGATCGATATAGTAGTTGAGCAGTTCGGGAATGTCGTCACGATGTGAACGAAGCGGGGGGATCTCCAGCGGCACGACATTGAGGTGGTAATAGAGATCTTCGCGTAGCGTACCTTCCTCGACCGCTCGGCCCGGATCGTGGCTGGTGGCCGCGATAATGCGTACGTTGATACTGACCGGAGCAACACCATCGACACGCATGAACGACTGATGGGTGAGTGCACTCAGCAGTCGTGCCTGGACGCCCAGGTCCATGTCGATGATGTCCTCCAGAAACAGAGTGCCGCCATTGGCCTGCTCCAGAGAGCCGAAGTGCACTTGCTCACCATCTTCCACACCGAACAGCTCGGCGGCAGAGTTGGCGTTGGTGAGTCCGGCGATGGGCACTCTGATGAAGGGGCCGTCACGCCGGTTGCTCGATTGGTGCAGATAGCGGGCATATACTTCCTTGCCGCTGCCGGACTCGCCAAGCAGCAGCACGGAAGTATCGTGTTGGGCGATGCGTTTAACCTGCTCGCGCAGATTCTGCATGACCGAGCTTCGCCCGACGGGCTCGGTGACGGTGCCTGATTCGCGCCGCAAGCCGATGTTTTCCTGCTTGAGCTGCGCGGTTTCCAATGCGTTCTTGACGGTGAGCAGGAGCTTCGCGGTGGACAGCGGCTTTTCCAGAAAGTCATAAGCCCCCAGGCGCGTAGCTTCGACCGCTGTCTCCACCGTGCCGTGCCCGGACATCATGATGACCGGGGTGTTTTCGCCGGAGTTGCTCGCCCACTCCTTGAGAAGGGAAATGCCATCGGTGTCCGGCATCCAGATATCCAGCAGAATCAGGTCGGGTCGTCTGGCGCGGCGCGCCTCGCGGGCCTGCTCGGCGTTCTCCGCGGTACTCACCTCGTATCCTTCATCTTCGAGGATTTCCTTGACGAGGCTGCAGATGTCGGCTTCGTCGTCGACGATGAGAATGTATACATCGCTCATGGTGTCACCTCGAGGCTGATGCGCAAGCGTGAATCATCGGCGCACAAACCAGTTAAATCACCTGTCTCCGAGTCGCAGGCGCGGATCGCGCGTCGCCGGAAACCACTGGGAACTGCATGATCACGCTGGCGCCATCAGCCGTGTTTTCGGCCCAGACCACACCACCATGCTCTTCCACGATCTTCTTGACGATAGCGAGTCCGAGTCCGCTTCCCTTGGTCTTGGTCGTGACATGGGGGTCGAAAATATCTTCCGTCATGTTCTCTGGTAGACCACGGCCGAAATCGCGCGTTCGGATCTCGATCAGATCGCGTGAAGACCCTTTCACGAAGAGCGTTTCGATGCGCACTCGCGCGACGCTGTCGGAGGGGCTCGCCTCGAGCGCGTTCTTAATGAGATTGTGAAGAATCTGACGGAGGCGATCGGTGTCCGCCTCCAACAGCGGCAAATCATCCGCCAGCGTGGTCTCGAGATCCACCTCGTCGTCGCTGGCCCTGTAGAGCTCGACCACGTCCGCGATCAACTCGTTCACATCGACGTCGTGCAATTGCATGCGCGGTGCGCGCGCATAGTCCGAAAAGGCGTTGACCATGGTTTTCATGGCCTCCACCTGCTGGACGATGGTGCGCGTCAGTCGATCGAGGGCGTCGCCGTCCTCAGCTGACATTTTGCCGAGATACTTGTGGCGCAGGCGCTCCGCTGAGAGCTGAATAGGTGTAAGCGGATTCTTGATCTCGTGGGCCAGGCGCCTCGCCACCTCACTCCAGGCGGCATTGCGCTGCGCTTGAATCAAATCGGTAACGTCATCGAAGACGATAACGCGGCCGGCGAAGAAGCCACCGGAAGCCGACAACGGCGTGCTGCTGCACATGAGAATCTGGCGCCCGCTCGGGCCAAGAAGAATGATCTCCTCGCGCCAGTCGTCGACGGGCGTGCCGGAAGGATCGCTTTTTACGATCCTTGACTGCAGCGAGTGTTCGAGGGGGTGCAGGTGGGGGTGCCGCTGGCTGATTTCCGCCAGCGTCTTTCCGGATTCGTCATCGAGGGTTATTTGCAAAATCTGACTCGCGGCCTTGTTGCTGGTGAACAGCCGTCCGTTCTCATCCAGGGTCAACACGCCCGTGGATAGCTGTGACAGCACCGTTTCCAGATAACGTCGCTGGTCCTCCACCTGTTGTTGGCTACGGCGGGCCTCATCCCGGGCCCGCGCAAGGCGCCGTGTCATGTCATTGAAGGACTCCACCAGAAACCCGACCTCGTCCTCTCCGGATTCGGGCAATTGTGTCTCGTAGTCGCCGTCGGCTACGGCCCGGGTGCCGTAGGCCAGATCCTGCAGCGGCGCCACCATGCGCCGCGCCGAGTAGAAGGCTGCCCACACGGCAGTGAACAAGCTCAGAAGAAGAACCAGCGACAGCGTCAATGTGAAGCTGGTTTTCAACGGTTTTCTAAGGTAGGCGAGCTCGCGATATTTCGCGTAGGTGGACTGCACCGTGTCGACCAGGTCGCTGGTTCGCTCCGCCACCGGGTACAGAGCTTGCAGGATGCGCGGCTCCGTCGTGGACAGGCTCGCCGGCAGCCTGACGGCTACGCGAATGTTGAGCCCCGCATCGCCGACGGAATCCAGCCCGATGTAGTTGCCGGATTGGCGCAGTTGCATGAGGATGGCGTCGCTGGGCCGGTGGGGAACGATGGCGGTCGGGTCACTGCTGCTGGAGGCGATGATGTGCCCATTGGCGCCAATCAAGGTGAACTCCGAAGCGCCCGTCAGTCGGCGATTGTCGTCCAGACCGATGGCGATCCGATCATCGGGCATGTCCACGAGATCCTCCGCCACCACTTTCGTGTTACTCAAAAGCTCTCTCATGCGAACGCCGAGAGCCGAGCGACTGAGCTCGAGGGCGTCGTCCAGCGCCCGCTCGATACGCACATCGAACCAGCTGTCGATGCCCCGATGCAGGAATTGCAGGGAAAAGTAGTAGACCACCAGCACCGGGGTAACCGACAGGATGACGAATACCGCCACCATGCGCACCGTGAGCCTGGCGCCGGCCTGGCCCCGGCGCACCTGGCGCAGCAACGTGAACAGGTTCCAGGCGATCAGCCCCCCGAGTGCGATGAGTCCCAGGGCATTGATTACGAGCAACACCGAATACATCCGACCGAATCGCGCCGACCCCTGGGTGGCGTTGCTCATCAATACCAGTGAGACGAGCAGCAGCAGCACGAAAGCGAGAATCGGGCCGAGGCCTGTAAAAAAACGTTTCAACGCTCGATCGGCCATTGGTACCAGTCGCTCTCGAGGCGCCACAAAGCGCTGAGATATGCCCACGGTCGCAACGGCGAGGGCAGTGACTCGATGTCCAGCAGGGCGCGCAGGCGCAAATAGAAGTGGCCCTCGTCGTCCAGCAGATGTTCGTCCAGCAATGGAAAGTTGCGGATCTTACCCAGTCCCACCAGGAGTTCGCCGAAGGATGAGAAAACCTGCAGCTCACCGGAGTTCAAATTCCGAAGCAGATAGGTTTTGCTGAGAGGCCGCGTTTCGATCCGCAGTCTGCCCTCCAGCTGCGCGATCTTCTCGTCCCACCACAGGTTGTCCCAGATGAGCCCGCGCTGGCGCAGCACCTGCATTTCGAGAATGATGGTGACGGGAACGCCGTTCTCGATGGCTTCCAGGGCCTCTTCGCTGAAAACGAAGCTGATGTCCGCATCCAGGAGATAGACGCCGTCCACCAGTGTGGTTCTGGCGTCGCGAATGTCGAAGCCCGCCTCCAAAGTGCCCGGGGCGGAGGTGCTCGACTCGGTAATCACCAGCAACAGCGAGCACATGGCCAGCCATACGGCCGGCCATGCGCGAACTCGAACCCGCTCAATGCTTGCCAAGCAATGCATAGTAGAAACCGTCCATCGTGTCCTCGCCCGGGAGCACCTGGCGTCCGTGCTCGGTAGCGCGACCCCATGCGTACTGCATGGGACCGTCTGTGGCATCCGGGTGTTTCGCGAGGAATTCGGCCAGTACCTGGTCATTCTCCCGCGGCAGGTACGAGCAAGTAGCGTACAACAGCCGTCCCCGGGGGGCCAACAGCGGCCAGAGCGCAGCCAGCAGCGCGTTCTGCTTAGTGGCCAGCTCTTCCATATCCTCGAGCCGGCGGTGCAGTTTGATGTCCGGATGCCGGCGAATGACCCCGGAACCGCTGCACGGGGCATCCACGAGGATGCGGTGGAACAACTCGCCGTTCCACCAGTCGTGCGGCCGGCTCGCATCGGCACACAGGAGCGTAGCCTCCAGTGCCAGGCGTTGCAGGTTCTGCTGTACGCGCAGTAAACGGTCAGCATCGCGATCCACGGCCACCAGCTCACCGATGGCGGGTTGTTGCTCGAGAATATGCGCGCTTTTTCCGCCTGGAGCCGCGCAGGCGTCGAGAACGCGCATCCCCGGGCGCAGCTCCAGCAGACCGGCAGCCAGTTGTGCGGCTCCGTCCTGCACCGACACCACGCCATCGCCGAATCCGGGTATGGCATCCACGTCCCGCGCCTGGTGCAGGCGAATGCCGTGCTCGGTATGGGCAATGGGGCTCGCCGCGATGTTCTCGCGGTGGAGATCCGCCAGGTAATCTTGCCGCGAGCAGCGGCGCCCGTTGACGCGCAAGCTCAGAGGCGGTCGTTGGTTGTTGCCGTCGAGTATCTGCTGCCACCCATGGGGCCAGGCGTCCCTGGTGGCGTTCACCAGCCAACTCGCGTGGGCATAACGGCCTTCATCAAGCTGGTCCAGCTCGGCCGTCAGTTCCGGGCGGCGGCGTTGGAAATTGCGCAGACAAGCGTTCACCAGCCCGGCGGCCCAGGCTTTGTGCAGGCGCCGCACCAGGGACACGCTTTCGGCCACGGCGGCGTGCTCCGCGACCCGCGTGTACATCAGTTGATAGAGCCCAAGCAGAAGTACCGTCCGCACCACCGTGTCTTTTCCCCGTAGGGGTTTTTCCAGCAGCTTATCCAGACAGGCCTGCAATCGCGGCAGCCAGCGTAGCACGCCGTAGCAGAGCTCCCGGGCGAAGGCCCGATCTCTGGCGTCGCCCATGGGGGCCGTGTGCTGGTCCAGGCAGGCGGTGAGTGAGCGGCCCTTGTCTTTGCCTTGGCCCCTGGCCCCCAGAACGCACGTCAGCACCGACACGGCGATCTCCCGTGGGTCGCCGTCGTGGATGGGCAAGTTGGCAGACTGCCGCATGCTTTCGGCCGGCTGCTTCAGGTGCGGGCGCCGCCCGCGCCCTCGAGAACGGTACCCGCCATCAAAGCATGGGCATTGAGGTAATCACCGCTACTCATGGCTGTCTTACCCGGCGCCTGCAGGGTCAGAATACGCAGCGCATGGTGCCCGGCCGCCACCTGGATGCCCGAGGTGTCGCTGGCCAGCACCGTACCCGGGGCCGCCCCGTGGTCACACTCCACCACCCTGGCGCTCCAGATGCGCAGGCGTTGCCCGGCATCATCGCCGCCCTGGCCGGCCGCCGGCACCCAGGTGTAGGCCACCGGCCACGGATTGAAGGCGCGCACCTGTCTTTCCAGGATCTGCGCCGGGCGCGACCAGTCGATCAGCCCGTCGATCTTGGCAATACGCCCGGCGTGGGTGGCCATGGCCTCATCCTGGGGTGCGGCCCGGGCCCGCCCGTCGGCCAGTGTCGCCAGCGCTTGGATCACGGTCACGGCGCCCAGGGCGGCCAGGGTGTCATGCAGGCTGGCGCCGGTGTCGTCTTCGCGAATGGGGCAGGCGGCCCGGCACAGCACCGGGCCGGTGTCCAGGCCTGCGTCCATCTGCATGATGGAGATGCCCGTTTGCGAGTCGCCGGCCAGTATGGCGTGCTGAATCGGCGCCGCGCCCCGCCAGCGGGGCAACAACGAGGCGTGCACGTTGATACATCCCAGACGCGGGGTCTCGAGCACCGTTTCCGGCAGCAGCAATCCATAGGCAGCCACGATCATCACATCCCCATGGTAAGCGGCGAGGACCCGTTGCGGGTCGGGTCCGCCCAGGCTCGCGGGTTGCTCGACGGGGATGCCGTGCTTGGCGGCCAATCGCTTCACGGCACTTTGCGTCCGCCGTCGGCCGCGACCCGACGGTCGGTCCGGCTGGGTGTAGACGGCGGCCACCGAATGGGGTGACGCCAACAGCGCCGCCAGCACGGTGGCGGCGAAATCGGGGGTTCCGGCAAATATCAGTCGCATGCTCTTGGGCGCCCCTGGGCACTGTTTCATGTCAGATTCGCGGCCCGGATTCGGTCGCTGGAATTCCCTGCCGTCCCGGGGCCTGAGGTGTAACGGCCGGGCTACATGGCCTGGCGCTGCTGCTTGTGCGCCTTCTTGCGGATCCGCTGGCGTTTGAGCTGTGACAGGTAATCCACGAACAGCTTGCCATCCAGATGGTCGATTTCGTGTTGCACGCACACTGCCAGCAGGCCCTCGGCCTCGAACTCCACCGCCTGGCCGTCCCGGTCCAGGCCCCGGGCGCGGATGGCATCGGCACGCTCCACCGACTCGTAGATGCCGGGCACCGAGAGGCAACCTTCCTCGGTCTCGATGCTGCCGGTGAGCTCCAGAATCTCCGGATTGATCAGGCACAGGGGTTGGTCGCCGTGCTCGGATATGTCGATGGTAATCACCCGTTTCGGGACGTTCACCTGGATGGCCGCCAGGCCGATGCCCGGAGCCGCGTACATGGTCTCGAGCATGTCGTCCAGGAGTTGGCGGACCTCGTCATCCACGCGTTCCACGGCCTGAGCGCGGTTGCGCAGCCGCGGGTCCGGATAGTGAAGAATGTCACGTATGGCCATGACGTGGTCCTGAATAACGCCGTTCCTGTCAATGTTTGGGGCGGGCGGCCGATAATTCTACTGGATGCCCCCATCGCGGTGCCATGGATGGTCCGGGAGGCAAGCCGGCGGACCGCCAAATTTGCCAGCGGTCAGCCAAATTTGTTTGAAATTTCAGGATTGTATAGCCTATATTTATTCCATATTCCCAACTTGTTCCTGGCGAAATTCGGCGCATCTGCCGGTGCTTGCCCGGGGACCTTCATACCAGCTCGCTTAGGAATTCCACATGCCTGATTTGAAAGCCTTGAGCCTGTTGCTGGCGGCGCTGCTGATGTCCGTGGTGGCCGTCGCCCAGGACGCCGTCGAGCTGAACCCGGATCACCCGACCCGCTACGTCGTCAAACAGGGCGATACCCTGTGGGACATTTCCACCCAGTTCCTGGTGGAGCCCTGGCGCTGGCCGGAGATCTGGCAGACCAATCCACAGGTACAGAATCCGCATCTGATTTTCCCCGGTGACGAGTTGGCGCTGTTTTATCGCGACGGGCAGCCGGTGGTGCAGGTGACCCGGCGGGCCGACGAAGGCACCACCACCGACCCCGACACCGGTGTCATCAGACGTCAGACCGGACCGCGGGAGGTGAAGCTGTCACCCAGGGCCCACGAGCTGGACGGCGCGACGCCGTTCCCACCATCCCCATCGATGCCATTCGACCCTTTCTGGAGCGTCCCCGGGTGCTGGGAGCGGGAGAATTCGAAGCCGCTCCCTACGTGGTTTCCGCAGGCAGGGAGAATCTGGTGGCGTCCCTGGGCATGCAGATTTTCGTGCGCGGTTTGAAACCTGATCAAGGCACCCGCTTTGGTGTGTTCCGCCGCGGCCAGGTATATCGACGGCCGTCCAACCGCGACGACATTCTCGGCTACGAGGCAATCCATGTTGCCGACGCCGTGGTCGAGAAGATGGGCGATCCGGCCACGGTGTTTCTACTCACCAGCACCCAGGAGGTGCGGGCGGGCGACCGCCTGTTCCCGGTGAGCGACGACAAGGTGGTGAGCAACTTCACGCCGCGGGCCCCGGACAAGGAAATCCGCGGGCAGATCATCTCGGTGGTCGATGGTGTCACTCAGATCGGCGAGCTGGACATCGTGGTGCTGGATCTCGGCAGCCAGGACGGCATGGAAGAGGGCTTGGTGCTGGGGATTTTTCAAAGCGGCAACGAAGTAGAGGATCTGTGGGCGGAGAAGGATCGGCTGCAGAAGATCCTGGTGGAACTGCCCGAGCTGCGCGCCGGCACCATCATGGTATTCAGGCCCTTCGAGCGTGTCAGCTATGCGCTCGTCATGCAGGCGACGCGGGCCATGCATTTGCTCGACGCGGTCAAAAACCCCTGAGATTCGGTTAGGCTGACCCCTCTGCCCGGTCACTCGGCCCATGGCCCTGGTGCCGGGCCATGTTGATTCCACGGCCGCCCGGATAGCGGCCCCTGCAAGGTCCAGGGATGGACACTGAACCCGCACATTGGCTTGCCCTCAACCGTTTACCCTCCCTGGGGCAGACGGAGCTGTGCGCGCTGGCCGAAGGACGGCTGTCCCCCGGTGAGGTGCTCGCTGCCCATGGGCAGCGCGTCGCCAGGGGCAAGCCGGGCAGGGCCGCTCCCGACTGGCGCGCCGTGGAGGCCGATCTCGACTGGCTGGCGATACCGGGACGGCACCTGATCACCCTTGCCACGCCCGGCTTTCCACCGTGTCTGCGGCACATTCCCGATCCGCCGCCGGTGCTGTTCGTGGAGGGTGATGTGGAGATCCTGTGCGCCGCTCAGGTGGCCATGGTCGGCAGCCGCCGGGCCACACCCTGTGGCGTGGAAACCGCTCACCGTTTCAGCGCCGAGCTGGCGGCTTGCGGACTGGTGATCACCAGCGGGCTTGCCCTGGGCGTCGACGCTGCCAGTCACCGAGGCGCCATGGCCGGCGGCGGGCGTACTTTGGCGGTGGCGGCCAACGGTCTGGACAGGGTTTATCCGCGCAACCATCGCCGTCTGGCCAGGCAAGTGGCGGAGAACGGCGCGCTGGTGTCCGAGTTTCCCCCCGGCAGCGCGCCCCTGGCACGGCATTTCCCCCGGCGCAACCGGCTCATCAGCGGACTCAGCCTCGGTGTCGTGGTGGTGGAGGCGGCGCGCCGCAGCGGCTCCCTGATCACCGCACGCCTGGCCGGTGAACAGGGTCGCGAGGTATTCGCCGTACCGGGTCCGATTCAGAGTCCCCTGGCGCGGGGCTGCCACCAGCTGATCCGCGACGGCGCCAAGCTGGTGGAGCAGGTGACGGACATCCTCGAGGAGTTGCCCAACCGCATCTCCGGGGGCCCATGGCAGATGCCGCAAAGGTACGCCCGGTCGAGCGTCGACGAGCAGGTCCCTGTCCTGGATGAGGTGCAGAAAAAGGTTTTCGCCAGCCTCGCCTACCGGGCCACCAGCGTGGATTCCGTCATCGAACGCAGCGGATTGACGGCGGACACGGTTTGCTCCATTCTTCTGGCGCTCGAACTTCGGGGCCTGGTGGTCCCAATCCCGGGTGGTGCCTATTGTCGCGCCACCAACAGGCCTGTAAGTGGCTCACAAGACGGCAATTGATGCGACGGCTATGAAAGAGAGTGTTCTGGACGTGCTCATGTACCTGTTCGAGCATTATTTCGATGATGAAACCGAGTTGGATTCCGATCGTGAATCCCTCAAACAAGAGCTCATCGAGGCGGGCTTTCCAGAAAGCGAAATCGGCAAGGCCTTCGAGTGGCTGGAAGGCTTGACGGCCGGGGAAGCCGTGACCGAGGCGCGTGAGGGTGACCAAGTGCCCGCCACCCGTATCTACACCGACGAGGAGTGCGAACGGCTGGACCTGGAGTGCCGCAGCTTTCTGCTGTTTCTGGAGCAGGTGCGGGTGCTCGATTCCATCACCCGGGAGCTGGTTATCGAGCGGGTCGAGGCCCTGGAAGGGGAGGAAATCGACCTGGAACAGCTCAAGTGGGTGGTCCTAATGGTTCTGTTCAATCGGCCGGGCAAGGAGGCCGTTTTCGCCTGGATGGAGGATTTTGTACTCGATAAGGCGAGCCGCCGACTTCATTAGTCTACACTTCTCCCCGACCCCGCTCGCGCCTTGGATGCAGCGGGGCGGGTGAATCTCCGGGCCGGCAGGCTTTCAGGGATCCTCATTTAAATCCTCAGGACACGCTTTCCTCGAGCTTTCAGCCCATGGCGAAAAATCTCGTAGTGGTGGAATCGCCTGCCAAGGCGCGCACCATCAAGAAGTACCTGGGACCCGATTACGAGGTCCTGGCGTCCTATGGTCACGTACGCGATCTGCGCCCCAAGGAGGGCGCGGTGGAGCCGGACAACGACTTCGCCATGCACTACGAGCCCATCGAGAGGAACGAAAAGCACATGGCCGCCCTTGCCCGGGCCATGAAGAAGGCCGAAGCCCTGTATCTGGCCACTGACCCGGATCGGGAAGGTGAGGCCATCGCCTGGCACGTGGTCGAGCTTCTCAAGGAAATGAACGTTCTCAACGGCAAGCCGGTGCACCGCATCGCCTTCCACGAGATCACCAAGCGGGCCGTCATGGAGGCGGTGAACACGCCGCGGGAGCTCTCCATCTCGTTGATCAATGCGCAACAGGCGCGCCGCGCCCTGGACTATCTGGTGGGCTTCAATCTGTCGCCGCTGCTGTGGAAGAAGATCCGCCGTGGCCTGTCGGCGGGTCGTGTGCAGAGCCCGGCGCTGCGCATGATCGCCGAGCGCGAGGACGAGATCGAGGCTTTCGAACCGCGCGAGTACTGGACACTGGAGGCCGACGTGCGCAAGGAGGAGGCGCCCTTCGTCGCCAGGCTGTCGCGCTACGAAGATGAAAAGCTCAGCCAGTTCAGCATTGCCGACGAGCCCCGTGCGAAGCACGTGGAAACGGATTTGATCAAGCGCGCGGCGGGTAAGCTGCGGGTGGTCAAGGTGGAGAAGAAACAGCGCAAGCGCAACCCCTCGGCGCCCTTCACCACATCCACCTTGCAGCAGGAGGCCGGCCGCCGACTGGGCTTCACCGCCAAGCGCACCATGCGCACCGCCCAGCAGCTCTACGAGGGCGTGGACACCGGCAGCGGCCTGGTGGGACTCATTACCTATATGCGTACGGATTCGGTGACCCTGGCCGGCGAGGCTTTGCAGCAGCTGCGCGACTACATCGCCAGCGAGTACGGTCCGGATCAGCTGCCGCCGGAGATCCGTGTCTACAAGACCAAGGCCAAGAACGCCCAGGAGGCTCACGAGGCGGTGCGCCCCACCGGCGTGACAAGAACACCGGAATCCATCAAGGACCACTTGAACGAGGACCAGCTCAAGCTGTACCGCCTGATCTGGCGGCGCGCGGTGGCCTGTCAGATGATTCACGCCACCATCGACATGGTGGCGGCGGATCTGGCCTGCAGCGAGGACGATAAAAGCGCCTTGTTCCGGGCCACCGGCTCCAGTATCGCGAACGCGGGCTTCTTGCAGGTCTACGACGAAGACAGCGACGAGGACCGGGATCGCCGTTTGCCGAACCTTGTAGAAGGCGAGCAGATCGCGCTTCTTGGCATTCGTTCCGAGCAGCATTTCACCGAGCCGCCGCCGCGCTTCACGGAGGCTTCGCTGATTCGCACCCTGGAGGAATACGGCATCGGTCGTCCCTCCACCTATACCACCATCATCTCCACCCTGCTGAACCGCGAGTACGTGGAGCTGGAGAGCCGGCGATTCAGGCCCACCGACGTGGGTCGCCTGGTCAACTCGTTTCTTACCCGGCATTTCAGCGACTACGTGGACTACGACTTCACGGCCAAGCTGGAGGATGATTTGGACGCCATCTCCCGGGGCGAGCAGCAGTGGAAACCGCGCTTGCGCCAGTTCTGGGAACCCTTCCATCGCCAGGTGGAGGACAAGGACGCGAATGTCAGCCGCAAAGAGGCTTCCCAGGCGCGCGTGCTCGGCGTCGACCCGGAAAGCGGCAGGGAGCTGGCCGTGCGCATGGGCCGTTATGGGCCTTATGCGCAAATCGGCACGGCCGAGGAAGACGAGAAACCGCGCTTTGCAGGGTTACGGCGCGATCAGCGCCTGGACACCATCACCATCGAGGAAGCGCTGTATCTGTTCACTCTGCCCCGGGATCTGGGTGTCACCGACGACGGCTTGCCGGTGTTGGCCAGCATCGGGCGTTTCGGACCCTATATACGATACGGCGACAAATTCGTTTCTTTGAAAAAGGAAGACGATCCTTACACCGTCGGGCTGGAGCGCGCCCTGGAGCTGGTGGAAGAGAAAAAGCGCTTCGACGCCGAGAGGGAGATTCAGATCTTCGAGGAAGACGGCATCAAGGTCCTCAACGGCCGTTACGGCCCCTACGTCACCAACGGCGAGCGCAACGCCCGGGTTCCCAAGGACCGCGAGCCCAAGAGCCTGAGTCTGGAAGAATGCAAGGAGCTGCTGGCGGCAGCGCCACCGCGGCGCGGCGGGCGCAAGGCCGGTGCCGGCAAGAAGAAGGCCGCCGCCGCAAAAAAGACGGCGAAGAAAAAGACCACAAAGAAGAAGGCCAAGAAGAAAGCAAAGAAAAAGGCCAGCAAGAAGGCCGGCAAAAAGACAGCGAAAAAATCCGCCGACAGCTCGGGCGGGAAAGTGTCGCTGCGCAAGGGCAATCGTTCCGGCGCCAACGGCAAGGCCGGCAGCGTGGAAGGCGTCCGCGACAAGGTCGGGGGTGGAACGGGCAGCGATATCGGTCAGATGGGCAACGCCGACTGAACACTCCCCTGGCGGATCGACTGAGTCCGGCCTGGAATATCCATAGGAATCCGAGGCAGGGGATTGCAGGTGCAATCCTTGCCCTGCCGTCGTCCACGCCCTGGCTTTGCGCGTTCATGGATAATCCAGGCTAGAATCGCCCGGTCAGTCTCACCGGCAGGGTCGATAATGAACAACACCCTTTCCTTCGTCGCCGTCCTCATGGGATCGGATTCGGATCTGGCAACCATGCAGGGTTGCCTGGATGTCCTCGGCAAGCTGGATGTACCCTGCGAGGTGCATATTACCTCCGCCCACCGGACTCCCGAGGCGACCCGGGATTACGTCAACGACGCCCAGCAGCGGGGTTGCGCTGTATTCATCGCCGCCGCCGGGATGGCTGCGCACCTGGCCGGGGCTGTAGCGGCTCAGACCGTTCGCCCGGTTATCGGCGTACCCATGGACGCGGGCCCCCTGAAGGGCATGGATGCGTTGCTTTCCACCGTGCAGATGCCGGCGGGTGTGCCCGTGGCCAGCGTCGCCATCGGTAGTGCCGGTGCCAGAAATGCGGCATTTCTGGCGGCACAGATGCTCGCGCTGGCGGATTCGGGCTTGAGCGAGCGCTTGCGTGCCGAGCGCAAGAGCAACGCCGAGAGCGTTGTCGCGAAGGATCGCGCCCTGCAGAAGAAGCTGCAGGGTGGCTGACCCGCGGGGCGCGGGTTAATCGATTCCGTGCCTGAGCAGAACCACTGGATGGTCGGCTGCGCCGCGCGCACCCTGCGTGCCGGTGGGGTAGTGGCATATCCCACTGAGGCGGTATACGGGCTCGGCTGCGATCCCTTCAACGAGAAAGCGGTAATGCGCTTGTTGGCCATCAAGGGGCGTGCCGTGGACAAGGGGCTGATCCTGATCGCGGCCGACCAGGAGCAACTGGAGCCATTGTTGTCGCCCTGTAGCGCCGACACCCTGGCGCCGGTGCTGGAGAGCTGGCCGGGTCCCAGCACCTGGATTTTGCCCGCCCATCCGCGCGTCCCGGTGTGGCTTACCGGCGGGCGCAGCGGCGTCGCCGTGCGGGTGACAGCGCATCCTCTGGCGGCGAGTCTGTGCCGGCGCTTTGGTGGACCGCTGGTGTCCACCAGCGCCAACCGCCGCGGCCGGCCGCCGGCGAGAACCGTATTGGGGGCGCGCCGCGCCCTGGGCAGCCGGGTAGACTATTTTCTCAGCGGCCCCACCGGCGGCGGCGTGGGGCCGAGCGTCATCCGCGACGCCAGGGACGGGCGGCTGCTGCGAGGGGCGGGAGCGGATCGCCCGGGGCCATGAGCGACCAGCAGATGGCGGCGGTGGAAGCCTATTTTCTCGCGCTGCAGGAACGCCTCTGCAGCCAGCTCGAGGAGGAGGACGGCGGCGGCAATGCCTTCGCCGCCGATTCCTGGCGACGGGACGAAGGCGGCGGCGGCTGTTCCCGGGTGCTGCGCGATGGCCTGGTCTTCGAGACTGCAGGGGTAAACTTCTCCCATGTCAGGGGCGACAAGCTGCCCGGCGCCGCCAGCCGGCTGCGCCCCGAGCTTGCCGGGCGGCCCTTTCAGGCCCTCGGTGTATCGCTTGTCATCCATCCGCACAATCCCTATGTGCCTACCGCGCACTGCAACGTGCGCTATTTTCAGACCGACGCCAGCGGTGAGCAGGGGGAGCAGCTGTGGTGGTTCGGAGGCGGCTTCGACCTGACGCCGTACTATGGCTTCGACGACGACGCCATTCACTGGCACGAAAGCGCGGCGGCGGCCTGCGCGGACCACGGTGCCGACACCTACGCGCGCCTCAAGCGCCGTTGTGACGAGTACTTCTATCTTCCCCACCGCAGCGAAGCCCGGGGCATCGGCGGGCTGTTTTTCGATGACCTGCGGGAAGGCGGATTCGAGCAGTGCTTCGCCTTCACGCGCAGCGTGGGCGACCATTTCCTGCCGGCCTACCGGCCCATCGTGGCGCGCCGCAAGAGTCTCGAATACGGCGAGCGCCAACGGGAATTTCAGCTCTACCGGCGCGGCCGCTACGTGGAGTTCAACCTGATCATCGACCGCGGGACGCTGTTCGGGCTGCAATCCGGGGGCCGCACGGAGTCGATACTCATGTCCCTGCCCCCCCGGGCGGCCTGGCGTTATGCCTGGCACCCGGAGACCGGCTCCCCGGAGGCCCGGCTCTACGAGCGGTATCTGAAGCCCAGGGACTGGCTTGCCCCGGGGCTGCCGGAATCTACCCCCCCCACGCTCCAGGTAGATTCGTAACAAGCCTTGACATGACACTGTTAATTCAAGAAAATTCGCTGCTTGCGTTCCGGAGGGGTTCCCGAGTGGCCAAAGGGATCAGACTGTAAATCTGACGGCTCAGCCTTCGGAGGTTCGAATCCTCCCCCCTCCACCAACAGAGAGGGTGGTGAGGACGGTTCTCGAGGCTGGGGTGGGCACTTGGTTTCGAGCAGACGGAGTCGGCGACCAGCACAGCTAGCGGGTGTAGTTCAATGGTAGAACCTCAGCCTTCCAAGCTGATGACGAGGGTTCGAATCCCTTCACCCGCTCCATGGGTGACCCGGGTGAGAACGCGGGCCGCGGCCAATGGTGGCCGCAGAGTTTTGACGGAAACCATAGCCGAGGCCGAGGCTGGGGCGGAAATGCCCACACCGGGCCCACGCCGGGCTTGAACGAGGACGGTATTCATCCGCCCATATAGCTCAGTCGGTAGAGCACTTCCTTGGTAAGGAAGAGGTCACCGGTTCAAATCCGGTTATGGGCTCCAGATTCCAGCACTGAGCATCAGTTAACGAAAGAATCGGTCACGACCATTTTTCACATTGAGGATTCTCCGGGGAGATCGCTTCCATGTCCAAGGCGAAATTCGAACGCACGAAGCCGCATGTAAACGTCGGCACGATAGGCCACGTTGACCACGGTAAGACGACGCTGACGGCGGCGCTGACGAAGATACTGTCGGCCAGGCACGGCGGAGAGGTGAAGGCGTTCGACGAGATCGACAATGCCCCGGAGGAGCGCGCGCGCGGCATCACCATCGCGACGGCGCACGTGGAGTACGAGACGGACAAGCGCCACTACGCCCACGTTGACTGCCCCGGGCACGCGGATTATGTGAAGAACATGATCACGGGTGCGGCGCAGATGGACGGAGCGGTTTTGGTGGTGAGCGCGGCGGACGGACCGATGCCGCAGACGCGCGAGCACATTTTGCTGTCGCGCCAGGTTGGCGTTCCGTACATCGTCGTATACATGAACAAGTGCGACATGGTTGACGACGAGGAGTTGCTGGAGCTGGTGGAGATGGAGATCCGGGAGTTACTGGACAAGTACGAGTTTCCCGGAGACGACACGCCGATCATCCGAGGCTCTGCGCTGAAGGCGCTGGAAGGCGACACATCGGAGCTGGGAGAGGGTTCGGTGCTGGCGCTGGCCGACGCGCTGGACAGCTACATACCGGAGCCGGAGCGAGCCATAGACGGTGCCTTTTTGATGCCGATTGAGGACGTATTTTCCATATCGGGACGGGGCACGGTGGCCACGGGGCGGGTAGAGCGAGGCATCGTGAAGGTTGGCGAGGAAGTCGCGATCATCGGCATCAAGGACACGGAGAAGACGACGTGCACGGGCGTGGAGATGTTCCGCAAGCTTCTCGACGAGGGAAGAGCGGGAGACAACATCGGCGTATTGCTGCGAGGCGTGAAGCGCGAGGACATCGAGCGCGGGCAGGTATTGGCGAAGCCCGGTTCGATCACGCCGCACACGTACTTCGAGGCGGAGGTGTACGTATTGTCGAAGGATGAGGGCGGTCGGCACACGCCGTTTTTCAAGGGTTATCGGCCGCAGTTTTACTTTCGCACGACGGACGTGACGGGTTCGGTGGAGTTGCCCGACGGTGTCGAGATGGTGATGCCCGGGGACAACATCCAGGTAAAGGTGAACCTGATCGCGCCGATTGCGATGGAAGAGGGCTTGCGGTTCGCGATCCGCGAGGGTGGACGCACCGTGGGTGCTGGCGTCGTTGCCAAGATCATCGAGTGATGACGGCGAGGGTAGAAGTTTAGAACCGTAACGCGTTGACCATTACGTATCACGATTCACCAATCATTGATTACGACACACCAAAGGCCAGTAGCTCAATTGGCAGAGCGGCGGTCTCCAAAACCGCAGGTTGGGGGTTCGATTCCCTCCTGGCCTGCCATACGGGGTGTTTCCGTCTTTCGATTGTCGATTTCAGATGACGTCACGGATGCTCAGGTTGGTGGCCGACGAAGATATCCGGCAGGGTCCAGCAGAGTGTCCCGCACTGGTTGCGTAAACGTGCTTGGAACTTGAGGATTAGATGGGCGCGAGAGTCGAAACGGCGAGTAAGACCCAGGACACCCTGAAGTGGTTGGTGGCCGTGTCTTTGCTGGCTGCAGCGGTCACGGCATTTTATTACTACGGCGAGGAGTCCCTGTTGCTGCGGGTCATCGGCCTGCTCATCGTGGCGGGGGCCGCCGGTGCCATCGCTTTTACCACGGACAAGGGTCGGACTGCCTGGGAATTCATGCGCGAATCCCGCACGGAGCTCAGAAAGGTCGTATGGCCTACCCGCAAGGAAACGACTCAGACGACTTTGGTGGTCATTGGCGTGGTGATCCTGGTCGGCATTTTTCTCTGGATGGTCGATGGAATCTGGTCATGGGCTGTACGGCTACTTCTGGGTCATGGAGGCTGAGGTAATGAACCAACGCTGGTACGTCGTGCATGCTTATTCCGGCTTCGAGCAGCAGGTGGCACGCCTGTTAAAAGAGCGAATCAAGCGCAGCGGTCTCGAGGAGTGCTTCGGTGACGTGCTGGTTCCCACCGAGGAAGTGGTGGAGATGCGTGCCGGACAGCGACGACGCAGTGACAGAAAGTTTTTCCCGGGCTACGTGCTCGTGAACATGGAAATGACGGACGACACCTGGCACCTGGTGAAGAGCGTGCCGAAAGTGATGGGTTTCATCGGCGGCAGCAGTGATCGTCCGGCGCCCATTACCGAAAAGGAAGCCGACGAGATACTGCAGCGCGTGCAGGAAGGCACCGACACGCCTCGACCGAAGGTTCTTTTCGAGCCCGGCGAGGTGGTTCGCGTCGTCGACGGCCCCTTCAACGACTTCAGCGGCGTGGTCGAAGAGGTCAACTACGAGAAGAGCCGCCTGCGGGTGGCGGTCTCGATATTCGGGCGTTCCACGCCCGTGGAGCTCGAATTCGGCCAGGTGGAGAAGGAATAAACCCGGGCACCACCGCGAGCGAAGCTCGCGGCAGGGGACAGACTTCAGTCTGTCCCCTTACAAGCCCAAACAATCCGGGGAGCCGAAACAAAGGCGCTAGCACCCGACAGAGAGCAAAAAGATGGCAAAAAAAGTAGAAGCATACATAAAGCTGCAAGTGGCCGCGGGCCAGGCAAACCGCAGCCCGCCGGTAGGACCGGCGCTGGGTCAGCACGGCGTCAACATCATGGAGTTCTGCAAGGCCTTCAACGCACAGACGCAAGACATCGAGGCGGGACTGCCTACCCCCGTCGTCATCACGGTGTATGCCGACCGCAGCTTCACCTTCATCACCAAGACCCCGCCGGCGGCGGTGCTGATCCGCAAGGCTCTGGGCCTCGATAAGGGCAGCAGCACGCCCAACACCGACAAGGTGGGCAGGATCAGCCGCGCACAGCTCGAGGAGATCGCGAAGACCAAGATGCCGGATCTGAATACCGACGATATGGACGCCGCCGTGCGCATTATCGCCGGCAGCGCGCGCAGCATGGGTGTCGATTCTGACGACTCCATGGATGGAGGAGTTAGGGCGAAGCAGGACGCCCGAGCCGACGACTCCATGGATGGAGGAGTTAGGGCGAAGCAGGACGCCCGAGCCGACGAGGTGACGCCATGAGCACACGATCAAAACGCGTCAAGGAATTCCGGGACAAGGTGGATCGCGATACCGCGCAACCCATCGACAGTGCCTTAGGCCTGGTGAAGGAGTTGGCCACCGCCAAGTTCTCCGAGTCAGTGGATGTGAGTGTCAATCTGGGCGTCGACCCGAGAAAGTCCGACCAGGTAGTACGCGGTTCCACCGTTCTTCCGAACGGCACGGGCAAACAGGTGCGTGTCGCCGTATTCGCGCAAGGCAAGGCGGCCGAGGCCGCAACCGAGGCTGGGGCCGATCTGGTCGGTCTGGACGATCTCGCCGAGCAGGTCAAGAAGGGCGAGCTCAACTTCGATGTGGTGGTGGCCGCCCCTGACGCCATGCGGGTCGTTGGGGGGGTTGGGCAAGATCCTCGGGCCGCGCGGGCTGATGCCGAATCCCAAGGTCGGCACGGTGACCCCTGATGTGGGCGAAGCGGTCCGCAAAGCCAAAGCAGGTCAGGTGCAGTACCGCACCGACAAGGCGGGGATCATTCATTGCACCATCGGTACGGTGAAGTTCGAGGTGGCGGCCCTGAGAGAAAATCTCGAGGCACTCATCGGCGATCTGCAGAAGTCGAAGCCCAGCGCAGCCAAGGGCGTGTATCTGCGCAAGATTACAGTCTCGTCCACCATGGGCCCCGGCGTTCCGGTGGATAAGGCAAGCTTGGAAGTTTGATAAAGACTTTGGGTTGTCCCGGTCCCGATAGCCGGTGCGAGAGCGCCGTTGGGAGCAGGGACAGCTGTCAAAGACCGCAGGCGCGTGGCTGGCGCTTAATGTAATGGGTGCCGTGAGAAAGGACCCATTTGCCTGCGCAGACGGTGAAGCCCCAAACAGATTGATGTTTGGTCACCGTGGGTGCGGGAGCGTCGAGAGGCGCATCCCGTTGGTAGCGTCGACCACGTTGCGTATGCCGGGTCTCCCGTGGGAGGTTCGCGGTGTGCGGGATGGTGGATCTGTGTCTCGGAGGTAAGAGCATGGCGCTGACACTGGAACGCAAAAAGGCGGTGGTCACGGAAGTCGCCGAGGTGGCAAAGAGAGCACTCTCGGCAATCGCGGCAGAATACCGCGGCCTATCCGTCGCGGATATGACGAATCTTCGCGTCAGTGCGCGAAACGCCGGTGTTTACTTGAGGGTGGTGCGTAATACTCTGGCGCGCCGCGCGTTCGAAGGCACCGAACTCGCCTGCATGAACGATGGTCTCAGCGGCCCGCTGATCCTCGCGTTTTCCCGCGAGGAGCCGGGCTCGGCGGCTCGCGTCATGCGCGACTATGCCAAAGAGAACGACAAGCTTGTCATCAAGCTGGTCTCGTTCGGTGGCAAGCTGTTGGAGACGTCCGATATCGGCAGGCTCGCAAGTCTTCCGACCAAGGACGAATCCATCGGTCTGCTGATGTCGGTGATGATGGCCCCGATAGCGAAGCTCGTGCGCACGCTTGCAGAACCGCAAGCCAAGCTCGTGCGGACACTTGCGGCGGTGCGCGATCAAAAGCAAACGGCGTAATTTTAACGGCCCGCGCCAAAAAACGCGGGCACCAGGAGATGAGTAGATGGCTGTAACGAAAGAAGACATTCTGGAATCGATTTCCAACATGTCGGTTATGGATGTAGTGGAGCTTGTCGAGGCAATGGAAGAGAAGTTCGGCGTCTCCGCGGCAGTAGCGACGGTGGCCGCGGCCCCGGGAGCCGCCGCCGAGGTCGTAGAAGAGCAGACCGAGTTCGATGTCCACATGACGAGCTTCGGCGCCAACAAGGTCTCGGTGATCAAGGTCGTTCGCGCGATCACTTCACTTGGGCTCAAGGAGGCCAAGGATCTGGTCGAGAGCGCGCCCGCGAACATCAAGGAAGGTGTTCCGAAGGACGAAGCCGAAGATCTGAAAAAGCAGATCGAAGAGGCCGGTGGCTCGGTCGAAATCAAGTAGACGTTGATAGTCGCAATCGCTACGCCAACGACGGCTGGTGGCTGTAAGGCCACCGGCCCGTTCGTGTTTATTCGGCATTCAAGCCTGTTCGCAGCATGCGACGGCCTGTCGCGTCGGGTACGGAATTACTAGCTCGAGGACAAACCATGGGTTATTCCTTCACTGAGAGAAAACGCATTCGCAAGGACTTCGGCAAGCGGCCGAGCGTTCTGGAGACGCCGTTCCTGCTGGCCATTCAGATCGATTCCTATCGCGAATTCCTGCAGGCGGGAGTGGAGCCTGAAGCGCGTGAGGACAAAGGTCTGTATGCGGCATTCAAATCGGTTTTCCCCATCGAGAGCTACGCCGGGGATGCCGCCCTCGAGTATGTGAGCTACAGATTGGGCGGACCGGTATTCGACGTCAAGGAGTGCCAGCTGCGAGGCATGACCTACGCGGCCTCGCTGCGCGTCAAGCTGCATCTGGTGCTTTACGACAAGGAGAGCACGGGGCCTGAGCGTGCCATCAAGGACATCAAGGAGCAGGAAGTTTACATGGGCGAAATTCCGCTCATGACCGAGACCGGCACTTTCATCATCAACGGCACCGAGCGTGTGATCGTCGCGCAGCTGCATCGTTCACCCGGTGTTTTCTTCGAGCACGACAAGGGCAAGACCCACTCCTCGGGCAAGCTGTTGTTTTCCGCGCGGGTCATTCCCTATCGCGGTTCGTGGCTCGATTGCGAGTTCGATCCGAAGGATCTGGTTTACGTGCGCATCGACAGGCGCCGCAAATTGCCGGCGACGGTGCTGTTGCGTGCTTTGGGCTTGAGCTCTGAGGAGATCCTCGAAACCTTCTTCGAAGAGAACAGTTTCACGATTACCAAGACGGGTGTGCGTTTCAAGGTAATCCCGGAGCGTTTGCGCGGCGAGCTCGCTTCCTTCGATATCAAGGACAAGAAAGGCAAGGTGATCGTCGAGGACGGGCGCCGCATCACCGCCCGCCATATCAAGCTGCTGGAAAAGGCTGGAATCAAGCAGCTGGACGCGTCCGATGAGTACATTTACGAGTGCATCCTGGCCCGGGAAGTGGTGGACAAGGAAAGCGGTGAAGTGCTGGCCGACGCCAACGACATTCTCACCGAGGAAATCGTCACCAAGCTCCGCGAGGCTGGAATTACCTCGATCAAGACCCTGTACGTGAACGACGTGGACCGCGGACCCTACATTTCTTCGACCATGCGCGCGGACCCGACTCACAATCAGATCGAGGCGCAGGTGGAGATCTACCGCATGATGCGCCCGGGCGAGCCGCCCACCAAGGACGCCGCACAGACGCTGTTCAACAATCTGTTCTTCAGCCCCGATCGTTACGACCTTTCTCCGGTCGGCCGTATGAAGTTCAACCGGCGTGTGGGGCGCAGCGACATCAAGGGTTCCGGCGTGCTGTCCAAGGAAGACATCGTCGATGTCCTCAGGGTTCTCATCGACATCAAGAACGGCACCGGCGTGGTCGATGACATCGATCACCTGGGCAACCGCCGTATCCGCAGCGTCGGCGAAATGGCTGAGAATCAGTTTCGAATCGGTTTGGTGCGCGTGGAACGCGCCGTCAAGGAGCGTCTGAGCCTTGCCGAAACCGAGGAACTCATGCCCCAGGAATTGATCAACGCGAAGCCGGTTTCGGCCGTTATCAAAGAATTCTTCGGCTCCAGCCAGCTTTCCCAGTTCATGGATCAGAACAATCCGCTTTCCGAGGTGACCCACAAGCGGCGCGTCTCGGCGCTGGGCCCGGGCGGACTGACTCGCGAGCGGGCTGGGTTCGAGGTTCGCGACGTGCATCCCACCCACTATGGTCGTGTGTGCCCCATCGAGACCCCGGAAGGTCCCAACATCGGACTGATCAATTCGCTGGCGGTGTACGCGCGGACCAACAAGTACGGTTTTCTGGAGACGCCGTACCGCAAAGTCGAGAAGGGCAAGGTCACGGACAAGATCGAGTATCTGTCGGCCATCGAGGAAGGTCAGTTCGTCATCGCCCAGGCAAATGCGGCGCTCACGGCCCAGGGTCGGCTTTCCGATGACCTGGTCACCTGCCGGAATCTGAATGAGTTCATGCTCTCGAGGCCTGACAAGGTCGAGTACATGGATGTGTCGCCGAAGCAGATCGTCTCGGTGGCCGCATCGCTGATACCGTTTCTGGAGCACGATGACGCCAACCGCGCCTTGATGGGCTCGAACATGCAACGCCAGGCTGTGCCCACGTTGATCACCGAGAAGCCTCTGGTCGGTACCGGCATGGAGCGTACGGTGGCCATCGACTCCGGCGTAACCGTGATCGCCGAGCGTGGTGGAGTCGTCGACTCTGTCGATGCCGCGCGTATCGTCGTGCGGGTCAACGACGACGAGGCCGTGCCCGGGGAGCCGGGCGTCGACATCTATTCGCTGACCAAGTACACGCGTTCGAATCAGAACACCTGTATCAATCAGACGCCGTTGGTTAAAACCGGTGATCAGATCGCCCGTGGCGACGTTCTCGCCGACGGTCCGGCAACGGATCTGGGGGAGCTTGCGCTGGGGCAGAACATGCTGGTCGCATTCATGCCCTGGAACGGTTACAACTTCGAGGACTCGATCCTGATTTCCGAAAGAGTCGTCCAGGAGGACCGCTATACCACCATCCATATCGAGGAGCTGGTGTGTGTCGCCCGGGACACCAAGCTTGGCCCGGAAGAGGTGACTGCGGACATTCCCAACGTGAGCGAGAGCGCGCTCTCGAAGCTCGACGAGTCGGGAATCGTCTATGTGGGTGCCGAGGTCAAGTCCGGCGACATCCTGGTCGGCAAGGTGACGCCCAAAGGCGAGACGCAGCTTACGCCCGAGGAAAAGCTGTTGCGCGCCATATTCGGCGAGAAGGCATCGGACGTAAAAGACACCTCCCAGCGCGTTCCCTCGGGAATGAATGGCACCGTCATCGACGTGCAGGTGTTCACTCGCGATGGCGTCGAAAAAGATGCGCGCGCCAAGCAGATCGAGCAGATGGAGCTCGACAAGGTCAAGAAAGACCTGGAGGACCAGTTCCGCATTCTCCAGGACGATACCTATCTGCGTCTCGAGAAGCATCTGCTCGGGAAAGTGTCCGAAGGCGGTCCGGAGGGGCTCAACAAAGGTGCCCGCATCACCGCCACCTACCTGGAGGAGCTGTCGCGGGACAAGTGGTTCGAAGTCCGATTGCGCAACGAGGCTGCCAACAAGCAGCTCGAGAGCATGGCGGCGCAGCTCGAGCAACAACAGAAGAACCTCGACGAGCGTTTCGAGGAGAAGCGCGTGAAGCTCACCTCAGGGGACGATCTGGCTCCGGGTGTGCTGAAAATGGTCAAGGTGTATCTGGCCGTAAAGCGGCGCGTGCAGCCCGGCGACAAGATGGCGGGGCGCCATGGAAACAAGGGCGTCATCTCCATGATCGTGCCGGTGGAGGACATGCCGTTCATGGAAGACGGTACCCCGGTGGACGTGGTGCTGAATCCCCTGGGCGTGCCTTCGCGCATGAACGTCGGTCAGGTGCTGGAGACGCATCTGGGCTGGGCCGCCAAAGGGCTCGGGCTGCAGATCGGCCGCATGCTGGAACTTGGTGAGAAACCCACGAAGGTGCGGCAATTCCTGAAGAAAGTGTACGCCGTGAAAGGCAAGCCCGATCCTATCAAGGATTTGAACGACGATGAGTTGATGGAGCTGGCCAAGAACGTCACCGCTGGTGTTCCCATGGCCACGCCGGTCTTCGATGGCGCCAGCGAAGAGGAGATCAAAGATCTTCTGGAGCTCGCCGGGTTGCCGCGCAACGGACAGACCATTCTCTGCGACGGGCGCACGGGCGAGCCCTTCCATCGACCGGTAACGGTTGGCTACATGTACATGTTGAAGCTCAATCATCTGGTGGATGACAAGATGCACGCGCGTTCGACTGGTCCATACAGCTTGGTTACCCAGCAGCCGCTGGGCGGCAAGGCGCAATTCGGCGGCCAGCGTTTTGGTGAGATGGAAGTCTGGGCACTGGAGGCATACGGCGCCGCCTACACGCTGCAGGAAATGCTGACCGTCAAGTCCGACGACGTGAACGGGCGTACCAAGATGTACAAGAACATCGTCGACGGCGACCATCAGATGGAAGCCGGGATGCCCGAGTCCTTCAACGTGTTGATGAAGGAGATCCGCTCGCTCGGCATCGACATCGAGCTGGAACAGGATTGACGGTGAGTCGCGATCGTAATGCACTTGGTTTCGGACTTCAGAAAACTGCCTCAAGGCAGGAGAAAGCATGAAAGATTTACTTAATCTGCTCAAGCAACAAGGTCAGGTGGAAGGCTTCGACGCCATCCGTATCGGACTCGCGTCACCGGACAAGATCCGATCGTGGTCTTACGGTGAAGTGAAGAAGCCGGAAACCATCAACTACCGTACCTTCAAGCCGGAGCGAGACGGGCTGTTCTGTGCGAAAATATTCGGTCCGATCAAGGATTACGAGTGCCTGTGCGGAAAGTACAAGCGGCTCAAGCACCGCGGCGTGATCTGCGAGAAGTGCGGCGTCGAAGTGACCTTGGCCAAGGTGCGCCGCGAGCGCATGGGCCACATCGAGCTTGCCAGCCCGGTCGCCCACATCTGGTACCTGAAGTCCCTGCCGTCGCGCATGGGACTGTTGCTGGACATGACGCTCAGGGATATCGAGCGCATTCTCTATTTCGAGGCCTTCGTCGTCATCGATCCCGGCATGACCGATCTGGAACGCGGCTCGCTGATGACCGACGAGATGTACCTGGATGCCATCGAGCAGTACGGCGACGAGTTCATCGCGCGGATGGGCGCGGAAGCCATCTATGAGCTGCTTCGCACCATCGATCTCGACAGCGAAATCGCACAGGTACGCGAGGATCTTCCCAAGACCGGCTCGGAAGCGAAGATCAAGAAACTTACCAAACGCCTGAAACTCATGGAAGCCTTCAAGGGGTCGGGCAACCGGCCCCAGTGGATGGTCATGAAGGTGCTGCCGGTTCTGCCACCGGAGCTGCGCCCCCTGGTACCGTTGGACGGCGGGCGTTTCGCGACCTCGGATCTCAACGACCTCTATCGCCGGGTGATTAACAGGAACAATCGGTTGAAGAGGCTTCTGGACCTCAACGCGCCGGATATCATCGTGCGCAACGAAAAGCGCATGCTGCAGGAGTCCGTGGATGCGCTGCTGGACAACGGCCGTCGCGGGCGCGCCATCACCGGTACCAACAAACGCCCGTTGAAATCCCTGGCCGACATGATCAAAGGCAAGCAGGGGCGTTTCCGCCAGAACCTACTGGGCAAGCGGGTCGATTACTCGGGTCGGTCCGTGGTCGTCGTGGGGCCGACGTTGAAGCTCCATCAATGCGGTTTACCCAAGAAAATGGCACTCGAGCTTTTCAAGCCATTTGTCTTCGGGCAAGCTCGAGCTGCGCGGACTGGCCACCACCATCAAGGCGGCGAAGAAGCTCGTCGAGCGTGAGGGTCCCGAGGTCTGGGACATTCTCGAGGAAGTGATTCGCGAGCACCCGGTGCTGCTCAATCGCGCCCCGACCCTGCACCGACTGGGTATTCAGGCCTTCGAGCCGGTGCTCATCGAGGGCAAGGCGATTCAGTTGCACCCGCTGGTGTGCACGGCGTTCAATGCCGACTTCGACGGCGACCAGATGGCGGTGCACGTGCCGCTTTCCATCGAGGCGCAGCTGGAAGCGCGCACCTTGATGATGTCCACCAACAACATCCTCTCTCCGGCCAACGGAGAACCGATTATCGTGCCGACCCAGGACGTGGTCATGGGGCTCTACTACATGACTCGGGAACGGGTCGACGCCAAGGGTACGGGCATGGCGTTCGCCGACGTGGCAGAGGTGCACCGGGCATTCGAGACCGGGGCTGTCGAGCTGCATGCGCGGGTCAAGGTGCGCATCGATACCTATGAGGAAGACGAGAACGGAGAGATGCAGCCACTGCGGGCTCTCATGGACACCACCGTCGGTCGTGCGCTGCTCTCCGAGGTCATGCCGAAGGGGCTGCCATTTTCGCTGGTCAACATGACCATGAACAAGAAGGGCATCTCGGGGCTCATCAATGCCTGCTACCGTCAGGTGGGATTGAAGGAAACCGTGGTGTTCGCCGACCAGCTCATGTACACGGGCTTCCACTACGCCACCATTGCCGGCATCTCCATCGGCGTCGACGACATGGTGGTTCCCGAGGAAAAGGGCCGCATCCTCGAGGCTGCGGAAGTTCAGGTCAGGGAGATCGAGTCCCAGTACGCATCCGGTCTGGTGACCTTCGGCGAGCGCTACAACAAGGTCGTCGACATCTGGTCGCATACCAACGAGCAGGTCGCCAAGGCCATGATGGCCAAGCTCGGAACCGAGGTAGTGACCGACGCCGACGGCAAGGAGATCGAGCAACAGTCCTTCAATTCCATCTACATGATGGCCGATTCCGGCGCCAGGGGTTCGGCGGCGCAAATTCGCCAGCTGGCGGGCATGCGCGGGCTCATGGCGAAGCCCGACGGCTCCATCATCGAGACGCCGATCAAGGCCAACTTCCGCGAAGGCCTGGACGTGCTGCAGTACTTCATCTCCACTCACGGCGCCCGCAAGGGCCTCGCGGATACGGCATTGAAGACCGCCAACTCCGGTTACCTGACTCGGCGCCTGGTGGACGTGGCGCAGGATCTGGTGGTTACCGAGGATGACTGCGGTACCACTCAGGGGTTGGTGCTGACGCCCCTCATCGAGGGTGGCGACGTGGTCGAATCCCTGCGCGAGCGGGTGCTGGGCAGGGTGACCGCCGAGGATCTGTCGGCTGTCGGCTCCAAGAAAGTGGTGATCCCTGCCGGCACGCTGCTGGATGAAATGTGGGTGGACACCCTCGAAGACCTCGGTATCGACGAGGTTCGGGTGCGCTCGGCCATCACCTGCGAAACCCGCTACGGTGTCTGCGTGGCCTGCTATGGCCGGGATCTGGCCCGGGGCAAGCGTGTCAATCACGGCGAAGCGGTGGGCGTGGTGGCTGCCCAGTCCATCGGCGAGCCCGGCACCCAGCTCACCATGCGCACCTTCCACATCGGCGGTGCGGCATCCCGGGCGGCGGCGGTGGACAGCATCGAGGTCAAAGCCGACGGTACCGCGAAACTCCACAATATCAAGGTCGTAGCCCATGCCAGCGGCAACTATGTGGCCGTGTCCCGCTCAGGGGAGCTTGCGGTGCTCGATGGCAACGGTCGCGAGCGCGAGCGCTACAAGCTGCCCTACGGCGCGGTGCTCAGTGTCGCCGATGGCGACAAGGTGGCCGGCGGGCAGGTCGTGGCCAACTGGGATCCCCACACCCACCCGGTGATCACCGAGGTCGACGGCAGCGTGCGTTTCGACGACGCCGTCGACGGCGTGACCGTGCAGACCCAGGTGGACGAGACCACGGGCCTGAGCAGCATCGTGGTCATGGATCCCAAGCAGCGCGCCTCGTCGGCCAAGGATCTGAGGCCCAGGGTGCGCCTGGTGGACGATTCTGAGCAGGATCTCAAGTTACCGGGCACCGACGTGCCGGCCCAGTACGTGCTGCCCCAGGGGGCTATCATCACCGTTCAGGAGGGCTCCAAGGTCGGCATCGGCGACATCATCGCCCGCCTTCCCCAGGAGTCCTCCAAGACCCGCGACATCACCGGAGGATTGCCCCGGGTAGCGGATCTATTCGAGGCCCGCAAGCCCAAGGAGGCGTCGTTGCTGGCGGAAGTGAGCGGTACCGTGAGCTTCGGCAAGGAGACCAAGGGCAAGCAGCGTCTGGTGATTACCGACGCCGACGGCGAGACCAACGAGGTGCTGGTGCCGAAATGGCGCCACATGGTGGTGTTCGAGGGCGAGCACGTGGAGCAGGGCGAGACCGTCGTCGACGGCATGCCCAATCCGGCGGATATCCTGCGCCTGCTGGGTGTCAGCACGCTGGCCAACTACATCGTCAACGAGGTCCAGGAGGTCTACCGGCTGCAGGGCGTCAAGATCAACGACAAGCACATCGAGGTCATCGTGCGCCAGATGCTGCGCAAGATCGAGATCGACGAGCCCGGCGATACGCGCTTCCTGCGCGGCGAACAGGCGGACCGAGCGCGCGTGCTCGAGGAGAACGAGCGGGTCGAGGCCGAAGGCGGCAAGCCCTGTACCTGGCTGCCGGTGCTGCTGGGCATCACCAAGGCATCCCTGGCCACCGAGTCCTTCATATCGGCGGCGTCGTTCCAGGAGACCACCCGGGTGCTCACGGAAGCCTCGGTGAATGGCAAAAGGGATGGGCTGCGTGGCTTGAAGGAAAACGTCATCGTCGGGCGCCTGATCCCGGCGGGCACGGGCTCTGCCTACCACCAGGAACGCCGCCGCAAACGGCGCGAGCAGCAGAGCGAGGAAGCCATGGCCCAGGATGCCGTGCAGGCTCTGGTGGACGCCGTGGCGGAGTCCACGCAAGCCACGGCGGCAGCGGCGCCGGACAGCGCGGCGGAGTCTGCTGGAGAATCTCCCAGTCAAGCTGAAAGCTAGTCGTGGCGGGGTGTTCGGGGTTCCCAGGAGCCTTGACACCCCGCAAAACGATACTTAGAATTCCAGGACTTAACGACAGGCAGGAGCTGCTCCTGCCTGTCGCTTTTTTTTCGCGGCCGCTCGCAGCGTGCCGACGGACCGCACAGGGTCCCTGCGAGCGACCATCAAGCGATTGATTTTTCAGGCTTTCTCGTGGGTGGTAAGGCACAGTCCATGGGCCTTGCAGCGCACTTTCCCGCCCTCGGATCGGACCGATTGGGGCGGATTTCGCCGTCAGCGGGCGGCGGGTGTTGTTACGGCTGCGCTTTAGAATCAGCCGGGCAGGACTTCAGGGTAGGCAACAGGCGGGAGACACTTCGGTGACAACCATTAATCAGCTGGTGCGCAAGCCGCGAAAGCGGGCTCGCACCAAGAGTAACGTACCGGCGCTGCAGGGTTGTCCCCAGAAGCGCGGCGTGTGCACGCGTGTTTACACCACCACGCCGAAGAAGCCCAACTCGGCCCTGCGCAAGGTCGCCAGGGTGCGCCTCACCGGCGGCATGGAAGTGACGACCTACATCGGCGGCGAAGGGCATAACCTCCAGGAGCACTCGGTCATCCTGATCCGCGGCGGGCGCGTCAAGGATCTCCCGGGCGTGCGCTACCACGTGGTGCGCGGCAGCCTCGATACCTCCGGTGTCTCCGACCGTCGTCAGGGGCGCTCCAAGTACGGCGCCAAACGACCGAAGAGCTAAGAGACTGTGAATCAATCACCACACCTACTGCGACGGCCCCTGAACGCGCCCTGCGGCGTTGCGGGGACCCCCAAAATCGCTTATGTAGCCCGGCTACGCGCGCGATTTTGTGCACCCCCATTGCAGCATGGATGTGCAGGTGCCGCGAAGCACATGGATGTGCGAGAGCGGCCGCGCCTTGCAGGGCACGCCCAGGAACCGTCTCGTTACGGCGGGCGATTAATTCACAGACTCTCAGGAATCGACCATGCCCAGACGTAGAGACGTCCCCAAGCGCACCATCCTGCCGGATCCGAAGTTCGGCAATGGCACGCTGGCCAAATTCATCAACGTATTGATGCTCGACGGCAAGAAGTCGGTGGCCGAGCGCATCGTCTACGGCGCTCTGGATCACGTAGCCAGCAAGTCCAAGGATGACCCCCTGGAAGTTTTCACCCGCGCGCTGGAGAACGTGCGCCCGGTGGTAGAGGTCAAGTCACGTCGTGTGGGCGGTGCTACCTACCAGGTGCCGGTGGAAGTGCGATTGACGCGACGCACCGCGCTCGCCATGCGCTGGCTGGTGGAGGCGGCCCGCAAGCGCTCGGAGAAATCCATGGGCCAGAGGCTCGCCAACGAGTTCCTGGAAGCGGCGGACAACCGCGGCTCGGCGGTGAAGAAGCGCGAAGACACCCACCGCATGGCGGAAGCCAATAAAGCATTCTCCCACTACCGCTGGTAGCGTCGGACGAATCGAAATCGTCATCGCAATTCACACACCAGCGAAAGTTCCAGGAATCCTCCCGTGCCACGAAAGACACCCATCGAGCGCTACCGCAATATCGGTATCATGGCGCACATCGATGCGGGCAAGACCACCACCAGCGAGCGCATCCTGTATTACACCGGGATCTCTCACAAGATCGGTGAGGTGCACGACGGCGCCGCGGTCATGGACTGGATGGTGCAGGAGCAGGAGCGCGGCATCACCATCACATCCGCCGCTACCACGTGCTTCTGGTCCGGGATGGAGGAGCAGTACGATGAGCACCGCATCAATATCATCGATACGCCCGGTCACGTGGACTTCACCATCGAAGTAGAGCGGAGCCTTCGGGTGCTCGACGGTGCCTGCGGCGTGTTCTGCGCCGTCGCTGGCGTGGAGCCGCAATCCGAAACCGTGTGGCGCCAGGCCAATCGCTATGCTGTGCCGCGTCTTGCCTTCGTCAACAAGATGGATCGCCAGGGTGCCGACTTTTTCAGCGTCGTGGATCAGATCAAGACGCGACTCAAAGGCAATCCGGTTCCCATACAGCTACCCATCGGCGCCGAAGAATCATTCGAAGGCGTCGTCGACCTGGTGAAGATGAAAGCAATCTACTGGGACGATGCCGACATGGGCACGACCTATGAGGAGCGCAACATACCCGGGAACATGGAAGGTTTGGCTACCCTGTGGCGCGAGAAGCTCATGGAGGCCGCCGCCGAGGCCGACGACGAGCTCATGGAGAAGTATCTGGAAGACGGCCGATTGAGCGATACCGAAATTCGCAAGGGTATCCGCGCGCGTACCTTGAGTAACGACATCGTGCCGGCGCTGTGCGGCGCGGCGTTCAAGAACAAGGGCGTACAGGCTTTGCTGGACGCCGTTATCGATTTCCTGCCGGCGCCCATCGACGTGGCGGCCATCCGCGGCGTCGCCGAAAACGGCGAGGACGTGGATATCGAACGCCTGCCCTCCGACGACGAGCCATTCTCAGCGCTTGCTTTCAAGATCGCCACCGACCCTTTCGTGGGGTCGTTGACCTTTTTCCGCGTCTACTCCGGTGTTCTCAAATCCGGTGACACGGTCTTCAATCCGGCCAGGCAGAAGAAGCAGCGCGTCGGACGCCTGCTGCAGATGCACGCGAATCACCGGGAAGATATTCAGGAAGTACGGGCCGGCGACATCGCCGCCGCCGTCGGTTTGAAGGGTGTCACCACCGGTGACACTCTCGCCGACCCCAAGAATCCGATCACGCTGGAGCACATGGATTTTCCCGAGCCGGTCATCTCGGTGGCCGTCGAGCCTAAAACGAAGGCGGATCAGGAAAAGATGGGGCGGGCTCTCGGCAAGCTCGCTCACGAAGACCCGTCGTTTCGCGTCGCCACCGACGAGGAGTCGGGGCAGACCATCATTTCGGGCATGGGTGAGCTGCATCTGGAAATTATCGTCGACCGCATGAAGCGTGAGTTCAAGGTCGAGGCCAACGTGGGCAAACCCCAGGTCGCGTACCGGGAAACCATTCGCAAAACGGTGGAGCAGGAAGGCAAATTCGTGCGCCAGAGCGGCGGCCGCGGGCAGTTCGGTCACGTCTACATCCGCCTCGAGCCCGCCGAAGCCGGCAGCGGTTACGAGTTCAAGGACGATATCAGCGGTGGCGTAGTGCCGCGGGAATACATACCGGCGGTCAACAAGGGAATCCGCGAGCAGATGGAAAACGGCGTGATCGCCGGTTATCCGGTGGTGGACGTCAAGGTCACACTCTACGACGGCTCCTATCACGATGTGGACTCCAGTGAGATAGCGTTTAAAATTGCCGGTTCCATGGCCTTCAAGGAGGGTGCCAGAAAGGCCCGCCCGGTGCTGCTGGAACCCGTCATGAGTGTCGAGGCGGTGACGCCTGAGGAGTACACGGGCGACGTCATGGGTGATCTCAACCGTCGCCGGGGCCTGGTGCAGGGTATGGATGACACGCCCGCCGGAATGGCGGTGCGCGCCGAGGTGCCGCTGAAGGAAATGTTCGGGTATGCGACGGATTTGCGTTCGCTCACCCAGGGCCGCGCCACCTTCAGCATGGAATTCATGAAGTACGCGCAGGTGCCTGGCAGCATCGCCGACGAAATTGTCAAAAAGAATCAGTGAGCGGCGCTCACTAATCGCGAGGTATTGAAGGTGTCCAAGGCGAAATTCGAACGCACGAAGCCGCATGTAAACGTCGGCACGATAGGCCACGTTGACCACGGTAAGACGACGCTGACGGCGGCGCTGACGAAGATACTGTCGGCCAGGCACGGCGGAGAGGTGAAGGCGTTCGACGAGATCGACAATGCCCCGGAGGAGCGCGCGCGCGGCATCACCATCGCGACGGCGCACGTGGAGTACGAGACGGACAAGCGCCACTACGCCCACGTTGACTGCCCCGGGCACGCGGATTATGTGAAGAACATGATCACGGGTGCGGCGCAGATGGACGGAGCGGTTTTGGTGGTGAGCGCGGCGGACGGACCGATGCCGCAGACGCGCGAGCACATTTTGCTGTCGCGCCAGGTTGGCGTTCCGTACATCGTCGTATACATGAACAAGTGCGACATGGTTGACGACGAGGAGTTGCTGGAGCTGGTGGAGATGGAGATCCGGGAGTTACTGGACAAGTACGAGTTTCCCGGAGACGACACGCCGATCATCCGAGGCTCTGCGCTGAAGGCGCTGGAAGGCGACACATCGGAGCTGGGAGAGGGTTCGGTGCTGGCGCTGGCCGACGCGCTGGACAGCTACATACCGGAGCCGGAGCGAGCCATAGACGGAGCCTTTTTGATGCCGATTGAGGACGTATTTTCCATATCGGGACGGGGCACGGTGGCCACGGGGCGGGTAGAGCGAGGCATCGTGAAGGTTGGCGAGGAAGTCGCGATCATCGGCATCAAGGACACGGAGAAGACGACGTGCACGGGCGTGGAGATGTTCCGCAAGCTTCTCGACGAGGGAAGAGCGGGAGACAACATCGGCGTATTGCTGCGAGGCGTGAAGCGCGAGGACATCGAGCGGGGGCAGGTATTGGCGAAGCCCGGTTCGATCACGCCGCACACGTACTTCGAGGCGGAGGTGTACGTATTGTCGAAGGATGAGGGCGGTCGGCACACGCCGTTTTTCAAGGGTTATCGGCCGCAGTTTTACTTTCGCACGACGGACGTGACGGGTTCGGTGGAGTTGCCCGACGGTGTCGAGATGGTGATGCCCGGGGACAACATCCAGGTAAAGGTGAACCTGATCGCGCCGATTGCGATGGAAGAGGGCTTGCGGTTTGCGATCCGCGAGGGTGGACGCACCGTGGGTGCTGGCGTCGTTGCCAAGATCATCGAATGATGACGGCGAGCTAGAGGATTTCGGAATGGCCAATCAACGTATTCGTATTCGACTCAAGGCGTTCGATCACCGGTTGATCGATCAGTCGGCATTCGAGATCGTCGAGACGGCGAGACGCACAGGCGCCCAGGTGAAGGGCCCGATTCCCTTGCCGACCCGCAAGGAACGCTTCACTGTGCTCATTTCGCCCCACGTGAACAAGGATGCCAGGGATCAATACGAAATCCGTACCCACAAGCGCATCCTGGATATCATCAATCCGACGGATAAGACCGTGGACGCATTGATGAAGCTCGATCTCGCGGCCGGCGTGGACGTTCAAATCAAGCTCAACTGAGTCGAAGATCATGGCAATCGGATTAATCGGACGAAAATGCGGAATGACGCGGGTCTTTACCGAAGACGGCGCGTCGTTGCCGGTGACAGTCATCGAGGTGATGCCGAACCGTGTCACTCAGGTAAAGAACATCGACAACGACGGATACCGTGCCCTGCAGGTGACCACCGGGGCGCGACGCGCGAAACTTTTGAACAAGCCGCAGGCCGGGCACTTTGCGAAAGCCCATGTGGATGCGGGCCGTGGGCTGTGGGAGTTTCGTCTGGATGCCGACGAGGGCGCGGATCTCGAGGTCGGCGCGGAGTTGAAGGTCGATCGCTTCGCCGCCGGTCAGATGTTGGATGCTCGCGGCTGCACCATCGGTAAGGGCTTTGCGGGGGTGGTGAAACGATACAATTTCCACATGCAGGATGCCACCCACGGCAACTCGCTTTCCCATCGGGCGCCGGGATCCATCGGTCAGAATCAGTCGCCGGGTCGCGTCTTCAAGGGCAAGAAGATGTCCGGCCACATGGGAAACGTGATGCGCACTGCTCAGAACCTGGAAGTGGTGCGGATCGACGAAGAACGCAATCTTATCCTGCTCAAGGGCGCTGTTCCCGGCCCCAAGGGTGGCGATGTGATTTTGAGTCCGGCGGTGAAAATCCGGGCCTCGTCGTAGGATCTGGTCGGGATATCAGGAAGGCGTGATGAAACTTGGCTTAGTCACTGCGCAAGGCGCGGAAGCGTCGCAGAACATCGAGGTGTCGGAGGCAGCATTTGGCGCGGCCTACAACGAGCCCCTGGTGCACCAGGTCGTGAACGCCTTCATGGCCGGCGCCCGACGGGGTACCCGGGCGCAGAAAACCCGCGCCCAGGTGAGTGGCGGCGGCGCCAAGCCGTGGCGTCAGAAAGGCACCGGGCGGGCCCGCGCGGGGAGCATTCGCAGCCCCATCTGGCGCAGCGGCGGCGTCACCTTCGCGGCCACGCCGAAGGACCATTCCCAGAAGGTCAACCGTAAGATGTATCGCGGCGCCATGCGATCGATCTTCTCCGAACTGGTGCGCCAGGATCGTCTCGTGGTGCTCGAGGAGTTCGGCGTGGATGCGCCGAAGACCAAACAGTTGACAACCAAGCTCGAGAGCCTGGGATTGCGGGACGTGCTCATCGTGACCGCGGAGTTCGAAGAGAATCTGGCGTTGGCGGCGCGCAATCTTCACTGGATGACCTATATCGAAGCCAGGCAGATCAATCCCGTGAGCCTCATCGCCTTCGATAAGATCTTGATTACGGTTCCGGCGTTGAAGCGCGTCGAGGAGAAATTGGGATGAACGATGAGCGCCTGATGAAAGTGCTGCTCGCACCCCATGTGTCGGAGAAGAGCACGCGCATTGCGGATTCCTCGAACCAGGTGGTTTTTCGAGTGCTTCCCGATGCCTGTAAGCCGGAGATCAAGCGTGCGGTGGAGAAGTTGTTCAATGTCGAGGTGATGCATGTGCGCACGGCCTCGTACAAAGGTAAGCAGAAGCGCTTCCAGCGCACGCTCGGTAAGCGTTCCGACTGGAAGAAGGCCTATGTTCGCCTGAAGCCCGGTCACGATATTGATTTTCTTGGCGGGGAATGAGGTCTGAACCATGCCGTTGATAAAGACAAAGCCCACATCCCCCGGCCGGCGATTCGTCGTCAAGACCAGTCAGCCGGATTTGCACAAGGGGCAGCCCTACGGTCCGCTGATCGCGCCCAAGAGCAAGTCGGGGGGGCGCAACAACAAGGGCCGTATTACCAGCCGGCATCGCGGTGGTGGACACAAGCAGCGTTATCGGATTATCGATTTCAAGCGCACCAAGGACGGTATCGCCGGTCGTGTGGAGCGTCTGGAATACGATCCCAACCGAACGGCCCATATCGCGCTCATTCTCTACGCCGACGGTGAGAGGCGTTACATCATCGCGCCAAAAGGCGTGGCGGCCGGCGATGAAGTGCGCTCCGGCGCCGATGCGCCTATCAAGGCAGGCAGCTGTATGCCGATTCGGAATCTACCCGTGGGTACCACCGTGCACTGCGTGGAGCTGAAACCGGGCAAGGGCGCACAACTGGCACGCAGTGCCGGCACCAGCGTGCAGCTCATCGCCCGTGAGGGCCAGTACGCGACCCTGCGGTTGCGTTCCGGAGAACTCAGGCGCGTTCCCATCGACTGCCGCGCGACGGTGGGAGAGGTGAGTAACTCCGAGCACGGGCTTCAATCCCTGGGCAAGGCCGGCGCGAGCCGCTGGCGGGGCGTGCGACCCACCGTTCGCGGCGTCGCCATGAACCCGGTGGATCATCCCCACGGCGGCGGCGAGGGCCGATCCTCCGGCGGACGTCACCCGGTGTCGCCCTGGGGTCAGCCTACCAAGGGTCACAAGACGCGGCACAACAAGCGCACCGACGGCATGATTGTCCGCCGGCGCAAACGCGGCAAGGGAGGATAGGGGATGCCACGCTCGATCAAGAAGGGCCCATTCGTGGACCACCACCTGGTGCAGAAAGTGGATCAGGCACGGGCGACGAATAACAAGCGGCCCATCAAGACCTGGTCCCGGCGCTCCATGATCGTTCCAGATATGGTCGGATTGACCATTGCAGTGCATAATGGACGGTTGCACGTGCCCGTGCTGGTGACTGAAAACATGGTCGGCCACAAGCTGGGCGAGTTCGCTCCGACGCGCACCTTCAGGGGGCACTCGGGCGATCGTAAGGTCAAGAAGTAGCTCGCGTCGGCGTGGGATATTGAAACGATGGAAGTATCGGCCAAATTGAAATTTGTGCGCCTGTCACCGCAGAAGGCTCGCCTGGTTGCGGACCAGATCCGGGGGCTGCCGGTTGAGCGTGCCGTGGAGTTACTCACCTTCAGTGACAAGAAGGCCGCGGGAATATTGAAAAAGGTGCTGGAGTCGGCCATCGCCAACGCCGAGCACAACGAGGGCGCGGACATCGACGAGCTGCACGTGCAGACCGTGGTCGTCGACCAGGGCCCGACACAGAAACGATTCAGAGCGCGGGCCCGTGGCCGCGTGAATCACATCTTAAAGCGTACCAGCCACATTACGCTGACGGTATCGGATATCTGAGCGAGGGCACGATGGGTCAGAAAGTCAATCCAATCGGGTTCCGCCTTGGCATAGTCAAGGGCTGGAACTCCATCTGGTACGCCGAGGGCCGCGACTATGCGGACAATTTGAACACCGATATCGCGGTTCGCGAGTTTATTCGCAAGAAGCTCGCACACGCTTCCATCAGCCGTATTGAGATTCAACGTCCGGCCAAGAATGCGCGAATCGTCATTCACACCGCACGCCCCGGCATCGTCATCGGCAAGAAGGGTGAAGACATCGATGCGCTTCGCAAGGAAGTGGCCAATATGATGGGCGTGCCGGTGCACATCGGGGTGGAAGAGATCCGCAAGCCCGAGCTCGACGCCTATCTGGTGGCGGAGAACATCGCCGGGCAGTTGGTGCGGCGAATCATGTTCCGGCGCGCCATGAAGCGGGCGGTCACCAACTCCATGCGCCTGGGCGCGGAAGGTATCAAGGTGAAAGTCAGTGGCCGCCTGAACGGAGCGGAGATTGCGCGGTCCGAGTGGTATCGCGAGGGCCGGGTGCCGTTGCACACGCTGCGCGCGGACATTGATTACGGGTTGGCTGAAGCACGCACCACTTACGGTGTGATCGGCGTGAAGGTCTGGATCTTCAAGGGCGAGATCTTCGAGGCTGCCGAAGAAATCGAGGTTGCGGAGGCGGAAGCCGCCGCCGCCAGCTGATTGGAGCCAGGTAGAGTGGAGAAGTAGTCATGCTGCAACCAAAACGCACAAAATTCAGAAAGCAGCAAAAGGGCCGGAATCGCGGTAAGGCGAACGTCGGCAACAAGGTCAGTTTCGGTGACTTCGGTCTCAAGGCGACCACCCGCGGGCGTCTCACGGCCAGGCAGATCGAGGCGGCCCGGCGTGCCATTACCCGTCACGTGAAGCGTGGCGCGAACATCTGGATCCGCGTCTTCCCGGACAAGCCGATTACCAAAAAGCCGCTGGAAGTGCGCCAGGGCAAGGGCAAGGGAAATGTCGAGTACTGGGTCGCTCAGGTACAGCCCGGGCGCATGCTCTATGAAATCCAGGGCGTGGACGAGGAGCTTGCGCGGGCGGCATTCCGGCTGGCGGCGGCGAAGCTCCCGGTCCGGACTACGTTCACCGCAAGGACGATACTTTAGATGGATGCCAAAGAGCTTCGTGCCAAGAGCGCAGACGACCTCGAGAGCGAGCTCATGGAGCTTTCCCGGGAGGCATTCAACCTGCGCATGCAGAAAGGCACGGGTCAACTGTCCCGGCCTGACCAGATAAGAGACGTCCGGCGAAGTATCGCCCGGGTGAAGACCATAATGAACGAGCGCCGCAGAGCGGAGAGCAAATGAGCGAGCAAACGACGAATGCCGTGGGTGCGGAGGCAGAGAAGCAAGCCCAAGCCCCGCGCGCGACCCGGACACTGGTTGGACAGGTCGTCAGCGACAAGATGGACAAAACCATGACGGTTCTCGTGGAGCGGCGTGTGAAGCATCCGCTTTACAAGAAGTACATACGTCGCTCGACGAAGTTGCACGCCCACGACGAAGAAAATACCTGCCGCGTTGGCGATTTGGTCAGCATCGAGCCATGCCGACCGATGTCGAAGAGCAAGTCCTGGCGGTTGCACGAAATTCTCGAGCGCGCTCGTTGATGGTCCAGATTCAGGCGGAATATTGACATGATTCAGATGCAGTCAGAGCTACTCGCGGCAGACAACAGCGGTGCCCGCCGGTTGATGTGTATCAAGGTCCTTGGCGGGTCACGGCGTCGCTACGCGGGCATCGGCGATGTCATCAAGGTGACCGTGAAAGAAGCCATCCCGCGGGGCAAGGTCAAGAAGGGTGAAATGTACAACGCGGTGGTTGTCAGGACGCGCAAAGGCGTGCGTCGGCCCGACGGATCACTGATTCGATTCGACACCAATGCGGCCGTTCTGCTCAATGCTCAGCTGCAGCCCATCGGCACACGAATCTTCGGCCCGGTAACCAGAGAACTCAGGAGCGAGCGGTTCATGAAAATCGTCTCGCTGGCCCCTGAGGTGCTTTGAGCCGGCAGGAAACGGGAAATGGCCAAGATCAGAAAAGGTGACGAAGTGCTGGTACGTGCCGGCAAAGACAAAGGCAAGCGCGGCACGGTGCTCAGCGTGACTCCCGACGACCATGTGATCGTGGAGGGAATCAATCTGGCCAAGCGTCATATGAAGCCGAATCCCCAGCGCGGCACCAGCGGTGGGATCGTGGAGAAAGAGATGCCGCTTCATATTTCCAATGTCGGCATCTACAACGCCATAGAAGGCAAAGCCGAGCGAATCGGCTACAAGCACCTCGAGGACGGCAAGAAGGTGCGAATTTACAAGTCGACCGGTGAGGTCGTGGATGTCTGAGCCGGTTGAACCGGTTGAGCACGTTGAGTGAATAGAGTTATGACAAGACTGCGTGAACACTATAAAAGCACGGTTGTGCCGGCACTCATGGAGCGCTTCGGATATCAGTCCGTCATGCAGATTCCACGGATCGAGAAGATTACCATCAACATGGGAGTCGGAGAGGCGCTGGCCGATAAGAAAGTGCTGGATCATGCTGTTGCGGATCTTACGAAAATTTCCGGGCAGCACCCGATCATCACCAAGGCGCGGAAATCGGTTGCCGTTTTCAAAGTGCGCGAAGGTTGGCCCATCGGATGCAAGGTGACCGTTCGCGGTAGCCGCATGTACGAGTTTCTCGATCGCCTGATCAACGTTGCGATTCCGCGTACCCGGGATTTTCGCGGCTTCAGTCCGCGTGCTTTCGATGGACGCGGCAATTACAACCTGGGCGTGACTGAGCAGATCATATTTCCGGAGATCGATTACGATCAGATCGACACGATTCGGGGATTGGACATAGCAATTACCACCAGTGCGAGAACGGACGAGGAAGGCCGGGCGTTGCTCGCAGGCTTCAGTTTTCCATTCCGACAGAATTAAACGGCAGGAACCGATATGGCGAAGCTCTCACTGATTAACCGCGAAGCCAAGCGTTTGGCGATGGTGCGCAAGTACGCTTCCAAGAGGGCGGCGTTGAAAGCGAGGATAACCGATCAGAGTTTGACTGGTGAAGAGCGCCGCGAGGCGATTCGCCAACTGCAGCGCCTGCCCCGGGACGCGAGTCCCGTGAGGCTGCGAAATCGGTGTCGCATAACCGGTCGCCCCCACGGGTTCTACAGAAAGTTTGGTTTGGGCCGAAACAAGTTGCGCGAGGCCGCCATGCACGGTGATGTTCCAGGGCTCGTCAAGGCCAGCTGGTGACGGTATCCGATTCGAATATCAATGAATTGCTGAGAGATTTAGTCGAGGCTACCGAACAATGAGTATGCAGGATCCAATAGCGGATATGTTCACCCGCATCCGCAACGGACTGTCCGCGGGCAAGACGCGCGTCATCATGCCCATGTCCAAGCAGAAGATGGCCATCGCCAATCTTCTCAAGGAACAGGGGTATATCCGCGATCTGGCTACCGAGGATCAGAAGGGCAAGCCCCAGTTGTCCGTGGTCCTCAAGTACCATGAGGGTAAACCCGTCATCGACAAAATTCAGCGGGTCAGTCGCCCGGGGCTGCGGATCTTCAAGAACAAAGACAAGCTGCCGACGGTCATGAACGGCTTCGGCATCGCGATTATTTCCACCTCCAGGGGCTTGATGACCGACAAAGCGGCGCGCAAAGCCGGGCACGGCGGCGAAGTCGTCGGCATCGTCACCTGAGGGAGCGAGGGCATGTCCAGAGTTGCAAGTAAACCCATCAGCGTGCCAGCGGGGGTGGATGTCACCATCCAGGGCCAGACTGTTACCGTCAAGGGCCCCCAGGGAACGCTGGAGCATCGCATCCACGAAACGGTTGCGGTGGCGAGCGACGACGGAGCCCTGCACTGCAGCGCCCGCGATGGCGCGGACAACGGTGCTGCGCTCGCCGGAACCACCCGGGCCGTGATCAACAACATGGTGGTGGGAGTCAGCGAGGGATTCGTGCGGCGCCTGCAACTGGTCGGCGTCGGCTATCGCGCGCAGATGCAGGGCAGTTCCCTGAATCTGGCTCTGGGATTTTCCCATCCAGTCACGTTTCAGGCGCCGGAAGGCGTGACACTGGAGACACCTTCTCAGACCGAGATCGTGGTGCGCGGTGTCGACAAGCAGAAGGTCGGCCAGGCGGCGGCGGAGATCCGCGCCTTCCGGCCACCGGAACCCTACAAGGGAAAGGGTATCAAGTACGACGACGAATTAGTTCGGCGCAAGGAAGCGAAGAAGAAGTAGGACCGCATATGGACAAGAAACGAATGAGAATGCGCCGCACCAGGCGGGCGCGGGCGAAGATCAAAGAGCTCGGCGTTCCGAGGCTTTGCGTGCACCGCACGCCGTCCCACATCTATGCCCAGATCATCGTTTCCGGCGGTGCCGTGACGCAAGTGAGTGCATCGACGGTGGAAAAAGACGTGCGCAAGGAACTCGGCTATGGCGGCAACATCAAAGCCGCAACCGTCATCGGACGGCTGATCGCCGAGCGTGCCGTCGCCAAGGGCGTCGAGACAGTGGCTTTCGATCGCGCCGGATTCCGCTATCACGGCCGCGTCAAGGCGTTGGCGGACAGCGCCCGTGAGCACGGGTTGAAGTTTTAGGAGACGACGATGAAAGGGTCGAACAATGGCTAATTTTCAGGGTCCCTCGAGCGGCGACGATCTGGTCGAGAAGCTGGTCGGTATCAATCGTGTCGCCAAGGTGGTCAAAGGCGGCCGTCAATTCGGCTTCACGGCCCTGACCGTGGTGGGTGATGGCAAAGGCCGCGTGGGTATGGGACGCGGAAAGGCCCGGGAAGTGCCCGCTGCTATCCAGAAGGCCATGGAAAATGCCCGCAAGAACATGATTTCGGTGGCGCTCAAGGGCGGCACTCTGCAGTACGCCATGACCGCCCGGCACGGCGCTGCCAAGGTTTATATGCAACCGGCATCGGAAGGCACAGGGATCATCGCCGGCGGCCCCATGCGGGCGGTGTTCGAGGTCCTGGGCGTGCGCGATGTGCTGGCGAAATGCATCGGCTCACCGAACCCCATCAACGTCATCCGTGCCACCGTCAAGGGCCTTGCCGGGATGTCCTCTCCACAGCAGATTGCGGCCAAGCGCGGTCTGCCAGTCGAGGAGATAGTGGGTTAAGCCATGGCCAGCGGGAAAACGGACAAAAAGACCGTCAAGGTGACTTTGGTGCGCAGCACCAACGGCCGCCTCAAGAGCCACAAGGCCTGCGTGCGGGGGCTGGGCTTACGCCGCCTGCACCACACGGTGGAGGTGGAGGATACCCCCTGCACCCGCGGCATGATCAATAAGGTGTCGTACATGGTACGCATCGAGGAGGCGTGACAGCCATGCATTTGAATGAATTGCACCCCGCCGCGGGCGCGCGCAAGGCAGGCAAACGTGTCGGGCGCGGCGCCGGCTCAGGCATCGGCAAGACCGGTGGACGCGGCATGAAGGGCCAGCGTTCACGCTCCGGCGGCCATTCCGTGGTGGGTTTCGAGGGCGGTCAGATGCCGCTCCAGCGGCGCCTGCCGAAGTTCGGATTCGTTTCCCGCCAGGCACGATTCAACGCCCAGGTACGGGTTGGCGATCTGGGCTCGCTGACTGCCGACAGCATCGATTTGGAGACTTTGAAGGCGGCGAAGATGGTCGCCAAACGCGTCAAGCGCGCCAAGATCATCGCCGCCGGCAAGCTCGAAAAGGCTGTCGTGGTCAAGGGTATTGCCGTGACCCCTGGCGCCCGGGCGGCCATCGAAGCGGCCGGCGGTAAGGTGGAGGCGGGCTGAAGTCCATGGCACGGGCACCCAAAGCCGCCACCGGCGCTGGACCAACAGCGGAGCTCAAGCACCGCTTGCTGTTCGTCGTGGGCGCGTTGATCGTCTACCGCATGGGCTCCTACATACCGGTGCCGGGCATCGACCCGGTGGCCCTGGGAGTCCTGTTCGACCAGCAGCGCGGCACCATTCTCGACATGTTCAACATGTTCTCCGGTGGTGCCCTGGGGCGCTTTTCGGTCTTCGCCATCGGCATCATGCCGTACATCTCCGCGGCCATCATCATGCAGCTTCTTACCCACGTGGACCCGCGACTGAAGGAGCTGCGCAAGGAAGGCGAGGCCGGGCGGCGCAAGATCACGCGCTATACACGCTACGGCACGGTGGCCCTGGCGAGCTTCCAGGCGTTGGGCGTCGCCATCGCCCTGGAAAGCCAGCAGGCCGGCGCGCTGCCGGTGGTTATCGACCCGGGCCTCGGTTTTCGCATCACCACCGTGGCGACGCTGGTGACCGGCACCGTATTTCTCATGTGGCTGGGCGAGCAGATAAGCGAGCGCGGTATCGGTAACGGCATCTCCATCATCATCTTCGCCGGCATCGTCGCGGGTCTGCCTGCGGCCATCGGCGGAACCCTGGAGCTGGCGCGCACCGGCGAGCTGCATGTGCTGCTGGTGCTGGTGCTCATCGTTCTGGCGTTGAGTGTCACGGCCTTCGTGGTGTTCGTGGAGCGCGGCCAGCGGCGCATCACGGTCAACTATGCCAAACGCCAGGTGGGGCGCAGAATGTATGCGGGCCAGAGCAGCCACCTGCCGCTCAAGCTCAATATGGCCGGTGTTATTCCGCCCATTTTCGCCTCCAGCATTATCCTGTTCCCGGCCACCATCGGCGGCTGGTTCGGCAGCGCGGAAGGCATGACCTGGTTGCGGGATCTGTCCACCACCCTGTCACCGGGACAGCCCCTGTACGTGATGTTCTACGCCGGCGCCATCATCTTCTTCTGCTTTTTCTACACTGCCCTGGTGTTCGACCCGAAAGAGACCGCGGAAAACCTCAAGAAGTCCGGCGCATTCATTCCCGGTATCCGCCCCGGCGATCAAACCGCGCGCTACATCGACGGTGTGATGACGCGGCTTACCCTTTGGGGCGCCGCCTATATCACGGCCGTCTGCCTGCTGCCGGAATTCATGATCCTGCAGTGGAGCGTGCCGTTTTACTTCGGTGGAACCTCGTTGTTGATCATCGTGGTGGTGACCATGGATTTCATGGCCCAGGTGCAGGCCCATATGATGTCGCACCAGTACGAAGGGTTGTTGAAAAAAGCCAATCTCAAGGGCTACGGCCGCAGCGGCACGCCCCGCTAGCGGTACGGCCAGCAGTAAATCTTAAGGAGACGGAGATGAAAGTCAGGGCCTCGGTAAAGCGCATGTGCCGAAACTGCAAGATCATTCGGCGCAAGGGCGTGGTACGCGTCATTTGCACGGATGCGCGCCACCGGCAGCGCCAGGGCTGACCGCAGGTTATTGATTTTAATCCAATTCAAGATTACACTCCGATAATTTTGACGACCACTCATCTTTGACAAACGAGAGACCGACGGCATGGCACGAATCGCTGGTGTAAACATTCCCGACCGCAAGCACGCGTGGATTTCGCTGACGTCTATTTACGGCATCGGCCGGACCCGGGCCCGGGCCATTTGCGTGGACGCGGGTATCAGCCCGAACGTGCTCATCAAGGACCTCACCGAGGAGGAGCTCGATCTCGTCCGCAGCCAGGTAACCCGTTACGCCATCGAGGGTGATCTGCGCCGCGAGGTGTCCATGAACATCAAGCGCTTGATGGACCTGGGCGCCTATCGCGGAATTCGTCATCGTCGCGGCCTGCCGGTACGTGGTCAACGCAGCCACACCAACGCGCGTACCCGTAAGGGTCCCCGCAAGATCATCAAGAAATAGCGAGACCAGAGTCGTCGAATATGGCCAAACCCAAATCCAAATCGAAGAAGAAGGTCAAGCGTAACGTCACGGACGGCATCGCCCACGTGCACGCTTCCTTCAACAACACCGTCATCACCATCACCGATCGCCAGGGCAACGCGCTTGCCTGGGGCACGGCGGGTGCCAGCGGTTTCAAGGGCTCACGCAAGAGCACGCCGTTTGCCGCTCAGGTCGCCGCCAGTCGGGTGGCGGAAGCGGTGAAGGAGAATGGCTTGAAGACTCTGGAAGTGCGCGTCAAGGGTCCCGGCCCCGGTCGCGAATCCGCGGTTCGAGCCTTGAACAATGCCGGATTCAAGATCACCAGTATTACTGATGTCACGCCGATTCCCCACAACGGGTGCCGGCCACCGAAAAAGCGTCGCGTTTAGAGGTTGGTTGCAGACTAATGGCTAGATATACCGGACCGAAATGCCGATTGAGTCGACGCGAAGGCGCCGATCTCATGCTCAAGAGCCGTGCGCGGCCTCTGGATTCCAAGTGCAAGCTGGAAACTCCGCCGGGGCAGCACGGGGCGCGGCGCCAGCGCCGCCTCTCCGACTATGCGCTGCAGTTGCGTGAGAAACAGAAGCTACGACGTATATACGGAGTGCTGGAGAAGCAGTTTCGGAACTACTACGCGAAATCTGCCCGCAAGAAGGGCGCCACCGGCGAGAATCTGCTGAAGGCTCTGGAGTGCCGCCTGGACAACGTCGTCTATCGGATGGGCTTCGGCGCCACACGGGCCGAATCGCGCCAGCTGGTCAGCCACAAGGCAATTACGGTCAATGGCAACTGCGTCAACATTGCGTCCTATCAGATCAAGCCCAGTGACATCGTCGCAGTGCGTGAAAAATCCAAGGCGCAAGCGAGAATCCAGGATTCTCTGACAGTGGCCGAGCAATACGGATTTCCCGACTGGGTGGATGTGAACGTCGGCAAGATGGAAGGCGTATTCAAGACCATGCCCGAAAGGGAAGAGTTGGCGGCTGATGTGAATGAACAACTGGTGGTCGAGCTCTACTCCAAGTAGATATCGCCAAGAAGTTTAGAGACAGGAGACCCTAATACCATGCAGGTTGCTGCTACACAGCTACTCACCCCGCGCGTCGTGGATGTACGCGAAGTTGGCGCCGATACGGCGAAGGTCGTCATCGAGCCCCTGGATCGCGGTTTTGGCCATACTCTCGGCAACGCTCTGAGGCGTGTGCTGCTATCCTCGATGCCCGGATGTGTGGTCACCGAGGTGGAGATCGAGGGCGTGCTTCACGAATACACCGCTATCGAAGGTGTGCAGGAAGACGTCACCGAGATTCTGTTGAACTTGAAAGGACTCGCCATTCGCATGCACGCCCGGGACGAGTCGGTTATCACGATCAACAAGAAGGGTCCGGGTATCGTTTACGCCAGCGACATCGTCATCGATCACGACGTGGAAGTGGTGAACCCTGGCCACGTCATCGCCCATCTCACCAAGTCCGGCCAGCTCAATATGAGCATGACCGTGCAGAAGGGCCGTGGCTATCATCCGGCGGCCGCCCGCGCGGCGGAAGAAGACGCCGAAAGGCCCATCGGCAAGCTGCTGTTGGACGCCTCATTCACGCCGGTGCGCAGAGTCTCTTACGTGGTGGAAAGTGCCCGCGTCGAGCAGCGGACGGACCTCGACAAGCTCATCATCGAGCTCGAGACCAACGGCACCATGGACCCAAGAGATGCTATCCAGCACGCCGCGACACTGCTCCGTGAGCAGCTGGCATTCTTCGTCGAAGACATTGCGCCCGAGGACAAGCCGGCGTCCGCGCCGGAGCCCGACATCGATCCGATTCTTCTGCGCCCGGTGGACGATCTGGAACTGACCGTTCGTTCCGCCAACTGCCTGAAGGCCGAGAGCATTTACTATGTGGGCGACTTGATTCAACGCACGGAGGTGGAATTGCTGAAGACGCCCAATCTCGGCAAGAAGTCCCTCACCGAAATCAAGGACGTGCTCGCGGCCCGAGGGCTGTCCTTAGGCATGCGCCTGGAGAATTGGCCTCCCGCCGGCCTCTACGGCGACGAAAGGGACGCTTGAGCCGGCGCGGTTTTTTCTGAGCAGCAACCAGAGAGCGAGAGCAAGCGATGCGTCACCGTAAGAGCGGGCGTCACCTGAATCGGACCGGCAGTCATCTTCGGGCCATGTTCAAGAACATGTCCTCGTCTCTTGTTCGTCACGAGCTGATACGCACGACCCTGCCCAAGGCCAAGGAGTTGCGCCGCGTGGTCGAGCCGTTGATAACGCTGGCCAAGGTGGACAGCGTGGCCAATCGGCGTCTGGCATTCGCCAGGCTGCGTGACCGGGACTCGGTGACCAAGCTGTTCAACGTGCTGGGTCCCCGTTATCTGCAGAGGCCGGGCGGCTATCTGCGCATTCTCAAGTGCGGTGTGCGCCCGGGAGATCGTGCACCCATGGCCTACGTGGAGCTGGTGGATCGGCCCACGGTTGATGACGAGGCTGCCGCCGAGGGTGGCAATTAGCCAGGATGGGGCCCACTCTTTGCCGTCCACAAGAACCGGGCTTTGCCCGGTTCTTTCGTTATTGAGGAGCGTGAGCGGCGGATTTTGGCCATACTTCCCAAGGTGATTCTCATGTTCACCGACTTTGGCCAGGGCGGCCCTTATCTGGGGCAGATGCGCCTCAGTATCGAGCGCCATGCCCCGGGAGTCCTGGTCATCGATCTGATGTCCGACCTGACCCCGCGCAATCCCCGTGCCGCTGCCTATGTGCTGGCATCCCTGAGCTCGGAGATCCCGCCCGGGTCGGTTCTGCTGGCCGTGGTCGACCCGGGTGTGGGCACCGAGAGCCGCCAGCCGGTGGTCATGCGCGCCGGCGACCGCTGGTACGTGGGGCCGGGAAACGGATTGTTCTCCATCGTCGCCCAGCAGCACCCACCGAGCCAGGTGTGGGAGATAGGGTGGAGACCCTCGCGGCTTTCCGACAGCTTTCACGGGCGGGATCTGTTCGCACCGGTGGCGGCGATGCTGGCCCGTGGTGACGAGGTACCCGGCGAGCCCGTGGATGCGGCCAACGTTGGCCCCCAGGACTGGCCCGATGACCTGGCCGAGATCATCTACCTGGATGAGTTCGGCAATGCCATGACCGGCATGCGCGCCAGCACCGTGGATGCCGGCAAGCCGCTGCGGGTGCACGACCATACGCTATCGCGGGCGCGCACGTTCGGCCAGGTGGCCCCGGGGGAGAGCTTCTGGTATGCCAACTCCTGTGGCCTGGTGGAGATCGCCGTCAACGGCGGAAATGCCGGGCAACAGCTGGGCCTGCAGGTGGGCGACAGTGTTGTCCTCTAGGGGGACAGATTTGAAATCTGTCCCCTCTGTCCCCAGTTAATTCTCGTCCAGCTTGCCCTTGATGATCTCGCTCACCTGCCGGGGATTCGCCTTACCGCCGGAGGCCTTCATCACCTGGCCCACCAGGAACCCCAGCACCTTGGTCTTTCCGTCGCGATACTGCTGCACCTGAGACGGATTGGCGACCAGCGCCGCGTCCACGGCCTGCTCGAGCTCGCCGCTGTCCGACATCTGCTGGAGACCCAAAGATTGGATGACACTGTCGGCGTCGCCCTTGCCGTCCCACATGGCGGTCAGGGCCTGTTTGGCGCCGTTGCCGGACACGGTGCCGTCGGCGATTCGCATGAGCAGTCCGGCCAGCATTTTCGGGCTTACGGGGCAGGCGCCAAAGCTCAGCTGCTGGCGCTTGAGGCGGGCGGCCAGCTCGCCGGCGATCCAGTTGGCGGTCAGTTTCGCGTCGCCTGCCAGCAGGCCGCATGTGGCTTCGAAGTAGTCCGCCATGTCCCGGCTGGCGGTCAGTTGGCCGGCCAAGTCGGCGCCCAGGCCGAATTGTTCCTTGAATCGGCGTTGCCTGGCGTCGGGCAGCTCGGGCAGGGTTGCCCGAATCCCCTGGATGAACTCTTCGGTGATCACCACCGGCAATAAATCCGGGTCGGGGAAGTAGCGGTAGTCCTCGGCTTCCTCCTTGCTTCGCATGGAACGCGTCTCGTCGCGACTCTCGTCGTACAGGCGCGTCTCCTGGGCGACGGTTCCACCGCTCTCCAGTAATGCGATCTGACGCGCGATCTCGAAATCGATGGCGCGCTCCACGAAGCGAAAGGAATTCAGATTCTTGATCTCGGCGCGGGTGCCCAGGGTGGTGGACCCCGAGGGTCGCACCGAGACGTTGGCGTCGCAGCGGAAGGATCCCTCCTGCATATTGCCGTCGCAGATCCCCAGATAGCGAACAATGGCGTGCACTTTGCGCATGTAAGCCACCGCCTGCTCCGCCGAGTGCATGTCGGGCTCGGACACGATCTCGATGAGCGGCGTGCCGGCACGATTGAGATCGATGGCGGTCATGCCCTGAAACTCCTCGTGCAGGGATTTACCGGCATCTTCTTCCAGATGGGCCCGCGTCACACGCACCGTGAATGGCTCACCGGTTTGCGGCGTGACCTCCAGGTGTCCACCGGTGACGATGGGTAGCTCGTACTGGCTGATTTGATAGCCTTTGGGGAGATCCGGATAAAAGTAGTTTTTGCGGGCGAAGATGGAACGCTCCGATACGTGCGCATGGATGGCGAGGCCGAACATGACGGCCATGCGCACGACTTCCGCATTCAACACCGGCAACACCCCCGGCAATCCCAGATCCACGGCGCACGCCTGGGTATTGGGCGCGGCCCCGTAGGCGGTGGCGGCCCCGGAAAAGATCTTGCTGCTGGTAGCCAGCTGGGCATGGATCTCCAGACCGATGACGGCTTGCCAGTGCATGGGTATTGGCCTGCTCTCCTGAATCAATCGATGCCCGGTGGCGTCTGCAGGTGCCAGTCACTCACCTGTTGATATTGGTGGGCTACGTTGAGCAGGCGTGCCTCCTGAAAATAATCCCCGATGAGGTGCAGTCCCACGGGTAAACCGTGCGCGAAGCCCACCGGGATGGACGCTGCCGGAAGTCCCGCCAGGTTGACGCCGGTGGTATAGACATCGCACAGATACATGCTGATAGGATCGTCGGTCTTCTCGCCCAGCCGGAAGGCAACGTCGGGAGCCGTGGGCCCCATGATGACGTCGAACTGCTGGAAGGCTTTCTGGAAATCCTCGCTGATGCGCCGGCGCAGTTGCTGAGCCTTGAGGTAATAGGCGTCGTAGTAGCCCGCCGACAGCACGTAGGTGCCCACCAGGATGCGACGCTTGACCTCCGCTCCGAAGCCCTCGCTGCGGCTGCGCTTGTACATTTCCAGGAGATCCGATGCCTCGGTGGTGCGATGGCCGAAGCGTACGCCGTCATAGCGGGACAGGTTGGACGAGCATTCCGCCGGCGCCACCACGTAGTACACGGGGATGGAAAGGGGCGCGTGGGGCAGACTGACGTCGCCGAGCACTGCGCCCAGACGCTCGAATTCCGCCAGGGCCTGGTGCACCCGTGCGCCCACGTCGGCGTTCAGCCCCTGGTCGAAGTACTCCTTCGGGACGCCGATGCGCAGGCCCGCGATGCTGTCCGCGAGCGTGGCCGGATAGTCCTCCACCGGCCGATGGACGCTGGTGGAATCCCGCCCATCGAAACCCGCCATGGCGGCCAGGCCGAAGGCGGCATCCTCGGCGCTGCGGGCCATGATGCCGCCCTGATCCAGGCTGGAGGCGAAGGCCACCAGCCCGTAGCGGGAGACCCGCCCGTAGGTGGGTTTGATGCCGGTGATGCCGCACATGGCGGCTGGCTGTCGAATGGAACCGCCGGTGTCGGTGCAGGTGGCCAGCGGTGTCAGCCGTGCCGCCACCGCCGCCGCCGAGCCCCCGGAGGAGCCGCCGGGCACACGATCCAGATCCCAGGGATTGTGGACCGGCCCGAAACAGCTCGATTCCGTGGACGAGCCCATGGCGAATTCGTCCATGTTGGTCTTGCCGAGCATGCACATACCAGCCGCGTCCAGGCGCTCCACCACGGTAGCGTCGTAGGGAGCGACGAAGTTGTCCAGCATCCGCGATCCGCAGCTGGTGAGCACCCCGCGGGTGCAGAAGATGTCCTTGTGCAGCAGGGGGATCCCCGTCAGCGGGCCGCTGTCGCCCCTGGCAAGTCTCTTGTCGGCGGCCAGGGCCTGCGCCAGCGCTCGTTCCCCGGTCACCGTGATGAGGCTGTTGAGGCGCCCGTCCAGGGCATCGATGCGGGCCAGGCAGCTTTGCGTGAGCTCGACACTGGAGAATTCCCTGGCTCGCAGCCCCCGCTGCAGGTCGACTACGGATTTGTCGTGCATATCGTCGCTCAAGATCGGCCCATGGATGGCCGATGAATATAAAGGGGACAAATAAAGGGGGACAGATCTATTTTTCCGTCACCTGCGAGGCAGAGCCTGCGCGGAATACAAGGAAAAATAGATCTGTCCCCCTTTATTTGTCCCCTTTTATTCGATGACCTTGGGAACCAGATAGAATCCGTTCTCCACCGCGGGAGCCACCGCCTGGAACTCCTCTCGCCGGTCGATCTCGGTGATTTGGTCTTCTCGAAGCCTCTGATTCGCGTCCATGGGATGGGCCATCGGTGTCACCCCCGAGGTGTCGACGGCATTCATCCGGCCAACGAAGTCGAGAATGTTGGCGAGCTCCTGGGCGGTGCGGGCCATGGCCTCGTCGCTGACTTCCAGGCGCGCCAGGTGGGCAATGCGTGCGATCTCGTCCCTGTGGATGGCCATGCTTCGAATACCTGTAAGAAAGGCTGGATAACTGCCTATTTTACTTGATGAAAGTGAGGTCCGCTGCTAGATTTAAGGAGGTTTTCGTTGGTTTATTTCTACCCACTCAGACGAGCCGTTCACGCGTCCATCCATGTCGCGACAGAGACCAGTGTGCAGCCGAATTATACTCGGCGGGTCGAGCCATTGGTAATCGCCACTCCCAGCCAAGGTAGGTGTTGATGTTCAAGCGCATTCGGGGGATTTTTTCCAACGACCTCTCCATCGATCTCGGTACGGCCAACACTCTCATCTACGTGCGCGGCAAGGGCATCGTTCTGAACGAGCCTTCGGTGGTCGCTATTCGCCAGGAACGGGGACCGGGTGGCACCAAGAACATCGCCGCGGTGGGCGAAGCCGCCAAGAGCATGCTGGGGCGCACGCCCGGCAACATCATGGCCATCCGGCCGCTCAAGGACGGTGTCATCGCCGACTTCACCGTCACCGAAAAGATGCTCCAGCATTTCATCCACAAGGCTCACGAGAACAAGTTCCTGCGCCCGAGTCCCCGGGTGCTGGTGTGCGTGCCCTGTGGTTCCACCCAGGTGGAGCGGCGCGCCATCCGTGAATCCGCCGCCGGCGCCGGTGCCCGCGAGGTATTTCTCATCGAGGAGCCCATGGCGGCGGCCATCGGTGCGGGCATGCCCGTGAGCGAGCCCAGCGGCTCCATGGTGCTCGACATCGGCGGCGGCACCACGGAGGTCGCCGTGATTTCCTTGAACGGTATCGTTTACTCGGAGTCCGTGCGCATCGGCGGCGATCGATTCGACGAGGCGATCATCAACTATATTCGCCGCAACTACGGCACCTTGATCGGCGAGCAGACGGCGGAACGCATCAAGCACGAGATCGGTTCCGCCTATCCCGGCAGCGAAGTAAAAGAAACCGACGTGCGGGGCCGCAATCTGGCCGAAGGCATTCCGCGCAGCTTCGTGCTGAACAGTAACGAAATCCTCGAAGCCCTCCAGGAGCCCCTGGCCGGCATTGTCAGCGCCGTGAAGACGGCGCTGGAGCAGACGCCGCCTGAGCTGGGCGCCGACGTGGCGGAGCGCGGCATGGTTCTGACCGGCGGCGGCGCACTTCTCCAGGATATGGACCGCCTGCTCATGGAGGAGACGGGCATACCGGTGATCATTGCCGATGACCCGATGACGTGTGTGGCACGGGGTGGTGGCAGAGCGCTGGAAATGGTCGATGAGAAGGGCGTCGATGTTTTTGCACTAGAGTGAGCGAGCGGGTCCGGATCCCTCGCTGTCGACTCTCCGGTGGGACTACCGGGCGTTTGATTGGAGCGAGATAATCAAGCCGAATAAGCCACTGTTCGACCGCGGGTCCTCGTCGCTGACCCGATTGATCGCCGTTACGGTGCTGTCGGTGGTGCTCATGACCGTGGACCATCGCGCCCAGCATCTCGAATCCCTGCGCAGCGTTCTGAGCACTCTGGTGTATCCGATTCAGATCGCGGTGGATCTCCCCATTCAGGCCGGAAACTGGATGGCGGAGTACTTTTCCTCCCGTCATCGCCTGATCGCCGAAAACGTGAGCCTGCGGGAGAATCAGTTTTTACTCGATACCAGATTGGCAAAGCTCGCCGATTTGGAAGCCGAAAACCGTCGCCTGCGCAACCTCCTGGATTCGTCGGCCAAGGTGGGCGAGCGGGTGCTGGTGGCGGAGCTTCTGTCGGTGGATATGGATCCCTACAGTCGCCGCATCGTGCTCAACAAGGGTTCCCGGGACGGTGTGGAAGTGGGTCAATCGCTCATCGATTCCAACGGCGTCATGGGGCAGGTCGTGCATGTGGCGCCGTTCTCCAGCAACGCCTTGTTGATTACCGACCCGGGTCACGCGCTGCCGGTGCAGAACAACCGCAGCGGGTTGCGTTCGCTGGCCGTGGGCACTGGCCCGGTCAACCAGCTCGAGCTCGCGCATCTGCCCAACAATGCCGACGTTCGCATCGGCGACGTGCTGGTTACCTCCGGGCTTGGCGGGCGTTTTCCGGCTGGCTATCCGGTGGGGCGTATCGTCGGCATCCAGCGCAATCGCGGCCGGCCCTTCGCCACGGTAACCGTACAACCCAGCGCCAGATTGGAGCGTAACCGCGAAGTCCTGCTCGTCTGGCCGTCCCAGTCGACGCAAGCGTCCGATACCCTGCCGGCCCACGTGGAGGGTGCCGAGTGAGTGCCGCGCGCCCGGGTTATACCGCCATCTTATTGAGCTTCCTGGTGGCGCTGATGTTGACGGCTTTACCGATGCCGGCGTGGGCGGCGTTGTGGCGGCCCGCCTGGGTGGCGCTGGTGCTCATATACTGGTGCATGGCGGCGCCCGCCTACACGGGGGTAGTGATGGGCTGGGACGCTCGGTCTGTTTCTCGATGTGCTGGCCGGTGCTCTGCTCGGGCAGCACGCGCTGGCGCTGGCAATCGTGGCATTCGTGGCCCACCGCTTTCACCGGCAGGTGCGTGTGCTGCCCATCTGGCAACAGGGCGTCAGTGTGTTCGGGCTGGTGTTTATCTACCAGGCGCTGATCCTCTGGATTACCGGCATTCAGGGCATGCCGATTCTCGCCGCCGCCTACTGGTCGTCGCCGCTGGTGAGCATGCTCCTATGGCCGTGGGTGTACATCGTGCTGCGCGACGTGCGCCGTCGCTACCTGGTAGCGTGAACTCCGCCATGGGCCGAACTCGCCGGCACCCGTCGCCATCGGATTCTTTATGAGACCGATTCACACCATAAAGGACATCGCGGCAGAGACCCGCATCGTCAGAGGCCGGGTGATCGCGGCCAGCGTCGGGGTTTTGCTGCTGGCGGGACTGCTGGTGTTGCGCATGGTCCAGCTGCAAGTAGTGGAGTACGAGCACTTCAGCACCCTGTCCGAGGACAACCGTGTCAAGATCGTCGCACTGGCGCCGACCCGGGGCCTCATCTACGACCGCAACGGCGTGGAGCTGGCGCAGAATACGCCCACTTTCACCTTGGAGGTGGTTCCAGAGAACGTCGAGGACATGGACGCACTGCTCGGCGAGCTCGGCGAGCTCGTCGAGATCACATCGGATGACCTGGCTCGATTCCGCCGCTTACTGAAGAAGAAACGCCGCTTTCAAAGCGTGCCTCTAAGGCATCGATTGAACGAGGAAGAAGTCGCGCGCTTTTCGGTGAATCGCCACCGCTTTCCCGGCGCCGACGTGCAGGCACGACTGACCCGCAGTTACCCTCTGGGCGCATCCGCGGTGCATCTCATCGGTTACGTGGGCAGCATGAGCGAGGAGGATCTGCAGCGGGTGGATGCGGCCCGCTACCGCGGCACCACACACATCGGAAAAACCGGCATCGAGCAGGCCTACGAGTCGGTGCTGCACGGCAAACCCGGAATTCAGCGCGTGGAGACCAACGCCCAGGGGCGCATTCTGCGGGTGCTCGAGCGCACCGATCCGATTCCGGGCAGCAATATCACCCTGACCTTGGACGCATCCCTGCAGGCGGTGGCCGAGCGCGCGCTGGGGCTCGAGAACGGCGCCGTGGTGGCGGTGGATCCTGCCACCGGCGGCGTGCTCGCCTTCGCCAGCACCCCCGTCTACGATCCGAATCCCTTCGTCGACGGAATCGACTCGAAATCTTACCGGGCCCTGCTGGCATCGCCCGAGCGCCCGCTTTTCAATCGTGCCCTCAACGGCCAGTATCCGCCGGGCTCCACGGTCAAACCCTTCGTCGGCCTGGCCGGCCTGGAGCTCGAGGCGGTGACGGTGGACCACGAGATTTTCTGCCCCGGTTATTTTCGCCTTCCCGGCCGTGAACGCCGTTATCGCGATTGGAAGAAGTGGGGCCATGGCAAGGTCGATGTGACCCGCTCCATCGTCGAATCCTGCGACGTGTACTACTATGGGCTGGCCAGGGAACTGGGTATCGGCAGGCTGCACGACTATCTTTCCCAGTTCGGCTTCGGGCGGCGCACGGGCATCATTCTGCAGGGGGAGAGTGGCGGTCTCATGCCCTCGGAGGAGTGGAAGCGCAGAGCCAAGGGTCAGGCGTGGTTTCCCGGTGAAACGCTCATTACCGGAATCGGCCAGGGGTTCGTGCTGGCGACGCCCCTGCAGCTCGCCATGGCCGTGGCGACGCTCAGCACCCGGGGCGTGCGGCTACGCCCCCACGTCGTGCTGCGGCGTGGCGATGCGGCCGCCCAGGGTATGGCGGAGCTGGTCCCGGAGACCCTGGAAACCATCACGCCGCGACTGGAAGCCAACTGGCAGACGATAATCAACGCCATGGCGGATGTGGTGCACGGTCCCAGAGGAACGGCCCGGCGCATCGGCGTCGGTGCCACCTACCGTATCGCCGGCAAGACCGGCACTGCCCAGGTCTTCGGTATCGGGCAGAACGAGGAGTACGACGCGGACAAAGTGGACAAGAAGCTGCGCGATCATGCGTTGTTCATCGCCTTCGCGCCGGTGGACAATCCACGCATCGCTCTGGCAGTACTGGTGGAGAATGGCGGCGGCGGCAGCAAGGTCGCGGCGCCTATCGCAAGAAAGGTGATGGATCACTACTTCCAGCAGGTGCTCGATACCGCCGACGAGCAACTCATTCTCACTGCCGCCGAATTGCCTGCCGCTTCCAATCCATGAACGCCTGCAACGTCCGGCCCCGGCCATGAGCCAGCTGCAGCCCCTCTGGACGCCCCACAAGGCGCTGGCGCCGACGCTCAATGCCATGTACGACCAGCGCACGCTGGCCCAGCGCCTGCACATGGATATTCCGCTTCTGCTGGGGCTTTTGCTGCTCTCGGGCATCGGGCTGGCGGTTCTTTACAGCGCCGGCGGGCAGGATACGGGCATTCTCATCCGCCAGGGCATACGCTTGGCCATCGCTTTCACGGCCATGTTCGTCCTCGCGCAAGTACCCCCCCGGCACCTGTCGTTCTGGACGCCCTGGTTGTACGCCATCGGTATCGCGCTGTTGATCGCCGTGCTCGCTTTCGGCGATGTCGCCCAGGGGGCGCAGCGATGGATAAAAATCGGCCCGTTGAACTTCCAACCGTCGGAAATGCTGAAGATTACCGTGCCGATGATGGTTGCTTACCATCTCGGCGCGCGTCCCTTGCCGCCGACCTTCTCGAGGTTGCTGGCAGCCGGTGTCATGGTGGTGGTGCCGACCCTGCTGATCGCCCGCCAGCCGGACCTGGGGACGGCTCTGCTGATTGCATGCTCCGGCGCGTTCGTGTTGTTTCTCGGTGGAATCAGCGTACGCCTGATCGCAGCGTGCACAATTCTTGCGTCGGCCAGCGCACCGGTAATGTGGTATTTGATGCATGATTATCAACGCCAACGCGTGCTGACCTTTCTCGACCCGGAGCAGGATCCACTGGGAGCCGGGTATCATATAATCCAGTCCAAGATTGCCATCGGATCCGGTGGCACCTATGGAAAGGGATGGCTGAATGGGACACAATCGCAACTGGACTTTCTGCCCGAGCGTTCCACCGATTTCATATTTGCGGTTTTCAGCGAAGAGTTCGGCCTTTCGGGTGTGTTGACGCTCATCGCCATCTATCTCGCCGTGGTTTTCAGGGGGCTTTATATCACCTCCCAAGCCCAGGATTCCTATGGGCGCCTGTTGGTGGGCAGCCTGGTTCTGACATTTTTCGTCTACATCTTCGTCAATATCGGCATGGTAAGTGGCATCTTGCCGGTGGTCGGGTTACCGCTCCCGCTGCTCAGCTACGGCGGCACATCGTTGGTCACGGTGATGGCTGCCTTCGGTATCCTCATGTCGGTTCATACTCACAGGCGCCTGATCTCGGAATGACCAGGGCCGCCTGTAGCGAATTACCATGGGCGTGTTAGAGGGCCTCGCGGATTGGCTGCGGCACACGCGCCATCCCATGTTGTGGCTGGGAACCATCGGCTTGCTCGCCTGCTCCGGCACGCCGGCCCATACGGCAAGCTCCGAACGGCTGGATCCGGACACCGAGATCGCCCCCTTCGTGGCGGACATGGTCTCCCGCCATGGATTCGAGGGTGATCAGCTCACGCGCACCCTGGGCGGGGTGCGCGTGCGCCCGGAGATACTCGAAGCCATTGCACGGCCCGCGGAGTCGTTGGACTGGTATCAGTATCGCCCGATATTTCTGACCGAGTCGCGCATCGCCAAGGGCGCGGAATTCTGGCGAGCCCATGCCGAGACGCTGGACCGGGCGTCCCGGAAGTACGGGGTTTCACCCGAGATCATCGTTGCCATCATCGGTGTCGAAACCCTCTACGGAACGCGCAAGGGAAAGCATCTGGTGCTGGACTCCCTGGCGACCCTGGCATTTCGCTATCCGAAACGCGGCAAATTTTTTCGTAGTGAGCTCGAGGAGTTTCTGGTGCTCGCTCAGCAGGAGAGCTTCGATACACCCAGGGTGAAAGGCTCCTACGCCGGTGCCATGGGGATCCCACAGTTCATATCCAGCAGCTATCGGCGTTACGCGGTGGATTTCGACGAAAATGGCGTACGCGATCTGTTGAACAGTGAGACCGATGCCATCGGCAGCGTCGCCAACTATCTCAACGTGCATGGTTGGCAAAGAGATGGCGCCGTCGCTCTGCCGGCAAGCGTCAGCGGCGACGAGTACAAGGCGCTGGTAAAGAAAGGCATGAAACCCCACACGCCGGTGTCCGACATGGACGATTTCGGTGTCGTCGTTCTGTATGCCGGTGAGAATGATTCCCCGGGGGCCCTCATCGAGTTGACCAACAAGAGTGATATCGAGCATTGGGTGGGATTGCAGAATTTTTATGCCATTACCCGCTACAATCACAGCAGCTTGTATGCAATGGCGGTATTCCAGCTTGCTCGAGAAATCCGCAAGAGATATCGCGGTGTCGAAGGGTGAAGTAAGCGCCAGGGTTGCTGCTTATCCGTACGCTCGGGCAGCCCTTGTAATGTTGGCCGTTGCCATTGTCTTGAGTGCCTGCGGACGCTCCCCCACCGTCGACGGCGGGCCGACGGGAAGTGTCGACGTAGCGTCCATCCCCGACGCGCAGCCGAAGGTCGAACGCAGAAGTCGCTATGGAAACCCGTCGTCCTACACGGTGTACGGCACGCGATATCACACACTGGCGACAAGCGATGGCTACCGTGAGCGCGGCATCGCGTCCTGGTACGGGACCAAGTTCCATGGCCGCCGCACATCGAGTGGTGACAGCTACGACATGTACGCCATGTCGGCGGCCCACAAGACGCTGCCTCTGCCTACCTACGTGCGGGTGACCAATCTGAAAAATGGACGCAGCGTCGTGTTGCGCGTCAACGATCGCGGCCCTTTCCACGCCAATCGCATCATCGATCTGTCATACACGGCCGCCTCGAAGCTCGGAATTCTGGCCAAGGGTACGGGCTATGTAGAGGTGGTCGCGCTGGATCCACGATCGTCCGAGCCCGTCATGGCAAAGGATCCGACCCCGACCCCGGCCCCGAGTCCGGCCAGGGAAGTCGTTCAGCTCTACTTGCAGACGGGTTCGTTCAGCGTGCGGGCCAATGCCGAGCAGATGAAGTGGCGGATGCAGAGCGTTTCCGGAGGCCCGGTCAATATCCAACCGGTGCAGATAGGCGGGAGAACCACCTACCGGGTGCGGGTCGGTCCCATCGCCGACGTCACCAAGGCCGACCGCCTGGCCCAGCGCATAGCGGATCTCGGCCTCGAGACGCCGCGAATCGTAATCGAGTAAGTCGAGCACATGGGGAATACTGAGGGGTTCAACGCATTGGAGCGAAAGGTGTGAGAAGAATACTGGTCGTTGCCCTTGGTCTTTCCGCAATAATTGCCACGCTGGTGGCGCAAGCCGCGGTGGTGAAACCGACGCCGCCGGCTATCGAGGCCCGGGCCTACATCCTGCAGGACTACGATAGCGGCACGGTGCTGGTGGAGGTCAATGCCGACGAGCGGGTGGAGCCGGCGAGCCTCACCAAGATGATGACGACATACGTGGTCTTGGCGCAGCTCGCGGACGGAAAATTCCAGATGGACGATCTCGTTCCCGTCAGCAAGAAGGCATGGAAGATGGGCGGTTCGAAAATGTTCATCGAGGTGGGGAAACAGGTGCCCGTCGAGGATCTGCTCAAGGGTGTCATCATTCAATCGGGAAACGATGCGAGCGTCGCGCTGGCGGAGTTCGTTGCCGGAGACGAGTTCGCGTTCGCCGATCTGATGAATCAGTATGCTCGGCAGCTGGGTATGACGAATACCAATTTCGTCAACGCTTCGGGTCTACCGGAACCCGATCACTATTCGACGGCGCGGGACATGGCCAATCTGGCGGCCGCGCTCATCCGTGATTTTCCCGTGGAATATGCTCTGCACGCGGTGCGCTCCTATACCTGGAACAATATAAAGCAGTACAACAGAAACCCGCTGCTGAGGCGCGACGACAGCGTCGATGGCGTGAAGACAGGGCACACGGAATCCGCCGGCTACTGCCTGGTCGCTTCCGCGAAGCAGGGTGATATGCGCCTGGTGTCGGCATTGATGGGATCGACCAGCGAGGACTCACGGTTAACGGAGACCCGGGCATTGCTGGGCTACGGCTTCCGTTTTTTCGAGACCAACCGGCTGTACGAGGGCGGTGCCCCCATCAGCCGGGTTCGCGTGTGGCAGGGAGAGTCGCCGCAGCTCGAAACGGGCATCGCCGATGACCTCTACCTGACGGTGCCGCGCGGGGCATTCGAAAAGCTCGATACCAGTATCGCGTTGGATGAGGAAACGATTCTGGCTCCGGTGCGCGCCGGTCAACAGCTTGGTGTCGTCAGTATTTCACTGGCTGGCGAGGCCATCGCGCAACGCCCGCTCGTTGCGCTCGCCGAGGTGCCGCAAGGTGGTCTGTGGCGCCGCATGAGCGACTACGTCAAGCTATGGTTCGAATGACGGGCAAGTAAGCGGTGACGATCGCATACCTGAATGGCGAATTTCAGCCGCTGGAGGAAACTCGGATCTCGCCGCTGGATCGCGGGTTCCTGTTCGCCGACGGCGTTTACGAAGTCATTCCCGTTTACGCCGGGCGCTTGTTTCGTGCAGACGCGCATCTGGATCGACTGGAAAGAAGCCTGGCAAGCATACGGATAGCAGATCCCCTGGGCCGCACCGGGTGGAACACGCTTCTGGACGGGATCATCGAGCGCAACGGTGGCGGACATCAGGCCGTTTATCTGCAGGTCACCCGCGGCGCGGCTCCCCGCGAGCATGGCTTTCCCGGTAGTGTTGCTGCCACGGTATTCGCGATGACCCGGATACTGGACGGTCAACCACAGATACTGCCGATTAATGCCGTGACCCGGCCGGATATTCGCTGGACGCGCTGTGATATCAAGTCCGTGGCGCTGCTGCCGAACGTGCTCATGCGCCAGGAGGCCGCGGATGCTTCCGCCGCAGAGGCGATTCTTATTCGTGACGGCCTGGTGACCGAGGGTACCGCCAGCAACGTTTTCGTGGTGCAGGACGATTTTGTCAGCACGCCGCCGGATAGCCCGCACATTCTCGGCGGCATCACCCGTGAGCTGATCAAGGAGCTGATGAGCAGCGCGAGCATCGAATGTCGCGATGAGCCGGTCACGGAGACGGCACTGCGCGCCGCCCGGGAGATCTGGGTGAGCAGCTCCACGAAAGAAGTGACGCCGGTAGTACGACTCGACGACAAGCCCGTGGGGGAGGGCGTGCCGGGGCCTCTCTGGGAACGGGTCCACGGGTTGTTCCAGGACTACAAACAGCGCTTGATGCGCGGAGACGCCAACTGAAATCCAAACCCAATCTATCGGTGCGCGAGCTGGGGCTCAGCGACTACGTCGAAGCTTTGCAGAAGATGCGCCAGTTCACCGACCTGCGCGGCCACGGGAGTGACGATGAGCTGTGGCTGCTCGAGCACCCGCCCGTGTTCACCCTGGGGCAGGCCGGCAGAACGGAGCACCTTCTGGATGCGGGCGGGATACCCGTCATCGATAGCGATCGTGGTGGTCAGGTGACCTATCACGGTCCGGGTCAGCTGGTTGCCTACGTGCTCGTGGATCTGCGCCGTCGCCAACTCGGCGTGCGCCACCTGGTGGACGGTCTGGAGCAGTGCGTCATCGACATGCTGGCGGCGGCGGGTGTCACCGGCCAGCGCAAAGTTCGCGCCCCGGGTGTTTATGTGTCGGGCAAGAAGGTTTGCGCCCTGGGGCTGCGCATTCGCAACGGCTGCTCCTACCACGGTCTGGCGCTGAACGTGGACGTGGACCTGGCGCCGTTTCAAGGCATCGACCCCTGTGGTTATCGTGGGCTCCAGGTCACCCGATTGAAAGATCTCGGGATCCAGTGGGACGTGGAATCCGCCGGCAAGCGGCTGGTGGCGACCTTTGCCCGGCAATTCGGCTACCGGGCTCACCGGGAATTCGAACCCACCGTGTGATCCCCTTCCTCCCGGGTGGCCCCGGCCGGCATTATTCCCGCGATATTCGAGCTAGACTTTTCCCCATGCTGGACAAAGCCCTGGTATTTTCGAGGCCGGCGCGGCCGTGGCGTTAGGGCCGGTCATGCTGGGCATCCCCGGCCTGCGCCTGGGCGCCGATGACCGCGAGCTGCTGGCGCACCCGGCCACCGGGGGCGTCATTCTGTTTGATCGCAATTATCAGGACCCTGCTCAGCTCGCGGAGCTGACGGCGGACATTCACCGGCTGCGCGAACCCCGTCTGCTGGTCGCCGTGGACCAGGAGGGCGGCCGCGTGCAGCGATTCCGTTCGCAGTTCACGCGCCTGCCGGCGCCGGCGTGCTTCGGAGCCTTGTACGACGACGACCCGGATGCAGCCGTTAAGCTGACGCGCGACTGCGGCTGGTTGATGGCGGCGGAATTGCGCGCCTGCGGCGTCGACTTCAGTTTCGCGCCGGCCCTGGACTTGCGCACCCGCGAAAGCTTGGTCATCGGCAATCGGGCCCTGCATCGAGACGCGCAAACGGTGGCGATTCTGGCACGCGCCTTCATGGCCGGCATGGGCAGTGCCGGCATGTGTGCGGTGGGTAAGCACTTTCCCGGGCACGGTAGCGTGGAAGGGGATTCTCACCTCACGCTGCCGGTGGACGACAGGGATCTGGAGACACTTCGTGTCGCGGATATGTTGGTGTTCGAGCGCATGATTCACTACGGTTTGCCCGCCGTGCTGGCGGCCCATGTGGTTTACGCCAAAGTAGATGCCCGGCCGGCCGGCTATTCTCGAGTGTGGCTGACGCAGGTGTTACGGGGTGAGCTGGGGTTCGCGGGCGCGGTATTCAGCGATGATCTGGGCATGGCCGGCGCGTCCCTGGACGGAGGTGCCAGGGCGCAAGCCGCGCTGGCCCTGGAAGCCGGCTGCGATATGGTCTTGCTGTGCAACGACCGTGGAGCCGCCGAGTCGGTTGTCGAGGACAATCCCCACCGGGAGTCTGCCTTGCGATCGGCGCGCCTGGCGCGTATGCACGGCCGCGACGCCACACTCTGGCAAGCGCTGCAGGCCGACCCCCGCCGTGGCGAGGTTGCCGCCGCCATCGGCGCCCTGGATCGTGCGCCTGAATTGGATCTCGGTGACGAAGCTCCACTCTGAGGCGGCTCGAGCGATACCGATGGTCGCAATATGCGCGCCGGTGTCGCGGCGCTCATCCAACGAGATTCGATGAATGGCAACCGCACTGACTGATTCCCGTCCGGTCGTCATCGCGCTGGCCGTGGTCACGTTGATCGGGGTGGCGGTCGTTGTATACGCCCCCGGGCTGGGCGGTGTGTTCGTCTTCGACAGCATAGAGCGCGTCATCCGAAATGATTCGTTGCAGATCAGCGCGCTGGACGCCGAGCAGCTCCTGGGCGCCGCCTATGCTGCCGAGGACAGCTACCCACAACGCGGCCTGGCGTACCTCACGCTGGCCTTGAACTACTACTTCGCCGGCCAGCAGTTCGCGCCGTTCGCCTTCAAGGCGACGAATCTGGCCATTCACATCCTCAACGGGTTGTTGGTCTTCATACTTGCCAGGTTGATCTTGTGGCGCTGGCGGCAGCCCGGTGTGCTCCCCGGGCGCCACGATCCATCGGCCCCTATCGCTGTTCTGGCCGTTTTCGCAATGGGGCTGTGGCTACTGCACCCCATCCAGCTCACCAGCGTGCTCTACATCGTGCAGAGAATGACGAGCATCGCCGCCACCTGGGTTCTCGCGGGATCCATTCTGTACATCTACGCGCGAGGGCGATTTCAACAGGGCCGCCGACCTGCTCTCGCCCTGATGTACCTGGGCGTCATCGTGTTCGCCGGTATCGGATCCCTGTCCAAGGAAAGTGCCCTCTTGTTGCCGGCGTATGTCGCCGTCCTCGAGTTATTTCTTTTCCATCGGAGCTCGCTGGCGGCCGAGCAGAGGCGCGCACTGGCGTTGTATTTCGGAGTGATCTTGCTCATCCCCCTGCTGGTTGGCGTGGTGGCGCTGGTGGTGACTCCGGACATCTTCCTCGCCGGCTACGAGGGGCGCGATTTCGATTTACTCCAACGTCTGCTCACCCAGGCGCGCGTGTTGTTCCTTTACGTGGGTTTGTTGTTGATTCCCGATATACGCCGTTTCGGCCTCTACCATGACGACCTGGTCACCAGCGCCGGGCTATTCGATCCTGTGAGCACGTTTTTCGCGGTGACCGCCTGGGTCGTGATCCTGGCCTTCGTCGTGTGGGGCGCGCGACGTCGAGCGCCGTGGGCATTCGCCACAGCCTGGTTCCTGATCGGGCACGGGATGGAATCCACCATCCTGCCGCTGGAGCAGGTGCACGAGCACAGAAATTACCTGCCCGGCACCGGCTTGGCGGTCGCCGCCGCCTACTACGCGGGCGTCCTCTGGGAGCGGGCAGGGCGACTGGGGATAGTGCTGGTGTCGGCATCCGTCATCTGGCTTCTCGCCCTGGCCTCGGTCAGCCACATGCGGGCAGACTCCTGGCGCAATCCCGCGCTCATGATGGAAACCCTGGCCAGGCATCACCCACAGTCCTATCGGTCCGTGGTCGGCTACGCGTTCAACAGCATACCCGTCCAGGCGGATCTGTCGGTACGCTTCGACGCTTTCAAGCGGGCGGCCTTGCTGGACGGCCGGGTCGTGGTGCCGTTGATCGAGATGGCAAAAATCGCAACGGCGGTGGCTGACTTCCTCGGTAGCGGGGAGCTGACATCCGGGAACTCGGGCGGGGAAGGCTGCAAGATGCCGATTCGCAACATGCAGCTGTTGGCCGATAGCGAGCACAACGCTTGCCTGCTGGAGGCTCTGGACCATGAGATCGGCGTGCGTCTGTCCAGTAAGCTTGCGCGTACAGACAGTATCGTGGTCTTGGTTTCGTTGGTGGATTGTGCCCTGGATGGTAACCGCGAGTGTAAGGCGCTTCGCGGCAACATCCGGCGGTGGCACGAAGCCGCTCTATCCAACGAACAATTACCGGTAAACCACCGGGCCGTGTTGGAGCTGTCGGTGGCAAAGATTCATGCATCCGCGGGAGATCATGAAGCAGCCGTGGATCACGCCCAGCGAGCCGGCGAACTGGCTGCCGACAATCTGGCCTATCGACTGCAGGAGGCAACCCTTTATGCTCTGTTAGCGCGTTGGAGCGAGTTGGGTCTGTTGCTGGGCGAAGTCGAGACTCGCTTCCCCGTTCGGGCAAATGCCGATCCGGCATTTCGGAGGCTCAAAAGTCAATACGGTGATGCCACGAGCCAGTAGCGGAGCGCATCTAGATCACGCAACAGTGAAGGTCGAACTCTATGTCGGCATCTGTCTGAGAAGGGCGATCCCGGGTGGCCTCGAGACGCATGAAGCGTATGGTGAATCGGTGTTTTCCTGCGCTGATTTCCGGAAAGCAGCGCGCCTCGCCCAGCACACAAACGCGAATCATCAGACAGGGCGTGGAAGTTTCAAGCGCGCGCTGAAAAAATCCCGACCGTGCCAGCTCTTGTGTGGCGATAGCGCTTTCCCTGACCAGTTTCAAGCACAGCGACACCGAGCTGTTCAACAATTCGAAACTGCGTAGCCAGCCTTGCAGATCGTTCATGCGCTGGTCCGCCGACGCCTGCAGCCAGAAGTGCAAGGCGGGCAGGTCGAAATTGCAGGTTCCAGCAGTGATGGTGCTTCGTTGGCGTACGGTGGAAAGAAGTTCATCATCGCGCAACCCCTGCCCCCAGGAACTTTCGTCGTTGCGCAATTTCGCAAGCTGTCCCTTAACGGCATCGAGCACCTCCTCCAGGCGAGCCGGGTCCACATTTCGATTGCGGGACAGGCCCTGCAGGGTGGTGGCATTCCTTTCCAGCTCTTTGATCATCTCCTTTTTCAGGTCCGCCCGGCTGATGACGGCCATGATGTCGATGATCGCCTCGAGGGTGGTGCGGCTCGACCAGGGGTCGATATTCGTCAAGGAATTTTCTGCTTTGGCGAACAAATGCTCGAGCCGCAAGAATGTCCGAATTCTTTCGCTGAGCGGCTGTTCGTAGATAGAGTGGTTTGCTGGCATGGTCCCGATTTGCTACTGATATGGCGTTCGTCTGACGCCAGGGGCGATCATTGTTTCATCTTCGGCTGCTCGCCTGCAATACGCTCGGCCTTGCTCAGGTACCGGCGATGTAGCGCGGACACCGCTTTTGCCAGCGCTTCCACGGATCCATCGTTCTCGATGATGTCATCCGCTGCCGACAGCCGTGTGTTGCGATCCAGCTGAGCGGCCAGAATCTTTTCCACTGCCACGCGGGTCGTGCGATCGCGACGCCGCGTGCGCTCAATCTGGAGTTCCTCGGGTGAATCGACGACCAGCACGCGATCCACCAGTTCCCTGGCGCCGGTCTCGATCAGCAGTGGTACGACGACTATTGCGTAGGGCGCCGCCAGTTGGTCCAACAGGCGCTTCATCTGCGCGTACACGCGCGGATGCACGATTGCTTCCAAGCGATCGCGTTTCGCAGGATCGGAAAAAATGTGTTCACGCAGTCGGCGGCGATCCAGCCCGCCGGACTTGCTGAGAAACGTGGTTCCGAAGTGCTGCAGAATTTCCTCGTATGCCGGCTGTCCCGGCGCCACTACCTGCCTCGCCAGCTCGTCTGCATCGATGACCGGGGTTCCCAAGGATGAGAACAAATTTGCCACGGTCGTTTTGCCGCTGCCGATCCCACCGGTAACACCGATGACCAGAGCAGGTCTCACGGAAAACGCGTCATCGGCACGGGAGCGTTCACTGAGCCATCCCGCTAATTCCCATATAGGCGTCGATCAGCTGGTTCCCCCACATGAGCGCGATCCACCCGGCCATGGCGAGATAGGGGCCGAATGGAATGGGGATGCTCCTGTCGTGGCCTCGCAAAGCGATCATTCCGACACCGATGATGGCGCCGACGAAGGACGACAGCAGTACGATGAGGGGCACCGCCGACCACCCAAGCCAGGCTCCGAACAATGCCAGCAGTTTGAAGTCGCCATATCCCATTCCTTCCTTGCCCGTCAGAAGACGGAATAGATGGTACACGGACCATAGGGTCAGGTAACCCACGATGGCGCCGATGACGCTTGCTTGCGTTGTCGTATAGGTCCCGGTGAGGTTGAACGCGAGTCCCAGCCACAGGAAGGGCAGGGTGATGGAGTCGGGAAGAAATTGGGTGTCAAAATCGATGAAACTCAGTGCGATGAGGGCCCAGGTCAATAGCAGGGCACCGCCGGCCTGAATGCTCATTCCGAACCGCCATACCACCATTATCGACAGCAGCCCGGTGACAAGCTCGACCACCGGATAACGCAACGGTATCCGCCGTCCGCACTGGGAACATTTACCCCTGAGCGCCAGGTAGCTGAATACCGGCACGTTCTCCAGAGCCGTGATCGGATGATCACAGTCGGGGCAGCGCGAGCGTGGCACGATCAGGTTGTAGGGTTCCGACTGCGCCGGCGGCGAGACGCCATCGAGTACCTCGGCGCACTGGCTGCGCCACTCGGCGTCCATCATCTTCGGCAGCCGGTGGATGACCACGTTGAGGAAGCTGCCGACGATCAGCCCCAGCAGGCCTGCGAAAGTCAGTAGAACGGGCAGATTATCTGCCAGATATCGAGCTACCAGCATTATCTGCCCCGGTGTGGGTTATTCGCGAAGGAGTATCTCGCTCCGGGTCAGACGACTTCGCCCATCTTGAAAATCGGCAGGTACATGGCAATGACGAGACCGCCGATGAGCACGCCGAGCACCGCCATGATCATGGGCTCCATCAGACTGCTCATGGCGTCGACGGCGTTGTCGACCTCTTCTTCGTAAAAGTCGGCCACTTTTCCCAACATGTGATCGATGGAGCCGGATTCCTCGCCGATGGCAACCATCTGCACGACCATGTTCGGAAATAGATGTGTATCGCGCATGCTTGCCTGCAGCTGCGTACCGGTCGCAATTTCGTCTCGCATTCGGAGAATGGCCGATCCGTACACGACGTTGCCGCATGCGCCGGCGACCGAATCCATGGCCTCCACCAGGGGCACGCCGGCTGCGAACATGGTAGCCAGGGTGCGTGCGAACCGGGCGATGGTCGCTTTGACGAGTATGTCGCCGATCACGGGGATCTTGAGAGACAGGCGCTCGAGCACGTGCCGGAACTTCCTGTTGCGCTTCTTGAGTTGCATAAAGCCCCAGATGCCGCCGCCGATGCCGCCGAAGATAAGGACCCAGTATTTGACGAAATAGTCCGATGCGGCGATGACAAACAGTGTCATGGCAGGCAGATCGGCGCCGAAACCGTCGAACAGGCTGGCGAACTGCGGGATAACGAAAATCATCAAAACGGCGGTTACGACGAAGGCCATGATGAGAACCGCCGTCGGATAGAAAAGAGCCTTCTTGATCTTGCCCTTGATCGCTTCTGTCTTTTCCTTATAAGTCGCGATCTTGTCCAGCAGCGACTCCAGGATACCAGCTTGTTCACCGGCTCGCACCAGAGCCACAAAGAGGTCGTCGAAGTGCAGTGGATGCCGCGCCAGGGCGTCTGCGAGGTTATTGCCCGCCTCTACATACGCTTTGATGTCCAGAATGAGTTTCTGCATTCTGGGATTCTCGTGACCCTTGCCGACGATTTCGAAGGATTGCACGAGGGGGACACCGGCCGACATCATGGTTGCAAGCTGGCGGCTGAAGACGGAGATATCCTTCGCCGTTATCTTTTTGCCACCAGTGCCAAACAGCGGCATCGGTTTTTTCTTGACGCGCATGGGGTTGATCCCCTGGCGCCGAAGCATGGCTTTGACCAGCGCATCACTGGTGCCGCTCATCTCACCCTTTATTTTCTTGCCTTGTTTGTCCCGGCCTTCCCAGACAAACATTACCGATTTTACGGCTGCTTGCGCCATGTTCTACTCCTGGGTAATCCGGTTCAGCTCGTCAAGGCTGAGCATGCCGTCCCTGACCTTCTTGAGAGCGGACATACGAAGATCGGGAATGCGTTCGCGCATCGCCTGGTCGGCGAGATCGATGGAATTTTTGCCTTCCATGATGAGGCGTTTCATTTCGTCTGAAATCTGCATGACTTGGTAAACACCCACGCGGCCCTTGAAACCGGCGTTGCATCCGTCGCATCCCACCGGGCGGTAAACGGAGAAATCGTCTTTGGCGAGCAGCTTCTGGCTGAAGCCTTCCTTCAGAAGCGCCTCCTTGGGGATGTCGGCGATCTCCTTGCAAGTGTGCAGGCGCCGGCCCAGGCGTTGCGCGGTGACGACGTTGATGGACGTGGCAATGGCGAACGGCATGAGGCCCATGTCCACCATTCGGGTCAGGGTTTGCGGGGCGTCGTTGGTGTGCAGGGTGGACATGACCATATGACCCGTCTGGGCGGCTTTGATGGCGATGTTCCCGGTTTCGAGATCGCGAATCTCGCCCACCAGAATGATGTCGGGATCCTGGCGCAGAAATGCCCGCAACGCTTTCGGGAAGGTCATCCCGGTACGTTCGTCTATCTGCACCTGGTTGACGCCGGGCAGGTTGATTTCGACCGGGTCCTCGGCGGTGGAGATATTGATGTCGACCTTGTTGAGCAGATTGATACCGCTGTAGAGCGACACGGTCTTGCCGCTACCGGTGGGTCCCGTGACCAGGAACATGCCGTAGGGCTTTTTCAGATTATTCATGAAGATTTTCAGCTGAAAGTCTTCGTAACCCAACTGCTCGATAGGAATGCTCATGCTCGAATCGAGCATACGCAGCACGCACTTTTCGCCGAACAGTGTCGGGCAGGTGCTGACGCGAAAATCCAGCGACTTGGTCTTGGAGAGCTTCAGCTTGATGCGGCCGTCCTGGGGAACCCGCCGCTCGGAGACATCCAGGCGCGACATGACCTTGATGCGCGCGGCGATCTTGTTGGCCAGTGCCAGGGGCGGCTTCGCGACCTCGATGAGCACTCCGTCGATGCGCAGACGCACCCGGCAGAATTTCTCGTAAGGCTCGATGTGGATATCGGAGGCCTCTTTCTTCATGCAGTCGAGCAGCAGCTTATTGACGAACTTCACCACCGGAGCATCGTCCACGTCCAGACCGGTGTCGTCCTGCTCGGGCTCGTCGCCGGCGACTTCCAGGTCTTCCAGCCCCTCCAGATCGTCGTCGTCGCCCATGCCCATGGAGGGATCGGCCGCGTCCAGGGCCTTCTCGATGGCCTTCACGAGCTTGTCGTCTTCCACCAGGATGGCCTCGGTCTGGGCCCGGGTGGCGAATTTGATCTCGTCCAGCGCCTGCAGATTGGTGGGGTCGGAGACAGCGATAAACAGTCGGTTGCCGCGCTTGTAGATGGGCAGCGCGTGGTTCTCCCTGACCAGTTTCTCCTTCACCAGCTTGGTGACGTCGGCATCGATCTCGATGGCGCTGATGTCGAGCACGGGAACGCCGAATTCGTCCGCGGCAACCTGGGCCACTGCCGAAGCCGAGACCAGATGGTTGCTGACCACGTGGGAGACAAAGGGGATCTTGCCCGAGATCGCCTCTTCCCAGGCCTTGGCCGCAGCCTCCTCGGTGAGCAGGCCATCCATGACCAACTTGCGTGCGAGGCCCGTGACCTGGACCTTTGCCGTGGTAACCGCCATGCTTTTTTAGTGCCTTTCGGGGAACATTGAAGACGCGTAAATAGTAGTTTACTGGTGGCCTTTTGGCCACAGGCAGGCCCGCTGAAACGCCCGCCCCGAGAGGAAAATTCCCTGTCGGCACAGGGCTTTGTGACGCGTTTCGCACAAAGCGGCTGGGGCCGGTGGGGGGCTTCGCCGGGGGGTTGCCTGGCGGGGGTCCAGCGGCTCCTAGAGTGTTGTATCGGCGCTTTGGGGGGGGACTTTAATGGGGATCTGTCAGGTCTCTACCGGCATGGGGACAGATTAAAATCTGTCCCCTCTTCGTTTGGTGGCGACTCGGTGGAAAATTCGGCGCCGCTGGCGGAGGGCAGAATTGAAATCTGCCCCCTGCTTCAGGCTGCGGCGACCACAGCCTTGTCGAAGCGGAACTCGTTGCCGTCGTAGCTGACCCGAATCGTGTCCCCCGGTCCGTAGGCGCCTGCCAGTATGGTCTGGGCAAGGGGGTTCTCCAGGCTGTGCTGGATGGCGCGCTTCAGGGGCCGGGCGCCGTACACCGGGTCGAATCCCGCTTCGGCGAGCTTGTCCAGGGCTTCCACATCGATGCTGAGGCCGATGTCCAGCTCGGCCAGCCGCGCCCGCAGGCCGGCCAGCTGTATCTCGGCGATGGCACGGGTCTGTGCCCTGCCCAGGGGGTGGAATACCACCACATCGTCGATTCGGTTGATGAACTCCGGGCGGAAGTGGCTGGCCACGATGTCCATGACCGCGCGCTTCATGTCCTGGTAATTCTCCTCGCCGGCGAGCTCCTGAATCACCTGGGAGCCTAGATTGGAGGTCATGATGATGACAGTGTTGCGGAAGTCTACCGTGCGCCCCTGACCATCGGTGAGACGGCCATCCTCCAACACCTGCAGCAGCACGTTGAAGACATCCGGGTGGGCCTTCTCGATCTCGTCGAGCAACACCACCGAATAGGGTTTTCGGCGAACCGCTTCGGTCAGATAGCCACCTTCCTCGTATCCCACGTAGCCGGGCGGTGCGCCGATGAGCCGGGCCACGGAGTGTTTCTCCATGAATTCCGACATGTCCATACGCACCATGGCTTCATCGGTATCGAACAGGAACTCCGCCAATGCTTTGCAGAGCTCCGTTTTGCCGACGCCGGTGGGGCCCAGGAACAGGAACGAGCCGTTGGGCCGGCGTGGATCGGAGAGCCCGGCGCGGGAGCGCCGTATGGCATCGGATACGACACGGACGGCCTCCTCCTGACCAACCACGCGCTGGTGCAGCCCTTCTTCCATCTTCAGCAGCTTCTCGCGCTCGCCTTCGAGCATCTTGCTCACAGGGATCCCGGTCCACTTCGATACCACCTCGGCGATCTCTTCCTCGGTAACCGACACCCGCAGCAGCTTCATGTCCGATACGTCGGCGTCCGTGACCGCTTCGATCTGTTTCTCCAGCTCAGGAATGCGTCCGTACTGCAGCTCCGACATGCGCCCCAGATCGCCGGCGCGGGCGGCGGTCTCGTATTCCAGCCGCGCCCGTTCGAGCTCTTCCTTGATGTGCTGGCTACCGTGCACCGCGGCCTTTTCCGCGTGCCACACTTCCTCGAGATCTGCGTACTCGCCCTCGAGTTCCCCGATGTCCGATTCGAGCTTGCTCAGGCGTTCCCGCGAGGCGTCGTCGGTTTCCTTTTTCAGCGCCTCGCGTTCGATCTTCAGTTGGATGAGACGCCGGTCCAGACGATCCATGACCTCGGGCTTGGAGTCGATCTCCATGCGTATACGGCTGGCTGCTTCGTCCACCAGATCGATGGCCTTGTCCGGCAGCTGGCGGTCGGAAATGTAGCGATGAGACAGGGTCGCCGCCGACACGATGGCCGGATCGGTAATGTCGACGCCGTGGTGCACCTCGTAGCGCTCCTTCAATCCCCGCAGGATGGCGATGGTGTCCTCGACGCTGGGCTCTTCCACCAGAACCCGCTGGAATCGTCGCTCCAGGGCTGCGTCCTTCTCGATGTACTTGCGGTATTCATCCAGGGTGGTGGCGCCCACGCAGTGGAGCTCGCCCCTGGCCAGCGCCGGCTTGAGCATATTGCCGGCGTCCATGGCGCCCTCGGCCTTGCCGGCGCCGACTACCGTGTGCAGCTCGTCGATGAACAGAATAATCTGCCCCTCTTGCTTGGCGAGATCGTTGAGCACCGCCTTCAGGCGTTCCTCGAATTCGCCGCGGAACTTGGCTCCGGCGATGAGCGCACCCAAATCCAGGGACAGCAGGCGCTTGCCCTTCAGACCCTCGGGTACCTCGCCGTTGACGATGCGCTGGGCAAGCCCTTCGACAATGGCGGTCTTGCCGACGCCGGGCTCACCGATGAGCACCGGGTTGTTCTTGGTGCGCCGCTGCAGTACCTGGATGGTGCGGCGGATTTCGTCGTCTCTGCCGATGACCGGATCCAGCTTGCCCTGCTCGGCACGCTCGGTGAGGTCGATGGTGTATTTCTCCAACGCCTGGCGTTGCTCTTCGGCATTGGCGTCGTCCACGGTCTCGCCGCCACGCATCTTCTCGATGGCGCTTTTCAGCGCCGCACTCTCGGCGCCGTTGGCTTTGAGCAGATCCGCGACCCGGTCCTTGGCTTCCAGGGCCGCGAGCACGAACAACTCGCTGGATATGTACTGGTCTTTGCGTTCCTGGGCGAGCTTGTCCATGACGTTCATGACCCGGCCGAGCTCGTTGGAGATCTGCACGTCGCCGCCGGTGCCCTGCACCTGGGGCAGCTCGTCCAGGGCCACGCCCAGCTGAGATCGGAGCCCGTTGACGTTGACGTTTGCCTGGGTGAGCAGGTGGCGCACGCTGCCGCCCTGTTGGTCGAGCAACGCCGTCATTACATGGACGGGCTCGATGAACTGGTGATCGCGCCCGACGGCCAGGCTCTGGGCATCGGCCAGGGCCATTTGGAACTTGGTCGTTAATTTGTCACTACGCATGATTCGGCTCCCGTTATCACTGGTTTAAGTGAGGGCGCGGCGCGCCGATTCAACCCGTTTGCCAGGCCCCGGCGGGTCAGGGTTGGTGCTTGTTGTCTTCCTCCAGCGCGGCCAGCAGATCCTGCATGTCCGGCGGCAGCGGGCTTTGCCAGTGCATGGCTTGTTCGCTGGCGGGGTGGAGCAGCTTCAGCTGCTCGGCGTGCAGGGCCTGGCGCTTGAAGAGGCGTAGTTGCTCGGTCAGTGCGGTCCCGGCCGCCGCCGGAAGCCGCAGGCGGCCACCGTAAACCGGGTCACCCACCAGCGGGTGGTCGATGTGCGCCATGTGCACGCGAATCTGATGGGTGCGGCCGGACTCCAGGGCCAGCCGCAGCAGGCTGTGGGCGCGGAAGCGGCGCTCCACCCGGTAACGGGTGGCCGCGGGCCGGCCGGCATCGTTGACCGCCATGCGTGTGCGATGCACCCGATGCCTGCCCACGGGTGCATCCACCCTGCCGCCGGCGCTCAACAGCCCGGTGACCACGGCCAGGTACTCGCGCTCCACCTGTCTGTTTTTCAGCGCGCTCACCAGGCGTTTGTGGGCCAGCAGCGTGCGCGCCACCACCAGCAGGCCGCTGGTGTTCTTGTCGAGCCTGTGCACGACGCCGGCACGGGGCACATGGATCAGTTCCGGGTCCCGATGCAACAGGGCGTTGACCAGTGTTCCGTCAGGGTTGCCCGCCCCCGGGTGCACCACCAGTCCCGCGGGCTTGTCCACCACCAGCAGGTGCTGGTCTTCGTAGACGACCGCGATGTCCATGGCCTGTGCCTGCCAGCGCCCGCTGTCCGCCGCCGGCGCCATCTCGAGCTCGACCCGTTCGCCGCCGGCGACTCGATCCTTGGGCCGGCGTGCTCGGGCGTCCACGGTCACGCGTCCCTGCCGGATCCATTCCGACAGCCGCGAGCGGGAGAACTCGGGAAACAGGCTGGCCAGCGCCTGGTCGAGCCGGGTGCCGGCAAGCTCCCGGGGTATGATGGCTGTGCGGGTTTGTTGCGGGTCCACGCTGGATATTTGTTAGGCTATGCCAATGAGAGTGTTTTACCCGAGGCGGGTGTGCTCCCGGAGCCTGGTCCGGGGCCTGGTCACGGTTTTTCTAGCTGCCGCCATGTCCGGCTGCTCCTGGCTCGGTGAAAAACCGGACATCACCAAGGACTGGTCGGCGGCACGCCTGTATTCCGCCGCCAAGGAGCGCCTGGAGAGCAAGGACTACGAGAAGGCAATAGAGTACTACGAGAAGCTCGAGGCCCGTTACCCGTTCGGGCCCCATTCGCAACAGGCTCAGCTGGATATTGCTTACGCGTACTATCGAAACGACGAGGCAGCCGCGGCCGTGGCCGCCGCCCAGCGCTTCATCAAGCTGCATCCCCGCCACCCCAACGTGGACTACGCCTACTACATCAAGGGTCTGGCCAACTATGTGAAAACCGGCGGCCTGGTGTCGCGCATCGTGCAGAAGGATTACTCGAAACGGGACACCGGGGCGGCCATGGAGGCGTTCCAGGATTTCAGTGAATTGACCCGGCGTTTTCCCTACAGCAAGTACTCCGAGGACGCCGCCCAGCGCATGCTGTTTCTCAAGAACACCCTCGCCATGTACGAAGTTCATGTGGCCAGGTACTACCTGAGCAGAGGCGCCTTCGTGGCGGCTGCCAATCGCGCGCGTTACGTGGTGGAGAACTATCAGCGCACGCCGGCCATGCCGGATGCGTTGGTGGTGCTGGCCAAATCCTACAAGTCCATGCAGTTGACCAGCCTGTCGGAGGACGCCGTGCGGGTTCTGGAGCTCAACTATCCCGACCACCCGGGAATTCAGGAAGTCGCGGAGCTCGACGTCGACTAGACATTCGGGCGGCCTCGCCACCATATCCTCCATGCGGAATTCGCCTGCTAGACTTGTCGTAGTTTTGCGGGAACTCCGTAATTACCATGTTCAATCCTCTCAACTGGCTGAAAGGCAAGCACATCGACGGGTTCTCCCGGGAACTCGCTCGGGAGTTCGCCAGTCGCTACCCGTTGGAGATGGCCAAAGGGTCGCCGGACAAGAAACAGGAAAAGAAGCTCGGCCGCGCCCTCAATTACGTCTACAGGCAGGCCAGGGAGTTCCGGCAGGAACGGCGCCTGGGAATTTACGGAACGGCGCGGCTGGGGAACGGATTCAAATGGGAGCTGAGAGAGATGGGCTATCGGCACGATTTTGTCGAACAGACCACCAAGGGGCTTATCTTGAGTGTTCGTGGTAAATGAGTGCCTATCGGGAACGGCGCGCCGGCTGTGGGTGCTGCGCTCGTTCGCGGTGACCCGCGCAGTCGGTCATGGGCTTTCTCAATCGAATATTCGGCCATGCTGCCGCTGATGGCGACGCATCCTCGTCACCTGATGACGCCGAGGTCGTCGATGAAATTCGCCGCGGCCTCGAGCAACATCAGGCCGGCGATCTGAAAGCGGCCGAGGGCGCTTACCGCAGCGCTCTGGACCAGGCTCCGGATCACGCTTACGCGCACTACCTGCTGGGCAGCCTGCTTGGTGAGAGTGGCCGCTTGGACGAGGCGCTGACGCATCTCGAGCAGGCAGCGCGACTGGACCCGTCGGCTGGTGCGGCGCGCTCGGGTCTGGGCAACGTCTACCGGGCCCAGGGCCGCTTCGAAGAGGCGGAGGCGGCCTATCGCGACGCCATCGCCATCGACGCCGACACCATCAACGCCCATCGAAATCTCGGTGATCTACTCCATTTCCAGGGCCGCATCGACGAGGCCATAGAGTGTTTTACCGGAGCGGCTTCGTTGGCGGGCGCCGACGCGGACGTGCATTTCTTGCTGGCGGACCTGTTGTCGGCCCGCGGCCGTTACCAGGAAGCGAGCGCCTGCTATAGGGCGGGTTTGAGCATTTCCCCCCGGGTGGCGGCGGCCCACAACAATCTGGGCGCCAGCCTGCGCCACCTGTCCCGGGACCAGGAGGCACTGGCGTGCTTCGAAGAGGCGCTGCGCTTAGATCCGAAGCTCGGCGATGCCCATGCAAACATGGCCGACTTACTCCATTTGCAGGGATCGGTCGATAAAGCCATCGCGCACTACCGTGCGGCCGCCGAGCTGCAGAGGGACTCCGTCCATTGCCGGCGCAGCCTCGGCCAACTGCTGTTGGCTGAGAATCGTAGTGATGAGGCGCTGCAATTGTTTCGCGAGGTGTTGACTCTAGAACCGGAATCCGCGCGCTCACAGTGGGAGCTCGGTAATGCGCTCGTGGCCAGCGGCCGCGTCGACGAGGCCATCGAGCGTTTCCGGCAGGCAGCGCGGCTGGACCCGAGGACGCCGACGTGCTGGTGAATCTCGGCTATGCGCTCAACGCGAGCAAACGCTTCGAGGAGGCCAAGCGGTGCTTTCGCCGGGCTGTGGGCTGGCCCGGACCTCGCCGAGGCCACAACAATCTCGCCGTGGCGTGTTGCAGATGCAGGGCGAGCTGGGACCCGCAATGCAAGCCTACGAGCATGCACTGAAGTTGGCTCCCAACGAGTTTTATGTGCGCTCGAACTATCTCACCTGCTTGAATTACCATGCGGAGGCGGCGCCGGAGGAAGTGTTCGAACAACACCGAAACTGGTCGGAGCTGCTGTTCGGCACTTTGGCGCCCGCTGGAGCCGGGCAGGCTCGCGCGTCCGATCCGGATCGGCGTCTTCGAATCGGCTACGTGTCGGCGGATTTTCGTTTTCATTCCGTGGCTTTTTTTATCGCGCCGATAATCGAGCAGCATGACCGCGAGCACTTCGAAATCACCTGCTACGCGCACGTGGCCAAAGCCGACGCCGAAACGGATCGCATCAAGGCACTTTCCGACAACTGGCGCGACATTGCTTCGCTCAGCGATGCGGAGGTGGCTGCCTGGATTCGCCGCGACGCCATCGACATCCTGGTGGACCTGTCCGGGCATACGGTGGGCAATCGCCTGCCGGTTTTCGCCCAGCGCCCGGCGCCCGTCCAGGTGACCTACCTGGGCTATCCCAACACCACGGGACTGAAGAGTATTGACTATCGGCTGATCGACGTTTTGACGGATCCGCCGGGACGTTCAGACCGCCTCCACAGCGAGAAACTGATTCGGCTCGATGAAGTGTTTCTGTGCTATCAGCCGTTGGAATCATGCCCCGATATAGGTGAGTCCCCGCGCCTCCGATGCCGGCGCCGGAATCACTTTCGCCTCCTTCAACGAATTGCTCAAGGTAACCCCAGCCACGGTCAGCGCATGGTGCGAGATCCTCGCGCGCACGCCCTGAGTCGAAGTTGATCATCAAGGGTACGACTCTGGAGGACGACGGCACGCGCCAGCTCGTCATCGAGCGCTTCGCCGAGCACGGGCTGGATCCCGCACGACTGCAGCTCGTCGGGCGTACCCCCGACATTGGAACAACATCTGGAGCTATACAACAAGGTCGACATCGCTCTCGATACCTTCCCCTTACAATGGCACGACGACGACTTGCGAAGCACTGTGGATGGGAGTGCCCGTGGTCAGCCAGTCTGGTGGTGTGCATGCGTCCAGAGTGGGCTTGAGCGTGCTTTCAAGCGTCGGTCTCGATGATCTGGTGGCGGATAATGTGCAGGATTACATTGCCACAGCCGTGAGTCTGGCCGGCGATCGCGAGCGACGGCTGCGGCTTCGCAATGAGCTGCGCGATCGCTTACGCAGTTCGGCGCTGATGGATGCGCGAGCGCATACGCGGCGCATCGAGTCCGCCTACCGGGAGATGTGGCACCGCGCTATGCGCGGCACCCGATGATGGCCGGTCCGTGGAAGCCGATGCCGGCGCCACCATGTCGGTGGCCGTCAAGGGCGGGAATCCACCTGCGCGTGCCCGCCGCGATCGAGGAGCTGACACCCTATGTGCTCTTGGAGCAGGAGGACTGGTTCGAGGACGAAATTCAGTTCGTCCGCGCATGCTGAAAACCGGCATGCGCTGTCTGGATATTGGCGCCAACTACGGTGTCTTCTCCCTGGGCTGCGCCAGGCGCGTGGGTCCCGAAGGCCGGGTCTGGAGCTTCGAGCCCACCCCTCGGACCGCGGATTTTCTTTCGACAAGCATTCGGGAGAACGGCTTCGGGAATGTCAGCCTGATGCGCATGGCTCTGTCCAGTATCTCCGGCACGGCCAAGCTCGTGACCCACGCAGATTCCGAGCACAACTACCTCACCGAGGAGGTGACGGGCGGCGAGCGATGCGAGATCGTTGACGTCAGGCGTCTGGACGATTTGGCGTCAGAGCAGGGGCTGGAGAACATCGATTTTGTAAAGATGGACGCCGAGGGCGCGGAGATCGCTATCCTGGAAGGGGGTGAGCAATTTTTCGAGCGTGAGTCTCCGGTCGTTCTGTTCGAGTTTAAGAATCGTGAGGGCGCCAATTGGGAGCTCGTCGAGGCGGTGCAGGCACGGGGATTCGAAATCTACCGACTGGTACCGGGGCTGCAGATTCTGGTGCCCTTCGACCGGGACGATGTCGACGCGTTTCAGCTCAATCTGTTCGCAATCAAGCCCCCTCGGGCGCAGTCTCTGGAGAAGCGAGGTCTTGCGATTCGGTCCCTTTCCCCGGGTGCGCCGGGTGAAAGTGGTATGGCGATCGACCTTCAGGCCGTGCTGGGCCAGCGACCATACGCCGGAAAGCTGGTGAGCGGTTGGTGTCAGCGAATTTCCGAGCATGACGGCGACCTGGCCCAAGAATTAGTGAGCGGGCTGGCTCTGTACTGCCGGGCATGGGATGAGTCGCTTTCTATGACGGATCGCTTTAATGCACTGCGCGATTCCCATTCGCAGTTGTCCCGGCGTCAAGGGCCTGGCACCGAGAATGCGCGCCTCTACTCGCTGGCGCGCGTCGCCTGGGAACTCGGCAAACGAGAGAGGGCGCTGGATGCTCTGAACGCAATCTGCGCGAAGGCGGACTCTGAAACCCATACACCCGGCGGTGTGCCGTTTCTGGCCGTTTCCGATCGCTTCGACAACATCGAACCTGGTGATGCCTTTGCGCAATGGTGTCTGGCATCGGTGCTGGACCAGCGCGAACGGCTCGCCGCGTACTCGTCGTACTTCCGGAACCAGCAGGCGCTCGAAGCTCTCGAGCTTCTCGGAAAACTACCGTTCCAGTGCGTCGAGATGGAGCGCCGGCGCCAGTTGGTGCGTATTCGCTTCGGACTACAGGCTGGGCCGGAACCGACTCCGCTGCTGGCGCAGCACAGTGACGACAATCTCAATCCGGAATTCTGGAATTCAGATGGCGATTAAATCGCGTCCTCGTCCAGTTCACCGGTGCGAATGCGGACCACCTTCTCTACCGGTGTGACGAAAATCTTGCCATCGCCGATCTTTCCCGTGCGTGCCGCCTCGGTGATGGCGTCCAGACAGGCATCGGTTTGGGATTCCGACACCACGATCTCGATTTTCACCTTGGGCAGGAAGTCGACCACATACTCTGCGCCACGATAGAGCTCCGTATGGCCCTTCTGGCGCCCGAAGCCCTTGACCTCGGTGGCCGTCATACCGGTGATGCCGATGTCCGACAACGCTTCGCGCACGTCGTCGAGTTTGAAGGGCTTGATGATGGCTTCGACTTTTTTCACCGCTGGAGATCTCCCCGCCTGATCCCACCAGTCCTGACCAATCATCCGTTTCAGGGAACTTGGCCGGCGGCAAGCGGGCCAAGCATACCATAGACCCGTGGTGGTGCCGCTGCCCGGGGAGTGTGTCTGCGCCTATACTGAATAGCTGTGCGCAACAGTTGTACCCGGGCGTGTCCGGTTGACCCTGAGGGCGCTGACGAAGAGGCCGAACGGCCGATGGCTCTCCATGAATGACCAGCAGCAATTTTCCCCAGTGAGCCAGGAACCTCCCGCAGGCCCCTTGTCGCCGGATTCCGTGTGGCAGCCGCTGCACTATTTCAATATCTACAGGTTGCTGCTGGCCGGACCATTTCTGGCGTTGGTGGTGTGGGGCGATGCGCCGCGGCCACTGGGTGAAACCAACATCATGTTGTTCAGGGCGGCGGCGGCGTTTTACTTCCTGTTCGCGTTGTCCAGCGCCATCGCCGGGCGCCTGCGGCGCCCGCACTTCGATACCCAGGTGGTGGTGCAGATCTACGTGGACATCTTCACCGTATCGCTGTTCATGCATGCCAGCGGCGGTGTCAGCAGCGGCTTCGGCATGCTGCTGATCGTCGCCATCGCCGGCGGCAGCATCCTCACCCGGGGCGGAGTCGCATTGTTGTTTGCCGCCACGGCGGCGCTGGCGGTGCTGGGTCAGCAGTATTACGGCTGGGCTACGGGACTGTTCTCCACCGCCAGCTACGCCCACGTGGCGATGCTCTCGGCGGCCTTCTTCGCCACTGCTTACCTCACTTACATCTCGGCGCGGCGCATCCGTGTCAGCGAAGAGCTGGCCGCGGAACGCGAGGTGGATCTGGCCAATCTGGCGCAGCTCAACGAGCACATCATCCGCCGTATGCAGGCCGGCATACTCGCCATCGACTCTCAGGGTCACATCCGGCTCATGAATCGCTCTGCACAGCGCCTTCTGGGTGTCTCCCGGGAGTCCGGCGGCAAGCAATTGCCCCAGGTGCTGCGCGGCCTGGCGGGGCTGATGCAGGAGTGGCGCCAGGACATGTCCCAGGCGACGCACATGTTCCGGCCCGAAGGTACGGAAACCAAGGTGATGGCGTCGTTCGCTGCCATCGGCACCCAGGCCAGCGACGGCGTGCTGATATTTCTCGAAGACGCGTCGGGTCTCGCCCAACGGGCCCAGCAGCTCAAGCTCGCCGGCCTCGGGCGGCTCGCTGCCAGCATCGCCCACGAGATCCGCAATCCCCTGAGCGCCATCAGTCATGCCGGCCAGTTGCTGGATGAATCGAAAAATCTGGACAAAGGCGACCGGCGTTTGACGCACATGATTCGCGACAACGCCGAGCGCATGAATGCCATCATCGAGGACGTGCTGCAGCTCGGCCGCGGAAAGCCGGCGGAACCGGAGCGGGTGGCGTTGGCACCATGGCTGAATGGCTTCGTCGCCGACTTCGTGACCACCAATGCCAGCGCCAGGGATGCCATCATCGTGAGCGTCGAGCCGCAGGATCTGGAAGTGCGCTTCGACCCCAATCAGCTGCGCCAGGTGGTGTGGAATCTGTGCGAGAATGGCTTGCGGCATGGTAACGGCGATCCGGGTCTGGAGCTCAACGCACGGATGGGTGAACAGACCCTGCGTCCGTACCTGGAGGTGAAGGATCACGGCGAGGGAATTCCGGTGGAAGTCGAGGAACAGATCTTCGAACCTTTTTACACCACACGGGTGGACGGCACGGGCCTCGGTCTTTATCTGGCCCGGGAGTTGTGCGAAGGCAACCAGGCATCGTTGAATCTGATGCATGGCCAGCAGGGCGGGCGATTCCGCATCACCTTTTCCCATCCCGGCCGACAGGACATGCTTCCAACATGAACCGGCCCCGCGCACTGGTGGTCGACGACGAGCCCGACATCCGCGAGCTCATCGAGATCACCCTGGAACGCATGGACGTGGCCACTACGGCGGTGGCCAATCTGGGTGACGCTTACGCGGCCGCCAAGAAATCGCCGTTCAATCTCTGTCTCACGGATATGCGGCTGCCCGACGGCAACGGCATCGATTTCATTCGCCACATGCATCAGCACCACCCGGGTGTTCCGGTCGCCATGATCACGGCTCACGGCAACATGAGTTCCGCCATCGAGGCGCTCAAGGCCGGCGCCTTCGATTTTGTCTCCAAGCCGGTGGACCTGCAGGTACTACGCAATCTGGTCGGTACGGCCCTGAAGCTGGGTGACAGGGCGGCCATCTCCAATCGCAGTCTCATCGGCGATGCCGCGTCCATGCACGATCTGCGCAATACGATTGCCAAGCTCGCCCGCAGCCAGGCACCTGTTTACGTCAGCGGCGAGTCGGGTACCGGCAAGGAACTGGCGGCGCGCATGATCCATGAGCAGGGCCCGCGGGCGGACCAGCCCTTCGTGCCGGTGAATTGCGGCGCGATCCCCGAGGAGCTCATGGAGAGCGAGCTCTTCGGTCACAAGAAGGGCAGTTTCACCGGCGCCGTGGCCGACAAGCTGGGCCTGTTCCAGGCCGCCGACGGCGGCACGTTGTTTCTGGACGAGGTGGCGGATCTGCCCCTTAACATGCAGGTCAAGATGCTGCGCGCCATCCAGGAGAAATGCGTGCGGCCCGTGGGCGTGGAACGCGAGGTGGCGGTGGACGTGCGAATTTTGAGCGCCAGCCACAAGAATCTCGACGAGCTGGTGAAGCAGGGGAGCTTTCGCCAGGATCTCTACTACCGCTTGAACGTCATCAACCTGCATGTCCCGGCCCTGCGCGAGCGGCCCGAGGATGTCCGCCTGCTTGCCGGTCACACCCTCGAGCGGCTCGCCCGTCAGGACGGCGTGCCGCTCTCGGCTCTATCCGAGGGCGCTATCGAAGCCCTGGAACGCTACGCTTTTCCCGGCAACGTGCGCGAGCTGGAGAACATTCTCGAGCGGGCCATGACCCTGTGCGACGGCAATATCATCGGCGTCGACGACCTGGCCATTCAGGAGGCCGAGGAGGTCCGGGGGCAGGCCGGTCAGGTGGCGGACGATGCTCTCGACGCGGTGCTGGAGAGCGTGGAGAAAGAGACCATTCTGAATGCCCTGGAGCAGTCGCGCTGGAACAAGACCGCCGCCGCCAAGCTCCTGGGGATCAGCTTTGGCGCCCTGCGATACCGGATGCAGAAGCTCGGGCTGGATTGATGCTAGCCTGTATGGAGTGGCGATTGCCGATTGCGGGTGCTGAATTTCAGCACATTCTGCGCAAATTACCACCAGGGGACATGGGGCGACCGGGAAGGTGTTTCCTGCCCGGGCCGAATCTGTGAGCAGCTTCGCAGGCGCCATGTGACGGAGTTGGCAATTGGCCGGCGGGCACGGGTAGCCAGCGCATTGGCACGGGGATTGCACAGGTATTCATCCGGATTCGTAGGGTCTGTCCCGTTCGTTGTCCGTGCCGGTTCGCCGGAATGGCCAGGGCGGTACCGCTGAGGGTTGGCAGGCAACGATTCAATTTTTATTTGAGAAGGAAACATGTACATGAAAACGATGCAAAAGGGTTTCACGCTCATCGAGTTGATGATCGTGGTAGCGATTATCGGCATCCTGGCGGCAGTGGCTATCCCTGCTTACCAGGACTACACCGTTCGGGCCAAGATTCAGGAGGCCGTGAACCTCTCCAATCCCCACCGCACGTCACTTGGTATTGCCTGCAGTGAAGGTGCGCTGGAAACTCCCGGTGGCGGTGGTGCTACACAGACAACCGATCTTGGATTGGCTGGTCCTACGGCCTACAGCGCCAAGTACACCTCGGCTATCGCCGCGGTTGGTGTCGACTCCACCAGCGGTACGGTGACTCTGACCATGAAGAAGATCGGTAATTCCATTACCGCCGGCAGCACGATCATCTACACCGGCACCTGCACCCCGGGTGGTATGACCTGGGCGGTCTCCGGTACCATTGCTACCAAGTTCTGGCCGAAGTCCTAAGTGATCGGGTAAGCATCTGCCTACCCGAATCAAGCACGGAAAAGGGAGACCTGTTTACAGGTCTCCCTTTTTTTTCATTGGATGATCGGTGTGTGCGCCCGAATCGCCACAGATTGACCCTTGTCTGCCTCCTCGCTGTGCTCGGCGCGGGGGTTTTCGCCGTTTACGCACCCGGGTTGAACGGGCCATTCGTGTTCGACGACTACCCCAACATCGTCGCCAATAAGCTGATCGCCGTGGATGCGCTGGATGCCGAACGTCTGCGCGACGCTGCGTTTTCGCTGGGAAACCGCTCTTATCCGCAGCGCGGCCTGGCGCGATTGAGCTTTGCGTTGAACTACTATTTTGCCGGCGGGCGGTTTGACGCCTTTGCGTTCAAGGTGACGAACGTGGTGATCCACGTTCTCAATGGCTTGCTGATTTACTGGTTGAGTGTGCTGCTGCTGCGCCGCTACGCTGGCGGTGCCCGCCCGCCGGCGGCCGAGGCGGGCTGGAGCGCGATGCAGTCGTACCTGCCGTTGCTGGTGGCGGCTTTGTGGTTGGTGCATCCGATTCAATTGACCAGCGTGCTGTACGTGGTGCAGCGCATGACGAGCATGGCGGCGTTTTTCGTGTTGGCGGGATTGCTGCTGTTCGTGATGGGCCGGATTCGGCTGGAGGCGGGCCGGGCGTATGGTTTGACGTGGATGTTCGCGGGTCTCGCGGGTGGCGTGTTTCTGGGTTTCTTCTGCAAGCAGAGCGCGGTGCTGTTGCCCTTTTACGCGTTTCTGGTGGAGCTGTTCTTTTTTCGTCACCAGGCGTTGCCGGTGGCGGCGCGGCGGCGGTTGTACGGATTTTATGCGCTGACGGTGGTGCTGCCGGCGCTCGCGGCGGTGGCGGGGCTGATAGTCGGGTGGGAGGTAATTGCCGAGGGCTATCTGCACCGGGATTTCACGCCCTGGGAACGGCTGCTGACGCAGTCGCGGGTGCTGTTTTTCTATCTGGGCCTGATGGTGTTTCCGCACATACGGTCCTTTGGCCTGTACCACGACGATATTGCGCTGAGCACGGGGCTGATGGAGCCGTGGACGACGCTTGCGAGCGTGCTGGCGTGGGCGGTGCTGGTGGGGCTCGCGTTGTGGGGCGTGCGCCACCGCGCCCTGTGGAGCTTCGCGGTGCTGTGGTATCTGGTGGGCCACGCGTTGGAATCGTCGCTGGTGAGTCTGGAGCTGGCGTTCGAGCATCGCAACTACCTGCCGAGCTTCGGGGTATTGTTCGCGGCCGCCTATTACCTGGTGTGGGGGCTGGGCCGGGTGGTGAGCAAGCCTCGTCTGGTTTATCCGGTGGTGGGGTTGCTGGTAATCGTGCTTGCCTTTATCACCTTTACGCGTGCGGGGGTCTGGGGAGACAGGTACACCGTCATCGAGTTCAGCCTGCGCAATCACCCGAACTCCAGCCGTACCCACGGCGAGTACGCCACCAGCAACGCCCAGCGAGCGGACGATATCGCGCTCGGGTTCAAGCATTGGGCACTTGCCGCAGAACTGAACCCGAGCAGCGTCCTCGAGTTGATCGAAATGGATAAACTGCTCGTGGCGCAAATTCTGGCTTTCGAGCAACAAGATAACCGGGAGACCACCGTATCTGCCGAATACCCGGCGCCGACCGACTT